>Ga0255055_10001109_pt1 | contig 20305 bp, 13 predicted proteins | sample JV7_2_27_MG_FD_188633 | JGI IMG/M metagenome (GOLD analysis project Ga0255055, IMG submission 188633) | Seawater microbial communities from Jervis Inlet, British Columbia, Canada - JV7_2_27 | ecosystem: Environmental > Aquatic > Marine > Inlet | place: Canada: British Columbia | collected...
TATGTCATGGCGGATTTGATATCGGATTTAACCTGGTGTTCATGATCGATAATGTAGATCAGGCGTTCAAGCACTTCGGGAAGTGCGCCGCTGGCCTCGCCGGCCTTGATCATACTGCAGTATAAGGGTGAAAACACTTTGGGGTGCTTGCTAAAGGCATCGTATAGACTGGCGCCCTCTTTTATATCCTGATGCATCTGGCCGAGAATACGTTTTAGGTTGGGGTTTTCGGTCTGTTCTTCCAGGATTTCCAGCATGCTTATCATGGCAACCCCGGCATTGATCATGGTTTTAAACTGTTTGGTAAATAAAATCAGGTCAGGTGCCTTTACCGGAGAGAGGAGCTCCTGGATTTTAGGCAGCTGTAATCCGCTTAGAGCCGCCTGTTCCGCCTTCACCCTGGTGGGAATATAACCCCGTGAAGCCAGTATGCTGTTGGCGCTTTCCAATGATTCTGCTTCGATTTCACCGGAGGTGGTGGCTCCGGTTTCGGTAATGGCCTGATACGAAAATTTTGGCATGGTTACCTCGTTCAAGGTTCAAGGTTAAGAATAAAAGGTGTCAGGTGTCAGGTGTCAGAATTGATCGAGCTGAAACCGCGTAGGAGACTCCCCAAGACTGAAATCTTCTTTTTCGATCAAATTGGCCCTTTCGGCGGCCAGCGGCGGCGCGGAACACTGACACCTCACAACAATGGTTTTTTTGCCTGACACCTGAAACCCGACACCTGATTTACAGCAACACCGCTGATGCCGCTTCTTCCAGGGTGGTAATGCCCTTGATGGCTTTTTCAGCCGCGTTTTCTCTCAAAGACGTAAATTTTTGGGACTTTAAAGCAGACTGATGGATTTCATGGGAGGACTGTCTTTTTAAGATTAAATCCTGGATGGCCTCATCGATAATGAGCACCTCGTATATACCCGTGCGGCCTTTATAGCCGGTATGCATACAGTTAAAACAGCCTTTGCCCTTTACGAAATTTGCACCGTCTTTGTTGTTGATTCCCCAGGCTTTTAATACTTCCTTTGAAGGATCATAGGTTGTCATACAATTCGGACAAACTTTTCGAACCAGCCGTTGCGCAAATGAAACCGTCATTGTCGACGATACCAGAAATGGTTCAATGCCCATGTCAATAAAGCGGGTAATGGCGCCGGCTGCATCATTGGTATGCAGCGTGCTGAAGACCATATGACCGGTCAGCGAGGCCTGAACGGCAAGGGTTGCAGTTTCAAAATCACGAATCTCACCGACCATGATTACATCCGGGTCCTGGCGCAGAATGGAACGCATCCCGCTGGCAAATGACATTCCGGCTTTGCGGTTTAATTGAACCTGACGGATCTTCTCGATACGGAACTCCACGGGGTCTTCCACCGTGATAATATGAATGTCCGGCTGATTGATTTTCTTTAAAATAGAGTACAGACTGGTGCTCTTGCCGCTGCCGGTCGGGCCGGTGCTAAGTACCATGCCGTGAGGCTTGACGATCATGTCTTCTATCTTTTTACGATCGCTGTCGGACATGCCCAGCCGTTCCAGAGAATAAATGCTGTTGCTGGTATCCAGCAAGCGCAGCACCATGTTTTCTCCATGGATGGACGGTATGGTTGCAGCCCGGATATTGATATCCTTGTTTTTCATTTTTACGGTAAATCGTCCATCCTGAGGGATTCTGGAAATCGCGATATCCATATTGGCCAGGATTTTCAAACGTGAGATGATCGGCAAAAACATTGACTTTGGAGGGGCCGGCACTTCATGCAGTTTGCCGTCCACCCGGAAGCGCACCTGAACGTATTTTTTTTCGGGACTGATATGAATGTCGCTGGCACCTTCGCGAACACCCTGTGAAAGAATCGAGTTCACCAGCCGAACCACCGGTGCTTCTTCGGCCATGCCCTGCAGCGAGCTGACTTCGACATCATCCAGGGCGGTGGTTTTGTCGGAATCCTTGTCGATTTCCATCTCTTCCATGTCTTCAAGCACGCCGCCGATGCCTGCGAAGGTTCCGTAAATGTTGGTCAGCAGCTGGTTGAGATGTTGTTCGGTGCAAATAACAGCTTCAACTTCACAGTTGGTGTACACCTCGATGGTGTCCAGCGCATTGATGTCCAGGGGATCGGTCATGGCCACCGTCAGCAAAAGGCCGCTGCGTTTTAGCGGAGCGGCCTGGTTTTTATGGGCAATCTCAGCCGAGAGCAGCTGGGCCAGCTCCACATCAACCGTAAATCGGTCCGGTCTGTATTTTTCCAATTTGAGCTGACTGGAGACCAGGTCCACAATCTGGGACTCACTGACGATGCCTTCGCGTACCAAAAACTGACCCAGTTTCAGATTGCTCTTTTTTTGATAGGGCAGAGCTTTTTCGAGCTGCTCTCGAGTCAGCAAACCGCCTTCAACAAGGATCTCACCTAATTTTTTTCGTGCTTTCAATTTTTATCTCGCTTTTGGTTTGGCATTTTTCGCAATATGCTAACTTAACAAAGTTATACGCAATTTCCTTAATAGAACGGCGGTGTATACTTGCCGCTACTCTTGAGTTTGGATTTGTACGCCTCTTTGCGGACTGCAAATGGGTCCGCAAAATAAACCTTGTTTTCATCCCACAGAGATGAAACCTGGCCCTGCGGTGAAAGGCCCGTCGGCATATCCCTTAAGTGTTGCTCCGCCGATGCTTCATCATAAAAATACTCTTTTAGAACAACCGCAAACCGGATGCCTGATTGGCTGGTCCAGTAAGGGATCAGTCGTGCTGGCGGGGCAAGGTCCGGATAAGCCCGTAAATAATTATAGGCCGCTTCAAGGGTGTCCATTTCTTCAATAAGAATCCACCAGACTTTCTCTTCTTTAGGTTGCACCGTCGCCGGAATGGCAGGTAGATAGATGGGCTGCCCGATTTCTACCTGGTCCGGGTCGTCAATATCGGGGTTCGCCAGGATCAAGAGGCGGAAATATTTTGAGTTGTAACGGCCATAGACTCTCTGGATGACGCGCGATAATGTCTCGTTGTGCTTTAATGTAATGATACCCAGCATCTGGGCATACGGCTCCTGAGACTGCGGTGCATTTTGTAAATCCTGTTTTAAGTCTCTGGATGCCTCCGGAATTTCCGCAATCGATGCGACTTGTGTTTTAGTTTCAGCGGGCAGCTCATCTGAAACCGTTGTCGGAAGATCCGTCGCGCTTATTTCAGTTTCAACCGCAACGGGGGCTTCAGCGTGTTGGGCTGTGTCCATTGCGGCCTGAGTGTCAATTGGGTCGCCGGCCTCAGCGCTCGAATCGGGTGGGTCTGCGCCCTGGTTTTCTGCTTGCTGTAATGCGCTCAGATTCGCGGTGATCTTCTCCGGCAACAGCGCTTTGAGTTGATCCGGCATCTGAAACGCCAGAAGTATGGTCGCTGCAAATACCGCAATTCCGGCCGTGGCAACTGCACCCTTCCACCGAATCGGTTCCCTGGGGAAAATGCGCCGGATGCATGAACGCACCAGGCGATAGCCGACTTTCGTCCGATTCTGGACGATCATGGCCAGAACGCAATGATGGCACAGATTGATGATTTTACGGGGATAACCACCGGTTTTGCGGTAAATGGTCAGCAGGGCCGGGTAACTGAAAATATCGATTTTCTTATTCGTATCCTTTGATTTTTCCAGCCGATATTTGATCATCAAGCGCGTATCGCGGAAGCTTAATGGCTGTAAATGATGGTAAAGATTGATTCGATCTGCAAAATTGGCATATTTTTTGATCGTATTTTCGAATTCTTTTTGGGCAAAGATGATAATTTGCAATAATTTGAATTCATTGGTTTCGTAGTTTAAAAATTCGCGTAAAATCTCAAGGCAAAAAACCGGAATTTTCTGACCTTCGTCAATGATCAGCACCGTCGTTTTATTTTTTTCGACACCGAGTTTGAAAAGGTGCTGTTTGATTTGTTCTTTGATTTGCCACTCGTTGCTGCCGAGCTTTGTTTTGGGGCCCATAATCATTTTGCCCACGGTGGTTAATAATTCGTGGGCGTCAAGAAAATAAGGATCTAAAATCAAATGGGTGTTGATCTCATCCCGTTTGGCAAAGCGGCGAATCAGCTGACGGCAGAGCGTGGTCTTACCGGTGCCCACATCACCGATGATGACATTCAAGCCCCGGCGCAAAAGCAGCGAAAGCTCCAGTTTTTGCAGACACTCTAAATGTTCCCGGGAATGAAAGAAAAACTCAGGATCGGGTGAATTCGAAAACGGTTCCTGTTTTAAATTTAAAATAGTGAAATAATCCATATCAGATGTGTGGAGCTTATCAGTTTGACGGCGGCTCCAGAATATGCGGTGTAATAAAAATCAGCAGGTCCTCGAGTTGATCAGCGCTGCTTTTTCTCTTAAACAAATAACCCAGCCCGGGAATATCCTCAAGATAAGGTACACCGGTATCTGAACGGGCGGTGGTTTCCTTGTTCAGGCCGCCGATGACGATTGTCTGTCCATCCAGCTGAATAACGTTGGTTTCGGCGTTTTTGGTAATAATTGTTGGGTTGCCCAGGACGGTTTGCGAAAAATCAGCTTCATCTTTATGCACATTGATGTACATTTTCAGGGTCTTATTATCGATCACATGCGGGGTGACTCTTAAGCTCAGCACGGCTTTTTTATATTCCACATTGACCTCCCCGTCTTCAACGGTCTGAAAGGGAATGTCCTGACCGCTTTCAATATATGCCGTCTGATTGTCCAGAGTGGTAATGGACGGGCTTGATAAAATATTGAGTTTGCCCTTGTCCTGGAGCGCCGAAAGCTGTGCGGTCAGCAGGAGGTCTCCTATATTCTGGTAAACAAGCCCCAGCGAAAAGGGCTCAAAGCCGCTCAGCGACCTGGCCGGTAAATCAACCACGGTTCCGGATGTGGGGTCGACGGCGGTACCGACCGTTCCCCCCAGAGCCTGGTTATCTCTGCCAGTACCAAAGCCTACACCTGCGCCTTTAGCCGTGCGGACCAGGCCGCCCCACTGGATGCCCAGTTCCCGGGCTACGTCCTTATTGGCTTCAACGATATAGGCTTCGATCAGCACCTGGGGAGTGGGTTTATCCAGCTGCTCGATGACGGAGACAATACTTGTCATGTCGTTTCGGATTGCCTGGATGATCAACGAATTGGTGTGGTCATCGACCAGAATGGATCCTATGGGTTTACCGTCCCTGTCGACGGTGAGAAATTTTTCCAGGTTGTCTTTCAGCTTGTCGGCGGATGAAAACTTAATCGGCACGATCCGGGTCAGGGGCGGCTCGGTTAATTTGAGTGCCCGCTTGCGGGCCTGGCGCTTGATGTCTTGCTCCATGTCATCGGCCGTCATAATACGGATAATCTCACCCTCCCAGGCATAACTGAGGCCATGGGTGCGCAGGATGCCGATAAACACCTGATTCCAGGGGGCCTTGGCAATGTTTATATTAATCTTGCCGGCAACCTGTTGGCTGACAATGATATTTTGATCCGCCGCCCGGGCCAATGCACGCAGTACCACCGACACCTCGATATTGGTCATCTTGAGGCTGATTGTGCGAGTCGGCAGCGGCTTTTGTTTTTCCTCTTCGATTTTTGCAGCTTTAGGCGGTGCTTTTGGCTTGATGACCTTCGGCTGTTCGTCCAGGGGTTTAGGCGCTGCCGGAGAGATCCCCTTGGATGTTTCGGCTTTGGTTTTCCATTTATCGAAAAATGGATCCTGCTTCTCTTTTTTGGGAGTAGCGCAGCTACCTACCAGCAAAACGGAGATAACAACCGCGATGATGTTGCGCATTACTTTGTTTGAAAGGTCAGGTTTATCCATAGATTTTCACCCTGTTTGTTATTCTTCCAGCGGAAAAATGAACTTTTTTTTGCTGCGGCCTGTTGAAACAATTACAACCTGCCTCGGCGTAATACTGCGTACAATATAGTCACCCTGCTCGAGCCGGTCTCCGGAGGCATATTCTAGGCCATTTATAATGGCGAACTTTTTATCTCCCATCTGCATGAAGCCGGTGTAGGCAATGTTAAGATCCGGGGTGGGTACTCTTGTTACCCGCGTGGCTTTCTGTATTTCACTTTCAGGTCTGTCCTTTAATTCCGCACTGATCAGCGGGTCTTGCTTCCATTCGGCTTCCGCTAGCTGAATGATATATTCATCATTTTTGGAAAGCCCGGCCCTGGACGCCTCAGCAACTTTAGTAATAAATGTGTTTAAATTTTCCAGCTGCTTTGTGGTGCTAATGGTGGCTGTTTCTCGAGGTTTGGCTTTACCTTCAAAGAAGACGACGTAAACGCCATACGTAACCGCCAAAAGCATCAGGCCTACAATTATTTTTTCGCGTGTTGTCATAATTTAGGTGTCAGGTTTCAGGTTCCGCTTTCTGCAATCTACAATCCGAGTTTAGGATTACATTCTCAAAACGATATGCAGCTTTCAATCCGCAATCCGCAATCTAAAATCCAAAATTGAAATCACTCCTGTGCCAGCCAGATCTTTAGGCGAAATTCTTTCGAAATTTTCGTCGACCTTATATTAATTTCTTCGATATGCGCCAGAGATGGAATCGAGCCTATGTCGATCAAAAATTTTCGAATGTTGAAAAAGTCGCCGCTAAGGCGAAGCCGCATCAACAGGTATCCGGATTCCTGCATCAGCGAGCGTACGTCGGTTGTGATCTCTTCAAGCTTTAAATTATGCCGCCCGGCAATATCCTGAAATAGCGTGGAAATCGCATTCATATCCCCATGGGTCAATTTGGCTTTTTCAGGTGAGGGCAGCTCCGAAGGGCCCCCCTTATTTGCCCGCTTCAACAGACTGTGAAACACCGGTGTCAGGATTCGCTGCTCTTCAATGCGGGCATTTAGCCTATCGATGTCCTGATCCAGCTCGGCGCTGGTTTCCTGGGACGGAAGAATAATCAACAAAAAGAAAGCCAAAATTCCCACTGCGCATACCACAAAAATGATGAGACTTTGAGCCAGTGGATTTGATGATATCTTTTCTGACATTTTTACCGTTTCTATACCAGATTTAATTTAGCCGTAAACAGCAATACTTCGTTATTTCCGGAAAACTCAAAGGATTTTTTGTTAATTGTCGGTCGATCAAACAAAGGTGAATTCTTCAGTTCCATCAGATAGCCCGCCAGAGCCGATTCCAGCGACAGGCGATCGCCCTGGACGATCCCCTCGAGAATCAAAACCTTAGGCGGTGGTTCTGCTTTTTGCTTCTTTTTTTTCGCGTCCTTTGGCGGTTTTTTATCCGGCAATGGCCCCAGCCGGGTTGAAATGCTCAGCAATCGGACATTTGAGGGCGTAAGTTTGACAACCTCACCGATAATCGCAAGGTTCAGATATTTTTTACCGATCGCTTTGTCGGCCCTGTTTTTATCTCGAATTTCTTCGACCAGTTTCAGGATTAAATTATTGTCAATCCGCAGATTGTACCCTTCGAGGTGCTGCTGCAATCGCACTTTTTGGGCGTCCTTATCCCGAATTAACCGCTCCTGCCAGAACGATATCCCCACGCAAACTGTCATGAGCAGTGCAAAGGCTGCAAACAGGCTGCGGTTAATCCGTTGATTGCGAACGGCCTTGTGCTTGTCTTTATAGGTAAATAAAAAGTTGGGAGTTCGAGAATTATCCGCAAGGGCCATTCCCATAGCCGGTGCAAAGGCGCTCCGTTCCGAAATTGAATCCGGAACCGGCACATGCGGCAGAAAGTTGCCGCTTTCAGAAAAAGGATTCAGCACCTCGGTGGGCATCCCCAATTCTTCAGCAATATAGTTAAGGATTCGCTGATGGGGACTGACACCGCTGGAAATGTATATCTTGCTGACGCGAGCATTTTCGTAGTTCAGGGCATAATGGCGGATAGTCCTTTCCACCTGCCTTACCAGCCGCTCTAAAGCCGGCTGGATCATGCGAAATATTTTACCTTCGTTGATGCTCAGCTTTTTTCCCGCTGCATCCTGGGGGGTCGATCCGTGAATGTAGCCGAAGAAATACTTCTGAGCGAGTTCCAGGTCGAGTCTCTTCTTTTGCTTTACTGCCCGTATCCTGCCCACTTCTTCATCGGGAGCTTTAACCAGTGAGAGCCCTTTACTGCTGCTTTCGATTTCCTTGCGCAGGGCTTCCATCATGGTTCGCACACCGGCCTTGATGCCCCGCGACAGCATCAGGTTGCCGCCCGAAAAAATGTCGATCCGTGACCAGTCACGTCCGATATAAAGACTGGATACATGCTGGTCGATTGCTGTTTCTACCCGATGGGCGCGCAACAGGGTTTGAAAAGCAAACGGAACAATAGAAATGCCTGTTAAGGGGAAACCGGCCTTTGCAAACATATCTTTTAAGGTTAAGACCTCATCAACGGGCACGGTATAGGCGAGCACATCGGTTTTAACAGATTGCTCATCCTGCACCTCTCCCAGTATCTCAAAATCAAAAACCTTTTCTTTTTCATTAAATGCAGCCTCTCTCTGGTAACTCCAGTAGATGGCATTGGGAAGTTGCCGGGGAGGGACTTTCGGAATTCGAAGATGGCGGGTTTCCACCCGGGCCGATGAGATGGTACACCAGATGTCAATTGCTCTTGACAATCCGCAGAACTCCGCCAGGGTAGGTTTTAAGAACCTGTAAAATTGTGGATTTTCTCGCGGGATTTCCGGATCAAAAGGAACTCGGGTATATTCGAGCATTTCATAATATTGATCCGAAACCCGTTTAATTTTTACCAGTTTCAGATCATCATAACCGATATCCACACCAACGGTTACATTTTTTTTGAATGAGATTGGATTGCGGAATAGTGATTTCAGACGGCCGGCTGGTCGTTGGGACGACTTGCCGGAATCTGCAGATTCTTCTTCATTTTCAGTTCGGATTAGATCGAGAAGTCGCTCCGTTGAAGAAATCTCATCATGTTTGGCCAAAACCGCTCTCCTCTAAAAAGAGTTCGCACAAGGTGCCTTGGTGCCTGATGAATACGCAAATATCTCTCATCCGCGCGGATGTGGAGGTTTTCAAATTAAAAGCTATCAGGGAGTTTAGCGGATCGCATTTCCCTGGAGAGTTTATATCCGCATGCTTAAAACCCTCTGCAATCATGCTGTGCAAGTAAAACGGCACGCTTAGTCCGGGTATTAGATATGGCGGGGGAAGTAATCTATACGGTCCAGCCCGATAGGGTATCTGCATCAACTCAAGCCCAGCGCGATTACCCGGCGGATTCGTCGTGCCTTAAAAATTATCACTTAAATTAATCGCCTTCAAATTTTGACGAACGATTAGTAACTACACTAATTAATTCATAAAATTAATTATTTGTCAAGAAATAACGCTGAATGAAAATCGACTGTTTTTGGCGATCTGCCGCACTCTAAAATTTAGGGTTTCTGCCTTGCGGTCCGTGTAGAATTCGGGTTTTTCGGTGAAAACAGAATTTTTTAAATTACAACAGAAAAATAAATGAATTCAAATTCTTACCCGTTGCTATATGACTCAATCAGGCGATTATTACAATTTATGTAGATTCAAAATTTCAAGAGTTGAAATTAATCAGCAGGGATTTTATAGCGCGGGGTCATTCGGCGGTCCTTACCGATACGCCGATCATTTCCATTTCGCCTTTCAGGTACGTGCAGTGTGTAAGAATACTTCCGACGATCCCCCCCGGAGCGTCTGCCCCCGTTGTCGGTTGATGTGGCGTTCTGTTTTTTTTCGTTCATAGCGCTTCTCACTCGAGAATTCATTTTAATAAATTGGCCACAAATCAAAAATGCTTTTTGTCTTTTTAATTCTTAGACAGGATTTACAGGATTATTGGGATTATTTTTTTCTGGATCACTTTCCACCTGCCCGCCATCGCGAGCCGCTCAGGCGAGGCGGGCGGGGATGAAAGTGATCCAACTCAATCCGCTTTCAGCGGAGCCAACGACCAGCCGCATAGCGGGTGGCTTGTCTTTTGGGCCATTAGCCGAAAAGCCAAAAGCACGTAAGGGCTTTAAACGTTGCGGTTGGAACCGGGTGCGGAGCACTCGGTTTGGAAACAACCAATAAAAGGATTTATAAAACTATTTAATTTTGTAATGCTTGTTTCATCACGATTGAAATTAATTTCTTTAATTACCATGTTTTATTTTCCATTTTTATTCGCCGGAGGCGATTGGGGTTTGGTCGCGCTCTTCTGGAGCGCGACCAAAAGAGAAAATCCAAACAATCCTGTAAATCCTGTCTATATAAAAGAACCATAAAAGAAAAACATGTAAATCCTGTAAAACCTGCTTGCCCGCCGTGGCTATTTCGAAATCAGATCTTTAACCGATAGATTCAAGCAATTTTTATTCCATAAGTGCCGATTTTGACGGGGGATAATTTGTTGACAGGCAGCATAGTTTATATTGGCTGTAAGTTCATAAGGATAGGATATCATTTCCGTTGCGCTGATTGACATGGAGGTGAACAGGCAGGCATCTAATCCGTGAAAATGGGTAGTGGTTTACCCAGAGATATGAAAAAAAATACCTTCAGAGGTTCAAAGTTTCAGGTTTCAGGTGTCAGGTGTCAGGAATCAATAGGTAAGATTGCAGAGGACAGATGACAGATATAGGGATTTGATTCAGACTCTGCCTTCTGTCCGCAGTCTTGCGGCCCCAAATAGAAAAGGTCGGCACAGTGTCCGACCCTACTTTCTTCTGAATTCTTTTTCTTGTGGGAGTGGCTTCCAGCCACGAAAAAAAAGGTTCAAAACTCTAATCGCGGCTGAAAGCCGCTCCCACCTTAAATTTTTAGTTTATTGTCTTATATTCCTGTCCTCACTGCTCCGTATTGTGTCTTCTGCAATCTGACCTCTGACTTCTGTTTTCTGTCCGCTGAAACCTGACACCCGAATTGCCTGACACCGCAATCATTAGTCGGTAGCATCCGGTGGTTGCTCGATGCCGAGGTCTTTAATCTTGTAAAGGAGGGTTTTATAACTGATATTTAAAATTTTGGAAGCCTTGCTCCGGTTCCAGCCCGTCTTTTCGAGAACATAGGAGATAACTTCTCTCTCAACACGGTCCAGTGCTTTTTTCCTGACCTTTTTTAAGGACAATGATGATAAATTGGGCGCTTTGTCTCCGTCGAGCCCCCAGAGATCGACGGGTATCGATGGCTTGGCCCCGGCCGCCTGAAATTCAGGACCGCGCTGATGGTGGGCGTTCGTATTCAGAAGTTCGTCGATCGTTTCTTCACCCTCACCCAAAATCATGATGCGCTTCAGTATATTCTGAAGTTCTCTAACATTGCCGGGCCAATGATAGGCGGACATTTTAGTTATGGTCCTCTGGCCCGGGAGCTGGAGTTTTTTATCACCAAACATTTTGGTGTATTCTTTGATGTAATGTTCGATCAGATGCGGGATGTCTTCGGGTCTGTTACGGAGCGGCTCGATATATATTTTGATCGTGCTGAGTCGGTAATACAGATCTTCCCTGAATTCTCCGTTTTGCATGTCCTGCTCGAGTTCGTGGTTGGTAGCGGCTATGACCCAGGTGTCTGTTGTTACCGCTTTTTCAGATCCCAGCGGCGTGAAGTCGCCGCCCTGGAGCACGTGCAAAAGCTTGGATTGCAGCGGCACAGACATGTCGCCGATTTCATCTAAAAATAGAACCCCGCTGTGGGCCTGCTCGAATTTGCCGCGTTTTCGGCGTTCCGCTCCGGTAAAAGCGCCCTGTTCGTAACCGAACATCTCACTTTCAAGCAAGGTGTCCGGTAATGCGGCGCAGTTTACTTTCACAAACGGCTTGCCGACGCGATCCGACTTCTGATACAGGCACTGAACGATAAGCTCCTTACCAACGCCTGTTTCCCCGTAGATGATGGTGTTCAGGCCCGTATCGGCAATCTGGTCGATCAGGGCCTTAATTCTTTGAATATTTCGACTTACGCCGATTAACAGTTGTTCCATATGCTTCTAAGTCTTAAATAGGTTTTCCCGTTGGCCCCTGTGCCCGTTTGTCTGCCGATTCCTTTGCTGTTAGCGGGCGAATCGGCTCAACCGGACAGCTTGATTTTAATCAGCTTTTTTTGAAAGCGGTAAAATCCGGGACTGATCATCAAAACCCACGGCCATGCCTTCGTTATCGGTTCGCAGTACCTTTCCGGAAGCTTTGATCCAGGCTTTCTGGGCGTTCTGCTTTTTTTGACCCTCCAGCGTAAGAATCATATCCACGCAAATTTTGGATCCAACCGGCAGGGGACTGTCGGTTTTCAGAAATGCGCCACACATTGATATATCTCTCGTGACCAGGCTTTCCGACTCGTTCTGTGAGGCGCTGCCGGGTAACGAAACAAAGGCTTCCAGTTGAAGATCAAATCTTTCCATCTTTCTTTTTTCAATCACTGTGACATTCCTTTACGTCTTCAGGAAAAACCATCGGAAGGTGATCCATCGATTTAGCAATTAAACCGCCCCACACGATCTATTGGTTAAGAAAAGGCTGTGAATTAAATCCTAACCCGGACAAGCCGGAACAAATTGCCACAAAGGCACCAAGACACAAAGAGAAACCTTTGGTTAATATTCATCTTTGCGTCTTTGTGTCTTGGTGGCGTAAATGTTTTGCCACAAAATGCAAAAAAATAATTTCTGAGGTACTAATAGCCTTAAAATTAATTTTTTACAACCAAATATTGCTTACAAAATTTGACAAGAAAAATCAATCGGGCAAAGGTATTATTTTTGTATTAGAAAATTGTTCAGGCGGGTATTAGAAAAGTATTAAATATGTTGCACAACGGGCTTAGAATACGCTTTAAAAGGCCCTAAATACACAATATCTCATAAAATACCCGTACAGGCACTTTTATAAGTGTTTGGCTGTCCACAGGGCGGCCTGGAGGCGGTTGGGAACTTTAATTTTGTTATATACGTTGTAAAGGTGAGTTTTGACCGTATTGCGGCTGATACTCAGCTTTTCAGCGATCTGGTTGTTGCTGATTCCGGAAGCAATCAAAATGAGGATTTCTTTCTCCCTGGACGTCAGCAGGCCTTTGGCTTCCAGTGCAGATTCGCTTTCGGTATTGGTGTCAAGCAGGCATTTCATCAGGTCTTTGCGGGAGTACCACAGTTCACCATTTAATATAGCCGGCACGCCCTTTGCGAAGATTGGCAGGGGGTCACTGTTGTAAAAGATTCCTCGGATACCTTTTTTAACCAGATCGTTTCCAAAAGGCTGACCAATGGCCATATTAAAAAGCGCAATGTAATAGCCTTTGTTGCCGGAGTCGAAAAAAGATCGAATTGTGGACCTTAAGCTTGTTAAATCATTGCCTATACAATCCATGAGAATCAGAGCGGTCTTTTCCCCTGGTGGGCCTGAAAATGAGTCGGCGTCCAAATTTTTACTGCAGGCACATATCAGTCCGGTGTTTTCCTGCAGATACCACGCCATCAGTTCGTTTTGAAATTTAAGCGGACCAACGATATGAACTTGCGGCTCCAATGATTTTTCGCCGGTGCGCGATGTGCTCGTCGAATTTACCAATCGTCGACCTGTTTTGAAGTTGATATTCGAATTTAGTGAAAAATTGGGTAGAATTAATTTTAAGTATATTAAATTATTATAGATAATTGATATCAGATATGGTCTTCGTTGTCAATATGAATCACCTAAATATTTTCATAAGTATATGAAAATATTTAATAATTTAACGAATTGAAAATATGCTTCAAAATCGGAATTTTCCTTTTTTAAGACAGGATCTACTTCAGATAATAGGCTTTAGGCGTCCCTCCTTCGCCTTAAAGGCTACGGAGGGCAAGCAGGCGTCAGGAGTTAGGAAAAATAAGGACTGAGTGCTGAGGACTGAGGGCTGGGTAAAAACCCTGCCTGATACGCGGTGCCTAATGCCTGGTTTTTATGCCTGATGCCAGACGCCGAACGCCTAAAATTCATGGCTCAGTCCTCAGCACCCAGTCCTCATCGCTTATCTCTCTACCTTATATCTTGAAAATATCCCTGTTCCCTGTTAAACAATTCTAGTTGGCCTCAGGCTTCTGGGTTCAAGGTTCAAAGGTTAAAAATGGAAGGGATAAAGCAAAAAGTTCAAAAGCTGAGATGCTATCAAGCTGGAAGGCTGGGAGGCTTGAAAGCTAATTCGCAAAGGGGAGGGGGATTGATGCAAGAAGAAAGATGGCAAAAATTAGAAGTTTGGAAACATGCAGATGAACTTGCATATCGTGTATACAAAGCGACACAAAATTTTCCTAAAGAAGAAATTTACGGCCTAACCTCTCAGGTCCGAAGGGCCGCATTATCAATTCCTACGAATATTGTTGAGGGGTATTCACGTAAGGGCGATAAAGAACTCGCTCGATTTGTAAATATCAGTTTGGGTTCATTAGCTGAGACAAAATACCTATTGTATTTTTCAAACCGTTTAGGATATTTCAAAAAGGATACATATAACGAATTAAAAAAGGGCTACGATACGTTGGGAAAATTACTCTGGAAGTTCTATGAAAAAGTCAAAACCAATTGAGGTTTCTGGCCTCCCAGCTTTCCAGCTTCCCGGCCTGCAAGCCTCCTGGCTTCCTGGCCTCCCAGCTGATTTTTTTGGCCTTATAGCCTCCAAGCTTCCCAGCTTCCCAGCTGAAGGAGCTATGAGCTAATTTTAGCCTGCCTAATAAAAGGGCAGCAAGAGGGGGACTTGCTAGATGACCGCAAAAGAAATCAAGCAAAAGATCCGGGTCCACCTGTGGGATCGGATGGTGTTAATTGGATTCGGGCTGGCCTTGTTTTATTCGGTTTTTGATTCATTCCTGTATATTTTCACGGAGTATGATGTCGACTTCTATCAACGCCTGTTAGGTCCGGACCTCAGTGAAGTTTGGAGCCGTTTAACTATCTTGTGTCTTTTCATCATTTTTGGTTCTCATGCGCAGTATACAATCAATCAGCGTAAAATAGCCGAGGAAGCACTGCGGGATAGCGAAGAACGGTTTCGGCGGATTGTGGAAACCACCCCGGACGGCTACTATGAGGTGGATATAAACGGCAACTACACTTACTTCAATGACTCGATGTGTGATCTTTTAGGATACTCCAGAATAGAAATGACCGGCATGAACCACAGGGCCTATCTGGACGATGCCAATTCGCAGAAGCTGCTAAACGCGATCAATCAAGTTTACCGCACCGGGGAATCCGTCAAAGCATTGGATTGGACGTATACCAGACGGGATGGATCTGAGCGTTATGCCGAATCATCCATTACACTGATAACGGATTCCAAGGGGCAGCCAATCGGCTTCGGCGGCTTCCTCAGAGATGCCACGGCGCGAAGGCAGGCCGAGGCGCTGCGTCAGGCCAAGATGGCGGCCGAAACGGCGAATCGTGAAAAGAGCCGTTTTTTAGCGAACATGAGTCACGAAATTCGTACACCGCTCAATTCAATTATCGGGTTCATCGAATTGATGCTGGAAACCGACCTGCGTCCGGATCAACGTGAAGATCTCGATGTTGTCATTTCCTCGGCTTACGCCCTGTTGTCTCTTATTAACAATCTGCTTGATTTTTCCAAAATCGAAGCCGGTAAATTTGAATTGGAACATGCACCTTTTGGCCTTAGAGATTTTATGAAAGATACCTTAAGAATGATGGCCATGCGCACTCAGGCAAAAGGCCTTGAACTTTCATATCGCGTGGAACCGGGAACACCCGATCGGCTGGTGGGGGATCCGGGCCGCCTGCGGCAAGTACTGCTGAATCTGATAGAAAATGCGGTTAAATTCACGGATGAAGGTGAAGTCGTTGCTTACGTCGCATCAGATAATCTGACCGATTCGGAAGCAACTTTGCGGTTTTCAGTTGAGGACACCGGCATCGGAATTCCCAAGGATAAGCAAGAAAGCATTTTCAGTGCCTTCAAACAGGTGGACCCCAAGATCACCAATCGTTACGGAGGGACCGGACTGGGATTGGCAGTCTCCTCTCAACTGGTAAAACTTATGGGCGGAAAGTTCACTGTTTCCAGCAAAACAGGTCAGGGAAGCCGCTTTGAGTTTGCCGCCGGTTTTAAACGGCTGCCGGAACAGCGTCCCGTCAGGCAGCAGGCCGATGTTGATTTCCGGGGTATGACAACGCTTGTGGTAGACGACAATGCCAACATCCGCCGAATTACTAAAGAGATGCTGGAAGAATGGCAAATGGAGGTTAAATTCGCCGCCAATGTGGAGGAAGCCCGTCAGGTTTTATCCGCTGTTGGAACTTCAGATAAGCCGGTTGACCTGGTTTTAATTGATTCAGACATGCCCGGCTCTGATGGCTTCACTCTTGCGCATTGGATAAAAGATCAAAAACTAAAGAAACTTCGAATAATTATGATGCTGACTTTCCCGCACCTGAAGCGCAAAACCGAATTTCAGCAGCTGGATATTAAAGCCAGCGTTATCAAACCTTTCGATCCTTCGGAAGTGCTCAACGCTGTAGCGGTTGCCCTGGGTAAAAAGACCCCGGACGCAGAACCGCCCAAAAAAGTTATCGAGGCAAAACCAAAAACCATCACACGGCCGTTAAAAATTCTTGTGGCCGAAGATACCCCTTTCAACCAGACCTTTATATTACGGCTGTTTGAGAAAAACGGCCTTCATCCGACTCTGGTTGAAAACGGCCAACAGGCGGTGGATAGGTTTGACTCGGATGCATTTGATATCATATTAATGGATGTTCAAATGCCCGAAATGGACGGTTTCGAGGCCACCCGGGAAATTCGAAAATTAGAAAAGCAAAGCGGCGGGCATATCCCGATTATTGCCATGACGGCTTACGCTACAGAGGGAGATCGCGAGCGCTGTCTGGCGGCTGGAATGGATGACTATGTCTCCAAACCCATCTCGGCCGCCAAACTCTTCAAAGCCATTGAAGTCCTCATGGCCCCTGAAGAATCCGCGCAATCCACTGATGGACAGAAAGGCGTCTCACTGAACAAAGACGGTTTGATAAAATCGTTTGAAAATGACCACAGCCTCCTTAAGGAGCTTGTCGAAATTTTCATTAACGACTATCCGCAAATGCTAACCACCCTGCGCAAGTCGTTGGAGGCCACCGACGCTAAAACTTTTAGCCGCACCGCACACTCCCTTAAAGGCATGTTGCGAAATTTTCAGGCCGAAGCAGCGGCCGAAACGGCATTTGATCTGGAGAAAAAAGGACAGCAGGGACAATTGGATGGCATCGATCAGATCATTGAAAGCCTGGCCGGTCAGCTTGACGAAGTGGCCCAAAAGCTGAAAGACCTCGTTAAAGAAGTATCAGACAGTTAGATTGCAGGCATCAGGTGTCAGGCGTCAGGCTTCAGGTAAAATCATTGACATCGACCTTATCTTTTCCTAATGCCTAATTGCCTAATGCCCGGTGCCCGATGCCTATCTGTAAAATACTGTCAAATACTGTAAAAATAAGAATTTTTCACTTGAATATATTTATTTCTATTGATATCAAGGGATTAACCTCAGGCATTGGAAATTAAGAATTTTTTTAGACAGGATTTACAGGATTAACTGGATTTTCTCTTTTGGCCGCTCTCCGGAAGAGAGCGACCAAACCCCAATCGCCTCCGGCGAGGTTGAACAGACTTATAGGTTTATAGGTAATTAATGGGCATTACAAAAATATATACAGGCACATAGTATTTACTAAAAAAATTAGTTTTCCGCTGAAAGCGGATTAGATTTTCTCACTTCCATCCGGGAAGTGAGAAAGAATAAATAGTAATCCTAAAAATCCTGTTGATCCTGTCTAAGAAATAAAATGTTAATCCTGTCAAAAAAAGTAAGGTTTCTGAACACATGAGCAAAAAGATTCTCATAGTTGACGATGATCGGGTATTGTTAAAATTCGCCAGCGATTTGCTGGAAAAGGAAGGCCATAAGGTCGCGACGGCTCAGGACGGGTTTGCGGCCCTGAATCTGCTCACCTCTTTCTATCCGGATATCATGTTTTTTGATCTCATCATGCCGAAAATCGACGGAGATAAACTGTGCCATATTGTCCGCAAAATGCCCCATTTAAAAGACTGTTATCTGGTGATTCTTTCGGCAGCGGTGGCCGAACTTGACTTTGATCACACCGAGATCGGAGCGGATGCTTACATTGCAAAAGGGCCCTTTGGTGTGATGGCCAAGCATGTCCTGGCTGCCATTGAAGCATCTGAGGTTCCCCGAAAGGACGACGAGCCCAAACCGATCAAGGGCCTTGAAAACATTTATGCCCGGCAACTCACCAAAGAGCTGCTCTCCCGCAACCGCCATCTGGAAACCATTTTAGAGAGCATGTCCGAGGGCATTCTGGAAGTTTTTTCCGGAAAAGTCGTATATGCAAATTTGGCTGCTGGTTCCATGTTCGGGCTGGAAAAAGGCCATCTGCTGGCATCCTATCCCCCGGATTTATTCGGAGGCGAAACACGAGAGAAGTTGGCAACGATCTTAAAGTCCGGCACCCATAAGCCCACTGAAATCGGCACCAATAATCCGGTTGATCTTGCCGGTCGGCTGGTTACCATCACGTGCATTCCGGTAAAAGAAGAGCCGTTGACCACCATCCTGTTGATTACCGATGTCACCGCACGCAAACAGCTGGAAATGCGGCTGCAGCATGTTCAGAAAATGGAAGCCATCGGCACCATTGCCGCCGGTGTGGCGCATAATTTCCGCAACACTCTCACCGAAGTACTGGTCAACACCCAGGTGATCCAGATGCACCATAAAGATAAAACCGATATTAGCGAGATCACCGAACGAATCAGCCAATCGGTAAAACGCGGAGCCGGGCTTGTCGACGGCCTGTTGCAGTTTTCCCGTAAACAAATGGCAAAGGAATTTCACAAACTGGACCTGGTCGCCTTAATCAAGGATACCTACCGGTTGATTAAAAAATCATTCAAAAAGAAAATTGACATTCAAATTGATGTGCCGGAGACACTGCCGATTTTGGGTGACTCGGCCGGATTGAGCCAGGCCTTGATGAACCTGTGTACCAACGCGCGCGATGCCATGCCCGCCGGCGGGCAGCTGCGCATCGAGGCTAAGAAAATCGGCAATCACGCCGAGATCATTGTATCGGACAACGGACAGGGAATGAACCGTAAAACCATAGAAAAATGCTTCGATCCTTTTTTTACGACCAAACCCATCGGCAAAGGGACCGGATTGGGGCTTTCAACAACCTATGGAATTGTTAAAAGCCATGAAGGCTTGATTCATATCGAGTCAAAACTCAAAAAGGGCACGGTCATAACAATAACCTTTCCGCTGGCGCAAAACGCCGATGAATTTGAGGCCCAACCCGAACCCGCCGCTGAGATTTCATATGGAAACGGAGAAATCGTTCTGGTGGTTGATGACGAGGAAGAAATTCTGAAAGCAATGCAGAATCTGCTGGACGGCCTGGGATATCAGTCGGCTGTTGCCAGAAGCGGAGAAGAAGCTTTAGAAATATATGCGGCCAGGAAACCCGAAGTTGTGCTGATGGATATAAACATGCCGGAAATGGACGGGGTTAACTGTGCCGAAAAAATATTTGACCTGAATCCGGATGCCAAAATTGCTTTTATATCAGGCTACGAAATTACCGGGTCGGATGAGTTTGGCGACCGCATCAAAGATTCCATTCAAACCTTTCTAACCAAACCTGTCGAGCTCGCCGACCTCAGCACCGCACTCACCCATATGCTGCAAGGCTGATAGGCTGGGAAGCTAGGAAGCTATAAGGCTTGAAGCTGGAAAGCTGGAAGGCTTGGAGGCTGAGAAGAATACATTCCTTCAAGCTTCCTAGCCTTCTGACTATCAGCTATGAGCTCTATGACTTACGAGCTATCAGCTATGAGCTAATTTAATCTTTTCTGGTGAAAATAAAAAATGAAAATACACCTCATCGCAGCGGCACGGCCCAACTTTATGAAAATTGCGCCTCTGTATCATGCCTTAAAAAAAGAGAAGTGGGTTGTGCCTGCTATCGTACACACCGGGCAGCATTATGACTTGAATATGTCGGATGTGTTTTTTGAGGACCTTGGCTTGCCCAAGCCCGATATTCATCTGGGAGTCGGCAGCGGCACTCATGCAGAGCAGACCGGACAGGTCATGATGGCCTACGAAAAGGTCTTGATTGAAAAAAATCCAGATCTGGTGATTGTTGTCGGTGATGTTAATTCAACCATGGCGGCCACACTGGCGGCGGTTAAACTTGGAGTCAAGGTGGCACATTTAGAGGCTGGCTTGCGCTCTTTTGATCGCACAATGCCAGAGGAGATCAACCGTC
>Ga0255055_10001110_pt1 | contig 20300 bp, 12 predicted proteins | sample JV7_2_27_MG_FD_188633 | JGI IMG/M metagenome (GOLD analysis project Ga0255055, IMG submission 188633) | Seawater microbial communities from Jervis Inlet, British Columbia, Canada - JV7_2_27 | ecosystem: Environmental > Aquatic > Marine > Inlet | place: Canada: British Columbia | collected...
CTTGGGCGAGACATTCACCCTGCCTTCCGCACCGGCAGTTCCAACAAAGAAAATGTGTTGCTGTTTAATAAATTCAATATGTTTTTCTCTCAGTACTTTGAATCTTTCTGCCATAATTAGTATTCAATTGCATATTATAATTATCCTGCTGCCAATATCGGCATTTATAATATACCAGTCTGAAAAGTTTTACACCCTTTGTATACATTGAGCTGAAAAAGGGTGTACTACTCATTCCTGAGTGCTTCAACTGGATTTCTTGCTGCAACCCTGAAGCTAATCCAGATGGTGGTCAGGATAGCTATAAGGTATATCAGGAGGCCAGAAAGAACAAAGATCTATCAACTAATTTCAGTACGGAATGCAAAAGTCTGTGCCCATTGTCGGATGATATACCAGGCTATGGGAAAGGGTAGGCAAGAAGACGCTGTCTAAGGTGCCAGATATTCTCTTTACAGGTTCAGGTATGCAGTGATGATTGCATTAATGAAGGCAAATCTATAATTTTGCAAATTCGCGTGAATTGACCAAAGGCATTTCCCTCCTGGGATTGCGTTTTGGATATGGTAATCAATTCTTAATAAGAATGTCCGGTTCAGGAATGTCAGATACAAATTGATCAATCTTTTCCCCCTGCTCCCATTGCTGGCTGATCTGATTGAGAATTATGATGAAAAATACAATCTGAGAATCAATGTTTAAACAAGTCATTGTACGCACTCCATGCCCGGAAATGATCCATGGGATCACGTCTGCAACACTGGGAAAACCAGACTATGGCCTGGCCCTGAATCAGCATAAGCAATATATTGATGCCCTACAGTCCCTTGGACTGGAAATAATCGTCCTGGAACCTGATAGCAGATTCCCTGATTCAAGTTTCGTGGAAGATGTTGCATTGTGTACGGTCGGATTTTTGGTGATCACCAATCCCGGTGCAGCTTCACGAAAAGGAGAGCAGGTTGACATGGAGAGGATACTTGGTTCGTTTTACGATACGATTGAACACCTTAAAGCTCCTGGAACGCTTGAGGCCGGTGATGTAATGATGACCGGCCGTCATTTTTATATCGGTATTTCAGACCGGACCAATCATGAAGGAGCAGATCAGTTGATCCACATATTGGAGAAACACCAGATGACGGGAGAAAAAATCGAATTAAAGAAGCTGCTGCATTTAAAATCTGGCATGTCGTACCTGGAGGATGATAATCTCCTGGTCCAGAACGGACTTTATAATCATCCGTCATTTAAAAAATTTCGGAAAATCAAAGTAGATACTGATGAGGCTTATGCTGCAAATTCACTCTGGGTGAATGGCACTGTGCTGGTCCCCGCCGGATTTCCAAAAACCAGGCGCAATATTGAAAAGGCAGGTTACCCGACCATTGCACTTGATATTTCGGAATTTGAAAAACTGGACGGAGGCCTCAGCTGTCTCTCCCTCAGATTTTAACCTGTTAATCCCTGACAACCTGAAACTTCTCAATAAAATCAGGGTCGATGTCCACTCCTGACCCGGGACCGGTAGGGACTTTCACCACACCATTGACACTTTGAAGTGGTGATGTTTTACAATCAAATTTTATGTTGGTTCTGAATCCTTTAAACTCATGATGGGGCATCGCATTGGGCAGTGCAGATGCAAAATGCATCATATAAAGAAATCCCAGATCACCTCCAGACATATGAGGAGTACATTGTTTACCAAATGTCTTGGCCATCAGGGCGACTTTCATCGCCCTGACCATCCCTCCAAAATAAAAGACATCGGGCTGGACAATTTCTAGTCCGTCGTTAGCAATCAACCAGCGAAACCCATGAAGGCTGAATTCCTGTTCACCACCGGCAACTGGAATTAATAGGGCATCGGTAACCTGTTTGGTCTCCTCGTACCAATGGAAGGGAACAGGCTCTTCAAAAAACTGGTAATCGTATTCTTCCAGCAATCTTCCTGCGCGTATCGCTTCCTCAACCGAATAGTAACTATTTGAATCGGCATACAATACCATATCATCACCAAAGGTTTTCCTTACCAGGGGGATCATGGCTTCTGTCCTTCCCGGAGGGCCAACAGCATTCATTTCTTCAGTGTGGTACATGAGTCCGCCAATCTTTATTTTAACCGCCCTGGCCTTATTCTCATTCACATCACGGATAATCAGTTCCATGGATTCCTCGACCGGTAAATGGCGGTATTCAGTGGCCTGGTAGACTTCTATTTCAGAATGATGTATATCCCCGATCAGCTGGCCAATGGATTTCCCGGCAATATGCCCCATCATATCTAGAATAGCAAGTTCGATGGTGGCAAGAGGGACCCCAAGTGCCAGCCCGGATAACCTGAAATTAAGTTTATAGATAAATACTTTTTCCAGTATCAGGTCAAGGTCACGTGCATCTTTATTAATAAAAAAAGGCTGTATCAGATTGGTAAAAACCGGATATAGCGTCCGCAACTGGGAACTGTGACCGGCAGAAATACCTGTAGCTCCATCCTTTGAGCGTACCCGGCAGAGAAAACTATTCTCATAGCGGAGTAATTCAATGGTTTCAATGATGACCGGTGAACTGAACAATTCTTTCCTGAATACCGGTTGTTTCAGGATCTGATCCAGCATTTCGTAACGATCCTTTATTGTAGGGTAACTATTGATCGAATCGCTTCGGATGCAGCCTGAAAGTGGCAATGTGGCAGCGATACCGCCTGTAACGGCAGTTGTAAGAAATTGGCGTCGGTTGGTTGTCATAGCAGCTGTTTTTATTCCTGCTTAATTTACAAAAATAAGTCGATTCCCTTTTCAGACTATAATAACACAATGCCTTACCCAATGATTCAGGCGTAATTGATTGGCATTATTTTATTCATGCGGGAGTGACTGGCCGGACTAGCTGATTCGGGTCTGAATATGAATTCATGAAGATATAATGTAATTTTGAGAGATATGATTGACTAAAGGAATTCCATTCGATTTCGTAGATATCATGTCAGAAAATCCATTCAGTCTAAAAGGAAAGCTTGCCCTGGTTACAGGAGGTGGAATAGGTATCGGATTTGGCATCTCGCAATGTCTGATCAATGCCGGGGCAACAGTGGTCATTACGGGCAGAAGGGAAAAAATTCTCAAAAACGCGGTTGGGGAGCTGGGTGAAAAATCCAGTTATGAAATCCATGACATAAATGAGTTAGATGCTGCCAGCGATTTTGTCCAGACAGTCGAATCCAGATACGGATCAATCGATGTCCTTGTCAACAACGCAGGCATAAACGATGTTAAACCTCCTTTTGAGGTAACGGACAGTGATTTTGATTCCATCCTGAAAACAAACCTGGCCGGCGTCTTTTCGTTAACCCGGGAGGTGGCTAAATTTATGGTTGAGCGAAAAAGAGGATCAATCATCATGATCACTTCCATGGCTGCCATTTATGGTTTAGCAGATGTGGCACCATATGCTGCATCAAAATCCGGACTTCTGGGTTTGACACGATCCCTGGCAACAGATCTTTCTCCATCAGGAGTGAGGATAAACGCCATCGCTCCCGGGTTCATTGTCACCCCAATGCATGAAGAAGCACTAAGACGATTTCCTGAAAAAGGAAAAAAGATACTTGATCGTACACCATTAAAACGTTTTGGAACAACTGTAGACATAGGCCATGCGGTTGTTTTTCTTGCCTCTGATGCATCTGGATTTATAACAGGAGTACAATTGCCGGTGGATGGAGGTAATGCAATTGGATTTTAACCTGCAGAGAAATCCAGGCAGATAATATCAGGCGGTGATCAATTTTTGATCCCAAACGAATCGAAGAATTTTATCATTCCTTTGTTTTTATCCTTTTCTGGCAGCGTAATCACGCCTATTGAATAAAAATTATCATCAATGAAGAAATATCTGTAGACCATTAAAGCCTCCCCCTCCGATAGATAACATCTGTATTCTTTTCCAGGTATATCTCTGTAGTATACATCATCCAAGGAGACCAAATCTCCATTTACTGAATTTAAGGCGCCGTCTACGGCCTTTTCGTAGAAATTATTGAGCGCAATTGAATCTCCCGGTTCAACCACTCCTGAAGGATATTTTGTTTCCATGGCAATGTATACCATATTATCTTCCTTGACTGTTGGCTCTAAAATCTGAATATCCAGTGATAGCTTACCATACTCAGAATCAACAGTTTTTGTTTGCTCAATAGGGACTTCAGGGAACATTACCAAAATAGTTCTTTCGCTTGCGTTGTCCGGTAATGTATAATTTCCCTTCTGGATATTGATAATTTCGAAAGAGTCAAAATACTTATCTAAGAATTGATTATGATTCTTTCCTTCCTGTGACACAACAGACAATTCAAATAATTTATTTTCAACCAAATACACATGAAACTCCAGGAGTATATTATTTGATTTATTCTTCCATTTAAATACTTTTCCTGGAAATCCATTATTTTCTGCCAATGAGGATGATAAAAGGGTATAATTTTCATCCTCAATAAGGCTATTTTGCGTGGAACTGATAAATCCGTCCACCAAATGGAACAGGGAATCTGAATGAATGAATTCAGATGGATACGCTACCTGACTGACAGAATAGTATATATTATCGTGCAAGGGGTCATCAACATTCAGTTCCCAAAAATAGGTGACCAGCGGAGAGTCATTAAATACTGAACTGTCAGCAATGAAATCGGGCTTCTGGAAGAAATCAATTTTAAAATCATATGAATGATAAACATATTCTTTCCAGTCGGGTTGGGAAAGAACCGTTATACTATATGTCAGAAACAGCACTATGTTGAAGGTCGTTCTCATGATATTGGCTGGTGTTTCAGTATTTGGGTTTTGTCCCCATATATAAGTTGTGTTTTCGCATATACGTAGAGTGTTTGGTGAATGATTCATTTTCAAAAAAAAATGTTACACGCACCGCATAACATGGAAATGCTATCATCAATCTGCCATTTATGTCAGTTACTTTAAATTCGTTGATTTGAACATCTTTATTTGGAATTTCAACGATCAGTTTTTCCACGGCGGGAAGTGGGTAAATCAGGATCCCACCTTCTTTTTTCGGTTCAACGACTGTTGTTTTTCATACATAATCTCATACATAGTCGAATTATGTCCGAATGCATACGCGGTGTTGTCATCATTGCCGCTGTTATTGATACTTATTGAATGAGATTTATGTAGGCCAGAACGGCTATTATCTGTATGGTGAGATTATCAAAACCTTTTGGTGTAACGATTTCAACAGCGGTTACTATCAGACTGGACAAAAAAATCAGCCCCAATATGCTGAAAGTAAGATATTGAAAAGTGATAACCGAAAATACGGTATATATCAGAAAGCTGATTATCAATATTGAACTAGAACCTTCCAGGCTTTTAACAGCCTTATGAATATTTAAAAGTTTTACTTTATATACATGCTTCCCATACATTGTTCCTATCACTTCCCCTGAAGCATCAGCAATTCCACATATTAAATAGCCTATGACTACAAGGTCCGGGAAGAAATAATTGATGAGGATCCCTCCAATCAAAGTAGATAAATAGGGTATAAAGATGTATAAAGTACTATGAGGATGATCAGTCTCTCGTGCCAATGCCAGGTATAAACCGGAGGCTTTTCGTTTAAAAAGCGCATAAAAAATAAAAAAGCTTACAATGATTCCAAACAGGCAGACGCCCGAGAAGCCAAGTATAAGGTTTATGACAGATGCTGAGATGAAGACCAGGAAATGATATGCCTTTCTGGTATAACCGGTTTTAAGTGCCCTCTTGGTTTTGAGATATGCTGCGATCTTTGAACACAGAAAGGCCCATGCAGTGAAAATGACCAGCAAGACAATTACAGAATTTAAATCAGGAAGTCCTGAAATAAACTCCATAATAACCTGCTTAGTAAATGACACAAAACTATTTTTCACCCTAATTACTCATCCTAATGAAAACTTTACTCTCAATAATGAAGTAAGGTTTATGCCCAAAGATAACTATACCGCCTGAAATTGAGGCAACATATCCAGTGCCCTTTCCAATGTTCATCAATATACAGATAGAAGGTTCCGAAACCGCCGCGGCCACCATAGTGGAACTGCGGGAAACCTTAGCCGGTGGAGACTTAACCCCCATCTTCAGGGCTGATAAACCTTTCCTGTATGTAATTAAGGGAAACTCAACGGGAGTCATCCTTGTTATCGGAAAAGTCGGAAAGCAGGTCTACCAGGAATGACCCTTGTTGTATCGTAAAACTTATTTAACCCGGGACCGGTAAATTTCATTTATAATAATGAAGGCTTAGCTTCCCCGCTTCCAGAATTTGCTAATTTTGTAATAAGTCATCACAGCGTAAGACATAACCAAATATTCTATGGGCTGCAGAAAAGTTTTCCTTCTTTCATGGTTTATGCTGGTCGAGCTGCTTATCAATGCTCAAATCAAAGAAATTGGTCCACCCTTTGTAAATCATTATTTCCGCGGCGAATATCAGGCCGGAACCCAGAACTGGTCTATCACCCAGGATTCCGACGGCCTGATGTACTTTGCAAACAATAATGGAGTTTTGAAGTATGACGGGACGAAATGGTACCTGTACAGATTACCTAACAATTCCAAAGTTCGTTCAGTCAACTGGATAGACAACAAACTTTATGCTGGTGGATACGACGAGTTTGGTTTTTTTTCTGCGGACGAAATGGGTTTTATCAGCTATACCTCCTTAACAGATCAGCTGAGGGACAAGGATCGGATATTCGATGAAATATGGCGAATTTTCCAGACGAAATATGGCATCGTATTTCAATCTTTTCTACGAATATTTATATTAAAGGACGATGAAATAACTGTCCTGTCTCCAGAATCCAGATTCGGGTTTTCATATTATTCCAATGATAACCTTTTTATTATTGATCGGGATATTGGACTCTCTATCTTAACCTCAGACGGACCTGATCAAATTTATTCTGACCCCCGGTTCTTTAAAGATAACGAAATCGCTTTTATCATTGGTACAGGCTTGAATGACTATCTGATAGGCACGACGAATAACGGCATTTATCAATTTAGCGGAGCTGAGCTTTCTCCCTGGATAGTTAAGATTAATAAGCGATTCAAAAAAGAACAGATCTATACGGGCCTCAAAATTAATAATGAACAGATAGCCGTTGGAACCACCCAGAATGGCGTATACATAATAGACCTAAAAGGAGAAATTATTCAGCATTTAAACCGGGCGAAAGGGATTCAGAACAACACTGTGCTAAGTATGTATCAGGATAATTATGAAAATCTTTGGCTTGGTTTGGATAATGGTATTGATGCAATAGAGATAAGTTCACCTATTACTGCTATAAATTATTCCTATGGAATAGAGACATCTTATGCCTCCATGGTTTACAATCAAATATTATACATAGGTACCAACCAGGGATTATTTGCAAAACCAGTTTCAGAGATTGAGAACAGGTTTGCCATCGATAAGGAATTTCAGCTGGTTAATGGTGTTGTTGGACAGGTATGGACTTTAGGAGAGTTTAATGGGAAACTTATTTGTGGGAACAATCTGGGAACTTTTATTGTGGATGGATTTGATTCGTATCAAATATCAGACAGGATGGGAGGTTGGGCCTATACAAAAGTACCGGGCAGAGAGGATAAACTTATTGGAGGCACCTATACAGGACTGCAACTCTTCAGTTACTCGGCCGGATCCCGCGAATGGCGAGAGGAGGTTCAGCTTTTGAAAGGGTTTGATGAGTCTTGCAGGGAATTAATTTTCGATGATCATAATAACCTGTGGATTACCCACGAGTATAAGGGCATCTTCAAGTTACAGCTCTCCGATGATCTGCTTTCTGTTGATAGTGTCCAATTGTATAACCAGACACGAGGATTGCCAGGCTTACCTTACAGTATTTCAAGGCTTAATGGCGAGTTTATTCTAGTAGCCAGTAATGGATTATATTCCTATGATAATAAGTTGGATACTTTCTTGTTGCACGATGAATATAATGTAATACTGAATAGTGAATCTGGCTTAACGAAAGTTATAGAGGATGCTCTGGGAGATATTTGGTTTTTTACTCACGAAAACATGGGAGTGCTTCGCAAACAGGAGGATGGCACATATACAAAAATCACCACGCCATTTAATCGAATCCAGAATCAATATCTTGGATCTACTTTTGAAAACGTCTATGTATATGATCGAGACAATGTATTCATTGGAGGTGAGCTTGGCCTGTTACATTACAACCCAAACAAACAGAAAGATTTTGACCCTGAGTTTAATGTTTTTATTGGAGAGGTTACACTAAAAGGAAGGCTGTCAGATTCTATCATCCTTGATAATGCAGCCGAAGCAAATAGTTATGAAATTCCCTATCGATTTAACTCATTATCCTTTCGTTATTTCTGCCCATATTTCGAAGCACCAGGTCATATTTCCTATTCTTATAAGCTTGCTGGTTTTGATGAAATATGGTCACCCTGGGAGTCCAGAAATATTAAAGAATATACAAACCTTCGTGAGGGCGATTATGAATTTATTGTTAAGGCAAAGAATGTATATAACAATATCAGCGAAACTTCATCCTTTAAGATTTCCATTGCTCCCCCCGCCTACAGGACAAAATTAGCCTATGCCCTGTATGCTGGTGTCATTATGCTAATTGCTACCCTGATTATCGCTTTTTTCCGTAGAAGAATTACCCATACCAGAAACATGGAAAAGGCCAAACATAAAATGGAACTGCAGGCCAAGGAAGAATTTTACCTCGAGGGTGCAAAGCTTTCAGAACAGGAAATCGAACGCCTGAAAAGTGAGAAATTCTTAATTGAAATGCGCCATAAGGATATGGAGCTTGCCAATTCTACAATGTATTTAGTCCAAAAGAATAAGTTTCTGAACAAAATTAAAAACGAGATACAAGATTTAATAGGAAAGCTGACAACCGAATCGAATAAATACGCCCTCCGGCAAATAGTACAAAGAATCGACAGGGATATAAAGAGTAAGCAACACTGGAAAGTTTTTGATCAATATTTTGATGAAGTTCACGAAGATTTTATTGCCAGGTTGAAAGAAAAAAATCCTGATCTTACACCTAAAGAATTAAGGCTGTGCGCCTATTTGAAAATGAATATCTCCACAAAAGAGATAGCCCCCCTTATGAATATTTCTGTTCGTGGTGTCGAAATCAGCCGCTATCGGCTAAGGAAAAAGTTGAATCTCGATAAAGGCACCAATCTAACCGAGTACATATTAAGTCTGTAAAAAAACATATCCGGTTTTTGGGCTTCTGAACATCTTTACCCATTCCATTTTAACCCAGATATGGATGATCTCCTTCCTTCCTGTAAAAATACTTATCGCCAATTGATCATTTCCGTAAGATTGAGAAAATGGCAAAATTACAATGAAGTATTAATATAAAAATCTATTTTCGTGATTATCAAATTAATATAAACTCATTGATGTATTTTTGATGTATAGCAGATTTCATCATGTTGTAGTTATGATGTGAGTGAAAATTTGTCCGGAAGAAATATACGGACGTAAATTGCATACAAATACACTACCAATCCCTTTGGGTAGACATATTTTAAACTTAGAACTCCTTTATATGAAAAAAGTTTTTACGCTTTTTATTCTTTTTACGATTGCTTCCATATCTTCTGCCCAAACCAGAACAATCAATGGTAAAATAACCGACATTGAGACAGGAGAACCCCTGCCTGGTGTCAGTATTGTGATAGAAGGTACCACCTCAGGTGTCATAACCAACCTGGATGGTGAATATAATGTAGAAGTATCTGACGGACAGGTATTGGTATTCTCTTACATAGGTTATAATAAACAAATTGTTACGGTTAATGGCCAGACTGTCATCAATATTGAACTTGAAGCAGAACTTGTTGATATTGATGAAGTGGTAGTGGTGGGCTACACGACACAGAAGAAAAGTCTGGTAACAGGAGCCATCTCCAAAGTATCAGCAGAAGATCTTAACATGAACCAGGCACGGATCGAACAGGCGTTACAGGGCAAATCAGCCGGGGTGAATATCATTCAGGAGTCTGGTGCCCCGGGAGCAGGATTGTCAGTTCGAATCAGGGGAACCAGCACAAATAAAAACTCGAATCCTTTATTTATAGTTGATGGTATGCGTACGGGAGGTATTGATTATCTGAATCCCAACGACATTGAATCTGTTGAAATACTGAAAGATGCTGCTTCGGCTGCCATTTATGGAGCAGAGGCTGCCAATGGCGTATTTCTGGTAACCACAAAGAGAGGGTCAAATCAAGGCCAGTCAGTGATCAATTATAATTTTAGTTATGGACTGCAGCAACCTGGCAATGTGTCTGAAGTAATGAATGCGGAACAATATGCCACCTATTACCGGGAAGGTCTCCGACATGAAATTATCGTTGACAATGAAGGATTTGAGATTCCTGAAAATTTGTTGAACAGACTGATAGATAATGTCTACCCATTTAATCCGGATACACTGGGACAGGGCACAGATTGGCTGGGGGAAATTTTTCAAACAGCGCCAATGACAGAGCATAATCTATCTATTAGCGGAGGCAATGATAAAACATCAGTATTTGCTTCAGGTTCTTTCTTTAATCAAGATGGAATAGTTGGGGGCGCAAAAGCAAATTTCAAAAGATATACCGCACGCCTGAATATCAATCATGAGGTCAAGAAATGGCTCTCCGTTGGGACCATTCTATCATTTACCCAGCTCAAACGTACTGAAATAGATGAAAACAACGAATTTGGCGGCGTCATCTCCAACGCCATGAACCTGGATCCCCTTACTCCGGTCTATTACGAAGATGCCAGCATGTTTCCCGAGAAATACCAGGCGCAGATATATGACAATTTTGATGATATCGAGAATTCTTCCCTGAAAGCTCCGGGGGACAAGGGCTACTATGGCATGTCTACCCTGGTCCAGAACGAAGTCCGAAATCCACGGGCTCAAATTGATAACAAGCACGATGAATGGAGAACGGATAAGCTCCTGGGAGGGGTAAATGCGATTATTACCCCCATTGAAGGATTGGCTGTAAAATCAGATTTAAGCATTGATCTTGCCATGGGTAATCAGATGAACTGGACACCAAGATATTATTACCATTCCATCAATTTTAATTATTTAAGCAACACCAGGCATGAGAACCAACGCTGGTTTACCTGGCAATGGGAAAATACCGCAACATATACCAAAAAATTTGGTGATCATAACCTGATGTTCCTTGCCGGAATGACCGTCAGAGAATACACATATAATTTCCTGGGTGGGCTCGGGGAAGGCCTTCAGGAGGAATCATGGAACTTCGCCGTGCTGGATGCTGTCCTCAGCGATTCTACAAAAGCTGCTGCTTCCGGGAGAAGAAATGAGGACAACCGCTTGCTGTCCTATTTTGGCCGCGCACAGTACAACTACCAGGAAAAGTATATGGTTGATCTTATTTTACGCTCCGATGCCTCCTCTAAATTAAGCAGGGACAACCGTACCCAGTATTTTCCATCCGTATCTCTGGGATGGGTATTATCCAGGGAAAACTTCTGGAATGTACCATTCATAAACTTTGTGAAGCTCAGGGCAAGCTGGGGTCAAAATGGTTCCATACAGTCACTAGGCAATTTTGAATATGTTGCCACGATCAAAACAGATGCTGAATCCTCCTATTACATAAGTGGAGGAACCAAGGTAACAGGCTCTGAGCCAAAGGCTTTAAGTAATCCGGATTTGGTTTGGGAAACATCCGAACAGATTGATATCGGGCTGGATCTTCGCTTTCTGGGGAACAGACTGGCCTTTTCGACCGATTTTTATCAAAAGAAAACCATCGACTTGATCACCATTGCTTCTATTCCCGAATATGTTGGAAATCATGTGCCCAATGCCAATGCCGGAGATATAACAAATACGGGAGTTGAAATGGAGATCTCCTATCGTAATAGCTTTGGAGATTTCTCCTATAGCTTTGGAGCAAACGCAGCATATAACCGAAACAGGGTTTCTACGCTGGCCTCTCCATTACTGGGTGAGAATCTGGGTACAACCGGGGCCATCACACGTTCTGTGCAGGGTGAACCTGTATGGTACTTTTATGGATATCAAAATGACGGTATCTTTGATTCCTTCGAGGAGATCAGAGCTTACGTCGATGGTGATGGGGAACTAATCCAACCTGCAGCGATACCCGGTGACGTTAAGTTTAAGGATTTAAACAACGATGGTAAGATCAATGAGGATGATAAAACCAATATTGGCAGTCCCCATCCGGACTGGATATTTGGATTCAATGCCAACCTGAGTTACAAAAACCTTGATCTAAACTTATTTTTCAGCGGGACGCTTGGGAATGAGGTCTACCTGGGTTCCTACCGTACCGATCTGACTAATAACAACAAGCCATTATACTTTTATGAGAAGGGATGGACCCCGGATAATCAAACGGATGAGTTTCCCCGACATACTATAACCGACAATAACGGTAATTTTTCACACAACGACCTGTTTGTCTTTGACGGCAGCTATTTCAGAATGCAGAACCTGGAACTGGGTTATACGCTACCCATGAGTCTGTCTGAAAAAGTCAGAATTTCCAAGCTGCGGGTCTATGCAGCCGCCAGAAATCTTTTTGTCATTTCCAGCTACCCTGGAAGCGATCCTGAAATTGGTAACAGTTCAGGCTCTGATGATAAAAGAAGTATCGGGGTCGACCGGGGGTTATTTCCCAAATCAAAGGTTTTCACGTTTGGCATAAATCTTACGCTTTAAAAAATAATCCACACAATGAAATACGTTAAATATATCTTAGTAATCTCGATTATCCTTGCCACAGGTTGCTCCAAAGACTGGATAGAGCTTGAACCTGTCGGTGAGAAGTTTGAAAGTAATTTTTACAAGAGCGAACAGGATTTATTTCAGGGACTGGTTGCCTGCTATTCCATGCTTCAGCCCAAATATTTCTCCGGCTGGTCGTCCTATTATTTCCTGGCCAATTTTCCCTCCGATGATGCTGAAGTCGTGGGTGGAGGCAAAGGTGACAGGCCGGAATATCATGAGATAAACGAATTTAGGACCCTGCCTACCAATACAGCCGTACTGCAGCTTTGGAGAAGGGGCTATTATGGCATTAACAGGGCCAATTCAATCCTGAAAAATGCGGACCCTGAAGCATCCGGAAAGTCTAAAGAATACGTGGCCGAGGCATTGTTTTTGAGGGCCTACTTTTATTTTGAACTGGTCAGGTTTTTTGGGGATGTGATATTTTATACGGAAAATCTGGGGGCCGATGAGTATGATCAGGAGCAAACCCCTGCAGAAGAGGTGTATGCTCAAATGATTGCAGATCTGCAATCATCCATACCTGACCTTCCGGAGAAAACCGAATTAGGCTCAGTAGATTTTTACAGGGCTACCAAGGGAGCCGCACATACACTGTTGGGTAAAGTTTATCTGTATATGGCTTCGCCTTATTTTCAGGAACGCTACAGTTTTGAAAAATCCGCACAGGAATATTATACACTGTCAGCTGAGCAATTCAAAACAGTAATCGACAAAGGCATATATGGACTGGAACCGGTATACGATGATATCTGGCTCTTTAGCCATGAACAGGGGATAGAGTCGATCTTTGAGATTGAATATGGCAATATAGAACGTGATGGTGACTGGGGCAATGGACGTGTGAATGGCGGGAATATCGATGTGCAAATGAGTGGTCCCCGATCCATTTCAACCGATACGCTGAATTCCGGTTGGGGCTTTGATATGGTTACCGAGGATCTGATTGCCCTGTATAATGCAGAAGGCGACGATGTACGCAGGGATGGATCAGCTTACGGTGAATCTTTTCTCACTTCCATTGGCGCATCCGGATGGGAAAAAAATGATGGATACACAGGCTGGTTCAGTAAAAAGCGTGCTCCCTGGAGCCATGCAACCTCATCAAGTCTTCCCACCTGGAATTATGAAACCAACGAAAGGGTCATGCGATACGGGGACCTCCTGCTGATGTATGCGGAAGCATTGATTGGCAGCGGATCAGGCGATGCAACAATACCATTGAACGAGGTGAGGGAACGGGCAGGCCTGGCAGGCCTTTCTTCGATTACCATAGAGAATATCAAAAAGGAACGCCGGCTTGAACTGGCCATGGAAGGATTCCGCTTCATTGACCTGGTCCGCTGGGGCGACGCTCCAGCCGTGCTTGCTGGCCGTGGATTTACTCAGAACAAGCATGAGGTTTTTCCCATTCCACAGGACGAGATAATCAATTCCAATAACGTGTTAAAACAGAATGATAATTATTAAACGGACTTTAAAGACAGGTTAGCACCTGTCCTGGCAAGGTCCCCAATATTCACTTAAATTATTTAATTATGAAAAAGCTCTTACTTTTTAGTTTTGTTTTCCTAACAGTAACAGGGATGTCCTTTGGACAAGATACCCTGCTCAATTTTGAAACGGTGCAGAACCCGTTGGTTGAACCATTCGACATTACATCCTATGAAAATGCTGTGGCTAACCCCGATGGCGCTGGCCTTGTCGGAAAAGCAGTAAAAGCAGGATGCTGTTTTTGGGGAGGTATCAATATTTACTTTGGCGGTGATGTTGTTTTCACCGGTGCCAATGATACAATGAAGATTGATTTTTATGCCGCCAATGCTGGAACGAATGACTCTATACTATTCAAATTTCAGCTGTTTAACCGCTATGGTGGAGTCGAGACCATAGAGGTTGATGGTTACTATTCAGATGCAAATGACACCCAGGTGGGTACATGGAAGACTCTGGAATTTGCTTTACCCGATGGTACAACAGGTTCTTACAACCAAATGGTTATATTTTTCGGATGGAATTTTGTTGCCGATGGAGATGAATTCTATTTTGACAACATCGTTGCCCCGGGTTTCAGTGCTTATGGAAATACGGACGTTACAGTTACCATCACCGACAAGTTCAACAACGCTACCGATGTAAAATTATTTATTGAAGGTGCCGAAGCAACGCTGGCCCAGAATGGAAATGTGTATACAAATACCTCGTCTCTAGCCTCTTATAGTATTCTTGTGGGGATGGACTCAGGTATTTATGAGATTGTTTATTCACACATGGCCAATGGCGTAGAAGTCAGGGATACCAGCAGTCTGATAAGTGGCTCCCCAACCGGCACGCAAGAACTGGTGCAGCTTATTATTGTTGAAGCGCTGGAAGATGGAACTGCAATGGCAATCAGTGTTGGGGAAACGCCTCCAACCATAGATGGTACTATCGATGCTGTATGGGGCAATGCTAAAACCCATACAATGCAGGAGCGCACATGGTGGGGAACTCCAACGGGCTTGTATTCTACCTGGAAAGTTATGTGGGATATCGATAATGTTTATCTGTTGTATACCGTTGAGGATGCGACACCTTACAATAGTAATGTCGCTGCTGTATACGAGAATGATTGTATAGAGACTAACTTCGATATGAATCAGTCAGCTTCTCCTGGATACGATGCGGACGACTGGCAAATTCGTAGCATAAGAGGGCTTGATAGCTGGACAGGATCAGCAAATGTTACTGCTAATGACACAGCATGGGCTGCAAATGTTCAAAGAGGTCAATCATCGATGGCTGAGGATGCTGGTTATATAGTTGAAATAGCGATTCCGTGGCTTTCCCTTTCAAATACATTCTTACCTCTTGTCGGTAAAGAATTTAATTACGATTGTGTAGCTGCTGATGTAGGTTCCGGAGGCGGTGCCCGTCTTTACAGAGAGTCCTGGACTACCGCAAGAGATGTTGCCTATAACAATACTGAAGATTTCGGCACCATTACCTTATCGGCTGATACAGTGGAAGGTGGCCCGACTGCCGTGTTTGATAGAGAGGTGACCCATGTTACGGTGTATCCGAATCCCGCAAGCGATCAGTTATCAATTCGCTCTGATGTCCGGATCGAAGGGTACAGCGTAATGGATCTTACAGGCCGCACTGTAAGATCTGCCAGCGCCATAAACGATTTCAATGCTGTTCTGAATGTGAGTGACCTGACTGAAGGTGTTTACATAATCAGGGTAATTGATATTGAGGGAGGTACTGCTATACAGAAAATAAGGGTTTTCTAAAGTAGTGTGAATAAGTAGTTTATTAAAGGGGTCGTCGTGGCGACCCCTTTAATTCTTCTTTCATTTTACTGATAATTTTTGGTCGCATAGATTCTCTCATGAAAAACTTCCTGACCCGGTATGCCTTATTAAACGCTCTGGTTTTGATAAGCATAAATTCTGAGCTCATGGCACAATCCTGTTACGAACTTGTCTGGAGCGATGAGTTTAATTACACGGGACTGCCGGATTCAACCCTTTGGACCCCTGAAGTTGGTGGGGGTGGCTGGGGTAACAACGAGCTGCAGTATTATACAAAAGACAATTTGTCCAATGCCCGTGTTGAGGATGGCCATCTGATAATTGAGGCCAGCAAAGAGAATTATTTGGGTGCAGACTATACTTCCGCCAGATTAATTACTTACTCTAATGGCCACTCTTTTACCTATGGAAAGATCGAAGCAAGCATAAAACTTCCCTTCGGTCAGGGTATATGGCCCGCTTTCTGGATATTGGGAGATGGCATATTTGAGGGAACCCCCTGGCCGGCATGCGGTGAAATTGATATTATGGAAATGATTGGCGGAGGAGAAGGAAGGGATGATGTCGTCCATGGCACCATCCACTGGTCCGATGCAAACGGGAATCATGCTTCTTTCGGTGAGCAGACACAATTGGACGAAGGGATTTTCGCAGATACTTTCCACCTGTTTTCGGTTGAATGGGATGCCTCCAGTATCAAATGGTTCCTGGACGGTACACAGTACCACGTTGTGGATATAAGCCAGGGACATTTGAGTGAATTCCAAGAAAAGTTTTTCATACTACTGAACATTGCAGTTGGCGGGAACTGGCCGGGTTATCCGGATGCTTCTACGGTTTTCCCGCAAAGGATGTATGTCGATTATGTCCGGGTATACCAGTTAGATGCAACGCCTGAAATCGTAGGCGACACCCTTGTGACTGCTGCAGAAACAGGTCTCCGGTATTCCACTGTGGAATCAGATAGTTTTACCTACTTCTGGTCTGTGCCGGCAGATGCAGTTATTTCAGGGGGACAGGGCACAAATTCCATCCTTGTTGACTGGGGATGCGATACCGGAACAGTTTCCTGTGATCTGACCGCAGTATGTGGCACATATAACCAGACCCACGAAATAAGACTGGAAAAACTGCAGATCACAGGAAAGGATTATGTGGAGACTGACCAATCGGATCTCATCTACGCAGTTCCACCTACAAGGGAGGCATCTCACAATTGGACACTGCCTGAAGGCGTCAGCTTAAATTCAAAGAACGATTCCAATGCCATTAATATCGATTGGAATGATGCAGATGGACAGTTGTTGGTTCAGCTTTCCAATTATTGTGGTGCAGATTCTGCCAGCAAGCTTGTTTCGGCTATCAGGCAATTGCCCTACCCCAATCCTGCTCAGCCACATCAAATACCCGGTACCATAGCATCAGTGAACTATGACACAGGGGGTGAAGGCATTGCCTATCATGATACCGATCCAGAGAACCTCGGTCCTGGGTCCAGACAGGATGAAGGTGTTGATACCGAATTTAACGATGGAGGCGAAAATATTGGATGGCTTGAACCCGGGGAATGGATGGAATATACCATTGCATTAGATAGCACAGGCCTGTACAATATTGAAATACGTGTTGCCTCTTTAAACAGCCTGGGTAAATTCAAGCTGTTTTTCAATGGCGAGAATAGAACCGGAGATGTTTCAGTGCCACAAACAGGTGCGTGGTCTACATTCGCCACCATTGTCCTGAGTGATATCCAACTATACGATACAGACAGCCTGATGAGAATCCATATAGTGAATGGTCTGTTCAATATGGGCAGGCTTGTTTTTAACCCGGCTTCGCCAAGCCTGGTTGAAGATTTATATGATGTTCATCAGGTGTTTATTTATCCGACCCTTGCCCGGCAGCATATTTTCGTCCAAAACATCACTTCAGCGTACCCCTATTCCATCATTGATATGACAGGACGAAATGTTAAGTCCGGAATGATCCGTCCTGATAGCTTTATACCTGTTAATAATTTGAACCCGGGCGCATACATTTTGATTCTCGAAAACAACAGCTCCGTATTGTATTCCGGTAAATTTTTCATAGCGAAATAGCTATCGGACGGAACAAGAGATAACAATTTTCAATGAAGGAAATAAAAATATTCGAAGGGTGGAGATGCTACCCTGTCATTGACCCTTCACTTAAAAACTGTTAATCAATCCAGGGAACCCATATGCAAAAGTCAAAAATCTATTCATTTTATATATCCCTTATAGTAGCCCTGGGAGGTTTCTTAATGGGATTCGATGCATCCGTAATCTCCGGGGTAATTAAGTTTGTTTCAATAGACTTTGAATTATCAGCTGTACAACATGGTTTTGCTGTGGCTAGCCTTACCCTTACAGCCACACTGGCCATGATGTTTTCAGGTCCTGTTTCAGACAGGGTTGGCCGTAAGAAAGTGCTGATTTATGCTGCCCTCCTGTTTTTCATCTCCGCTGTTTTCTCAGCACTGTCCACAAGCTATATACAACTGGTTACAGCCAGAATGATAGGTGGCCTGGGCGTTGGAGCTGCGCTTATCGTACCACCCATGTACATTGCCGAGATTGCTCCTCCCAGGTTGCGGGGGCGACTGGTTTCCTTCAATCAGTTGAACATAGTGTTAGGCCTGTCCGTAGCTTTTTTTACAAACTACCTGATCCTGCAGTTGGGTGAATCTGAGGCAGACTGGGTAAGCTCTTTGAAAATCGACGAGTACAAATGGCGCTGGATGTTAAGCCTTGAAGCCATTCCCGCCATCTTATATTTTGGATTGTTATTTTTTGTCCCGGAAAGTCCGCGATGGCTTGCCATGCGGGGAGAAAGCCGGAAGGCCATCGAGATAATGTCAAGATTCGAGGGAACAGAGGATGCGAGAGAGGAGTTTAAACTGGTCCTTGAATCTATCGATAAAGGAAATAACAGAAAGAGAACATCGATTAAGGAGCTTTTCAGGCCGTCCATGAAATTTGTGTTGACAATTGGAATTGTGATAGCTGTTTTACAGCAAATTACCGGAATCAATGCGGTTTTCTTTTATGCACCCATGATATTTGAGCAGACAGGGATCGGGACCGATGCTTCCTTTGCCAATGCCATAATTATCGGACTGACGAATCTGGTGTTTACGGTAGTGGCCATTGCTTTTGTAGATAGATTGGGAAGAAAGCCCCTGCTCTCATTTGGCCTGGTCGGTATTATGGTTACCATGTTTCTGCTTGCAGGAAGCTTTAAGGCTGCAGAATATAAGCTTGATAGTCAGGCCATATCTGAGTTGAAAAAACATGAAAGCTTTGAAGCTTTCAAGGAAATACAACAGTTGGAGGGAAGTGTTTTCTCAAGTGATGTGGAGTTTAAACAGGCCCTCTCCGAATTACTCGATCCTCAGGTTATAAAGAAATATGAAGGCGATATTCTTACAAGTACTATTACGATAAATGCATGGTTGGTGCTGATCGGGATCATTGGATTTGTGGCTTCATTTGCAATATCATTAGGTCCTGTGATGTGGATTCTTTTCTCAGAATTATTTCCCGACAGGCTTCGTGGAATGGCCATTTCATTTGTTGGGGTTATTAATTCTGCAGTAAGTTTTCTTGTTCAACAACTCTTCCCCTGGGAACTGTCAACCCTCGGAAGTTCCGGAACCTACTTTATTTATGGAATATTTGCACTTATGGGATTAATATTCGTGTTGATAAAACTGCCTGAAACCAAAGGGAAATCCTTGGAAGAGCTGGAAGAGGCCCTCATTATAAAAAGATAAAAAATATGACGATAAAGAGATTGATTTACATTATACTACTCGTGGGTTCTATGAACTTTTTGTCCTGTGGTAATCATGATATTAATTCCAGGCCTGCTAAAGTTGAGTTAAAGCAGAATGAATCAGGTTATCATCGCCTTTTTGTGAACAATGAGGAGTTTTTTGTGGAAGGAGCCGGGCTTGAGTTTGGAAATATTGAGGCCCTCGCCGAATACGGGGGAAATTCATTCCGGACCTGGCGTACGAGAAATCAAAACGAGGATGCCCTTGATGTACTTGATCGTGCACATGAAAGTGGTTTAATGGTATTAATGGGCCTTGATGTTGC
>Ga0255055_10001111_pt1 | contig 20290 bp, 17 predicted proteins | sample JV7_2_27_MG_FD_188633 | JGI IMG/M metagenome (GOLD analysis project Ga0255055, IMG submission 188633) | Seawater microbial communities from Jervis Inlet, British Columbia, Canada - JV7_2_27 | ecosystem: Environmental > Aquatic > Marine > Inlet | place: Canada: British Columbia | collected...
TTCGTGATTCACATAATCTGGAACTAATAGAGTGCAAGCGCTCATTTCTGGCATATATTCTCCTCGCGAACCAAAATAATTTTCAGCTAAATATTTGAAATTTTCAAGTGTTCTACTATTACTAACGCCACAAAGTGCTATGTTTAACCTTTCATTAAAAGATTTTAAATCGAATTTAATGTTTCCTCCAGAATTTACGGCAATTTGCATACATTTATCAACTAAAATTTTATTACCACTACCATTCCATTCCCAGCATACTCTGAACTTTCTTGGATGTTCTTCCTTCTTGATTTTCTCCAATATACGGCTCGCCAAATTAATAGTAAAAGGTAGTTGCACCTCAGGAGTACCCCCAAAATAACAAATACATGTAATTTTTTTGTTGTTATATATTCTATCAGTTAATGTTTCGACATCAAACATATACATCTTTGAAATTTGTTTGTGTGAAGAGTTTTGGCAAAAGAGACAATTAAATGAACATCCATACAAAAATGCCGCATATGAGTATGTGTTATTGGCCCCACTACAAAACCAAGCATTACAACAGTTAGTTGGTATTGGATCGAGGTACCCGTGAACATAGCCTTTTCGTTTAGAGGGTATCGGTAACTCACCACTCTGATTTCTCTCAATATTTCTTAATCCACAATAGCTTATATCACTTTCAGAAAGAGCACACTCGTTTATGCAGAAATTACATTTCAACTTAATTTCTTTATTTTCTGCTTTCGGAGGTTCTGGAGGTAGGTCTACTAAAGCTCTAACTTGTTTATGGATATTTAAAATGTGGGGTTTAACAATTTCCCAATCTTTTTTAAGTATGCAATCGCGACATATATTTAGCACATCAGAAATGCGCTTATCTGTTTTTCCACAAAAAGTACATGTACCTATATTTAATCACCGCTTTTTTAGCAATAAGAAAGTCTGCCCTGATTTCTGATTAGGATTCTGTTTGACGGCAAACCCATTAAACCCATTAGTGTTAAAAGATGATGTAAACATTTCCAACTCAAGATCGTCTTTAGGGTAAAATTCAATTATAATTCTTCCATCTGGTTTTAGTAATTTATACAAATATTTTGCAGTATTATTAGCAATTTTCGTTTTGTCTTGAATTGACTCTGCTCTATGGGTGATGAAATTATAGACTGAAATAGAAATTGCGTGATTAATTGAAGAACTTCTTAAAGGTATATAGTTTATATCTGCCAAAATGAGTTCGAGATTGTTTTGATTGGTCATAAGATTCTTCTTAGGTTTTACTTTTGAAAGCATGTCGTGTAAGACATCGATTCCGACCACTCTAAAACCTCTCTCTACTAAAATTTCAGTGGAAAATCCAGTTCCACAGCCTAAATCAAGAATGAAAGAAGGTTCATCTTTTAAAAAATCCGGTTTCTCTAGATTATCTAATCTTTCGTCATACAAATATTGTAAACAGAGGAGTGTAGTTTTTTTTTGATTTCTCTCCATCCATATTGATGAATCATAGTCTAGGGAATTATTCCCAAGATATGAGTCAGGGAACTTCGGAGTACTATCGTGTTTAGACATAATAGAATTTTAATTCAGAATAGTAAAAAGTATACATATAAATTAGTTAAATAAGTTGATCTAATATATTAAAGGAAATTAAATATAAGTGATTAAAAAAAAGTATCAAGATTTGATATGTCAGATAAAAATTCTATTCTTATTTGTGATGATGAGCCTGATATAGTTAGTCTCGTTCAAAAATTTTTACAGCTTGATAACTACAATATTCTTACATGTAGTAACGGTAAAGAAGCATTAAAGATTCTAGAAGAAAAATATGACGAAATCTTATTACTGTTGTTAGATGTTATGATGCCAGCGCTCAGCGGATTTGAAGTTCTTAGAACCATTAGATCGAAGGAATCCTACAATAGTGTTAAAGTAATTCTTTTCACAGTTAAGAGTTTTAAGGAGGATATAGAAAAAGGCACGGAATTAGGTGCAGATGGTTATGTAACTAAACCATTTTCAGGAAATGAGCTTCGATCTTACGTAAAGGAAGTATTAAATAATTAATTTCTATTGATTATTCGTTCAATTATCGAACTTTTATAATCTCTTAATGCCTAATTGTATTGGAATCAATCCCCTTTTAAACAAATAAAATTGATCGAGCCTAGCGATCAAAACATGCGAATCATATATACTTTTTAAATAACTAAAATGACACTATATTAGGTATTAAATAAAGATTAAAATTTTAAATAAAAATTAGATTTATCTGAAATTAGGGTTTCAATGTCAGCAGTGAAAAAGATTTTAATAGTAGACGACGAGGAAGATATTACACATTTAACTGAAAAGTTTCTACAATTAGAGAAATATGAAACAATTACTTGTAGTAATGGATACGATGCGTTAGACATAGTAGAAGAAAAGCATGACGACATAGCACTTATTTTACTGGACATTATGCTCCCTGGTAAGAGTGGCTATGAAATATTGACCGAAATCAAGTTAAGATATCCTAAAATTCTTGTAGTTTTATTTTCTGTGAAAAATTTTTTTGAAGACATTCAAAAAGGTAAGGAATTAGGAGCGGATGGTTACTTGGTTAAAGCTGTTTCTGGTAATGAAATTATAGCTTATGTTAAGAATATCCTAAAAAAAAATAACTAGTTATTAAATTTCTATTAAAACTAACTGTTATAGGAACTTTTAAAGAAATTCTTTGTTAATTTCTTTTGTAGCCTTACTTATAATTTTTACCAACTTCCCATGCTTCTGCGAATTTTTCACCTACTTTCCAATAATGTCCCATTGAAAATGTGAAAGTTTTAAATTTAGAAATATCTGGAGCACCATCTGTTAGATATTCGTCATCCGCATAAGCGTTTACTACTTCTCCAATAAACAACTCATGGCTTTTCTCAATATCAACAAATTCGCTGATTTTTATAGTCTTAATAACTTTGCATTCCAAATTTAGTGGAGACTGACTTATCATTGGTGCAGTCTTGAGTTCTCCATAAAAAACATCAAAAACTTCTGATTTATCTACATTTTTTCCTGAAACTATACCGCAATAATCAGTACCCTTTATAATATTCTCAGAAGGAGTGTTTACGCTAAAAACTCCATTTTCCTTTATTCCTATATTAGTATAATGAGTCTCGTAGGACGCAATTGAAATTAAAGGGGGTTTAGATTCGACGACACCAACATAAGCTAATGGCTCAAAATTTGGTTTTCCATTTACATTTGCCCCAATTAGCGCGACAGGCATAGGAAATAAATATGCGCTTGGCTTTATTTTATTTTTATTCAAGTCACTCACATTTTTTATGTATTTATTTTAATAAAGTACTATTTGATATATTACGTAGATTAAAGAATTGTCAATTTATCAATTTTATTTTAGTATAATCATTTCAAAATAGAAAATAACTGTAATGTTAACCCGATTTTATTGATATTTCTGATTAGCTAGGTAGATCTTCCTTAGTTGGGTTACCAGTAATATCCATTTCCTCGATTGCAACCTGGTACTTGCTTAAGACGATTGTAGCAAAAACAGTAAGAAGTAAAGCGATAAAAAATAACGGAAAATTCGCAAAAGTTTGCTTAAATACGAAAATACCAGCAAAGATGGGAAATAATAAAGCAATTGAATCTAATATTGGATACATTATAAGAATTTTCCCTTTCTGGAACCCACTTTGATAATACGGAACGCTACTAAGGTTAAAAATAGCCGTCATCCAAAATCCTAAAAATATCCACAAAACAATGTAATTTCCTGCAAAAATAAACCAGAATATACCAAAAGGTAATTGGAATATTGTATACCATTGAAAATCACCTGCTTGAATTAACGCTTGAGCTAATATGTTTGTAGCAGAGCCTCCGAGAGCGAAAAGGATAGCGCCTCCAAACATAATAAAGAGTCCCTCAGAGCTCTTACCTCTTTTTTTCCTTGCGATTGTCAAAGATATAACGCTGAGGGAAACGGAGATTGTTAAAAATATAACAAGTGAAGGTACAAATTCGACTAGATCTAGTTCAACATCAGATATCCCGGCAACTCCAATGAGAATTGGTGAAACCGTTAATATTCCTATTGCAATGTATTCGATAATACCAACTCTCTCGTTTAATATTTTCATAGCTGCAAATACAAAAAATATAAAGCCTGTTGCCATAACTGGTTCCGTAACTAGAACTCCAACCATTCCAATAGATATAATATACGGAAACCAACCTGCGACTCCTAAAATCGCACCAATAAACCATGATCTAACTTTAAATAACTTCAGAAATGTTTTTATTATGCTGATGAAGCCTTCTTCTGTTTTTATCTCAATACCCTTTAATGCAGCTTCTTTCAGACCCTTTTTTTGATAGACAATACCTATGTTGAAAAAAAAAGTAGTGATTAAGGCAAGAATTATTCCAACAACTGCGTTAATTAAAGTAACTTCTGACAAGATATTAGTTAAAAATTAGTATATCTTATAATTTTCACTTGTTGGTTTTTTCAGCTTATTTTTTAAACAATTAAGTCAAATAACTATAGAAAAATCCACACCAATGCAATCGTTAGTAGTAAGCCAATACAAAATGTTTTTCTAACCATATGTGCTAAGTGGAAACGAGGTTTTCTTCCTTTTTTATTAAGTAATTTCGGAAACAAAGTAGGATCGTGTGGTTCTATCTGATACCAATAAGCAGTGGACGACCAATCGTCTCTACGATGATTATCGTGTCCATGTTCAATGGTTACAAGAATTTTTTTATTAAAATAGATTGGATCCTCAATGTGGTATCTGTAATAAGAAATTTTTCCCCACCAATTTATTCCCCCCGCTTTGATTGTACCATGATAGGGAGCGTGGTATTTCTGGAATTGCGCCCAAGACTGGTTTACGTAATCTTCTGTGCCCGTACCATGTAGAGTAGGAACACCTTTTTCGATATCTTCGTCAATGTATATCATATCATCGCCTTCACCTGGCCAATTTACATACCATGGGAGAAAGGTTACATTATCAATATCTAAATGACATCCTACAAAATGACCTTTCCCCATGGCTTCGAGAATTTTGTAATTCTGAGATCGAGGGTCTTCGATGTTATCTCCACTATAAGCATAGTTTTTAGGCTTGATTTTAGTAAATTTCTTGCCCGTGATACTATCTTTCTTTTTAGGTATAGTTGGATTTTCTCGATGCCAGAGCGCATGAAAACGCCCATAATCTTTTTCGTTTTCAAATCCTTCTTGGTATATTTCGTAATCGATATAGAAAAAGAACCTCATTGCTTTTGAATTATCGTTTTCTATTGTAAATTTGAACCCTTTTGAAAAAGGCATCGGCCACCAACAATTAAATCCTTTTCCCCACTGAGGACTCATTTGGAACGGTAAAGAAACGTAATTTTTATGTTTGGCATGACCTAGTCCGAAAAAATCTCCGATAGGAACTTCTACACTTGGAGAATCCTCTTGTTCGTTATCCCAATACATTCTAAGTATGATGTTCCTTAAATAATAGCGTGATTTGCATAAAATCGTGCACCAAATATGTGTTATGCAACCTGGATCGTTCACTTCGCCTATTACAACCTTTTCCCCTGGTTCGATATCGATCCAATCATGGTTGCCACCAGAAGCGTCATAACTCGAAATTCTTCTTCTTTTCACGGAATCCGGTTGTATTTTTGCTATGTCGTTTAAACTCGATTTACCTAGTTTCATAGTTTAAATAAGCATTAATTAGTATTTTAATTTTTAATTTCCTTGAATAGAGTTTTTCTATTTATTTATTAATTATTTCAGAAAGTCTTAAATAACTCGTTAAATCAATTTATTATATTAAATAATTATTCAAATTATACATAAAAGATGTTTTAAAATGGTTTTAGAAGCAACTGACGACAAAATTTCTTTTTTTAAGCAATATTTTTCAGTAATAATATTGGTTGCGAATATAGGAGTATTTGTGTGGCAAATGATGGACCCTACAGGAAATATGCGCATTGAATACGCTTTTGTACCTGCTGAATTCTTTGCAGGAGAGAAACTGTGGACAATATTTACTTCGATGTTTATGCACGGAGATATTATGCACATTATTATGAATATGTGGTTTTTTCTGGTTATTACAGATAATTGCGAACACGCAATGGGGCATGTCTTTTATTTGATAACATATTTTGCCTCTGGTATATTTGCCACTTTACTTCACGCTTGGAGCACGGTTTTTATTCCAGTGTGGGGAGTCACAATAGCTCAATTTATCCCTTCATTAGGAGCGTCCGGAGCGATTTTTGGTCTTATGGCCGTTTACGCGATACTTTATCCTTCCAACAAGTTTTATCTTCCAACGGGGACAGTAGTGCGTAAAGTAACTGCTAGTTATTTTATAATTACATATTTTATCGCGGAATTAACCTACGCATTTTTCTCGTTTGAGATAAGTGGAACAGCTCACTTTGCTCATGTGGGAGGGTTTGTTGCAGGCGCAATAATGGCATTTATATTTAAGGCTGTAAAAGGAACTTCCTATAAGAAAAAGTCGAAGTAATTATAAAAAACAAATAATTAAATTTTTATCTTTTTTTTTATTTTCTGATCTATAGTTTATTGAACTTTGATTTATTAAATTCAATAATAACTCAAAAATGGTACATAATTTTATTTTAAGAAAATGACGACAAATATTGTAGTAATCGGAATGGGATATGTTGGGATTCCTATGGCAGCATTATTAGCTGATGTAGATAACTTTTATGTTACAGGAATTCAGCGGAGATCGCACAGATCAGCATGGAAAATTGAGTGGCTTAATAACGGCAAGAATCCTTACGAGGGAGAAGAACCGGGTCTAGATGAACTAATCGAGAGAGTGGTAAAAACAGGAAAATTTAAAGTTACAGATAGTTACGATGATGTAAGCGATGCTGATTTCATATTGATCGATGTTCAAACTCCCGTTGATGACGAAAAAATTCCTAGATATGCGTCTTTAAAAGAAGTATCAAAAAAAATTGCCAAACTTATAAAAAAGGGAGCAACAGTAATAGTTGAATCTACAGTTGCCCCTGGAACAACAGATAACATTGTTCAATCTATATTGGAAGAAGAAAGTGGACTAAAAAGAGGTTCTGATTTTTATTTAGTGTTTTCATTTGAGAGAGTTATGCCAGGAAAATTGATTGAATATATTACGGATTTTCCTCGAGTAATAGGAGGTGGATGCGAACAAGCCAATGAAAGAAGTAAATTTTTATACGGTAAGGTCGTTAAAAAGGAGCTGCAAGTAACCGATACACTTACAGCAGAACTAACAAAATGCATAGAAAATTCATATAGAGATGTAAACATCGCCTTTGCAAATGAAATGGCTTTGTTATGTGAAGATTTCAATAGAAATATATTCGAAATCATCACTTTAATCAATCACCGTCATGACAGAATGATGCATTATCCCGGTTCAGGAGTAGGAGGTCATTGTCTCACGAAGGATCCTTGGCTCTTACTCTACGGTTTTAACAAATATACCGAAAGAATTAACGAATCGAAAATGAAAATAATTCCCGATTCGAGAAAACTAAACGATTACATGCCATATCATATGATCGAGTTGATGGAAAACGTATTTAGAGATTCGCATCAGTTAGTAGACAATATTAAAATCACCCTTTTAGGTGTTTCTTACAAGGCAAATACTGACGATACACGAAATACCCCAACTGAAAATATTGTAAAAATCTTAAAAGCACGATATCATTCACACAATATCGTCTATTTAGCACACGATCCTTATGTAAAAGAGCGGGATTATAATCTAACTGATCTTACAAGCGATTTTAACGAAGCTGTTGATAATGCAGATGTTTTACTTTTTACTACGAATCATTCTGCATATTATAACATAGATTTGGATGATCTTAAAAAAAGAGTAAATACTCCAATTATTATAGATGGAAGAAACATATTTGATAAGAAAACAGTCGAGGAAAAAGGCTTCACATACCGGAAAGTTGGAGAAGGTGCTAAAAAACCGGTTTAGAATTTATTTCTAAAAATTCCTTTTGCCTTAAATTTTGGTAGAATCTCGAGTTCTTGCGGAACTTTAGATGAAATCCTAATATTTTTGATTTAATCTATGAGATGTTTTTATTTTGTTGTTGTTTTTGCTTTTTTTTTTACGTTTTTGCTTTAATATATTGATTATTTGTATAAATCCATCAACCATATTTCAGCCTGTACAGTAAGATTCGTCTGAAGATGGCTTTTTAACTCTGTTTTTCCATTCCGACATAATATTCACAAGTTTCTTCTTATTATTGATTTTATATAATATCGGATTCTTAAAAGACTAGTTGATTATATTTGATAATGCTATTAGATAGACTCTCGGATAAAAAAAACTTTAAATCAAACCTACTTTAAGAAGATTATTAAAATAATTGTTAATCTTGAGTATAAATGGGACTGAAAGAAGAACTCTCGGAAATGAGAAAGACAATGGAAAAGTTAACAACTGAATTGCATGAAACTAACTTAGCAATACGGGAATCTCTAAAACTAACATCAGACACGATTAAGGAAATGAGCGATACTTTCTCAAAAACCTTAGGAGATACATTAAAAGTAATGCAAGATATGAGAGTACAAGTAGATATTAGGGATAGTGTGTTAAAAGGCTTAGGAATAGAGGGTTTAATCCCTGAATTTTTAAAAAAAAAAAAGTAGATGCCCAAAAACGACTCCAAATTTATATTAGCCTATTTCTTATCTCTCAGAGAATAACTTTATAGCTTCTCTCTTTGTCTGAAAACTACATATAATATTATAAGAGAAATCGCATAACCTATAGAGATCAGCAACCAAAGTGTAAATTCTGGAAAGTTATTGTACAAGACTGCTGAAACCGCTTTATATATAAAGAATATTATTAACAAGGAAAGTAATTGAATTCGTGACCTAAGTTTTTCCATTATCTTCAGAAATGTTGTTAAATTTAATTAATAATAAACATAATAATGTATATTATAAAAGAATTTAATTCGTACTATAAATATGTCTAAAAATCCTCCAAATTGTTACATATGTGGAAAAAACTGTGAAAACATACTAGATAGATGCTATTACTGCATTTGCGACACGTTTGTATGTGATGTGTGCATAAATTCGATAAAAAAAAACGATGCAACTTGGATATGTCCCAATTGTAAAGAAGAACGAAATTTAAGTAAAAGCATGCTATTTCGTGATCAATAAATTGTAGTAAAATTAAAATCAATCTGATTCTTTAAGTTGTAGAAATTTGCACAAGAGCCAATGATGACAAACTATAAATGATTTAATGTCTATAAGATGAAATAATCAAGGAAGTCTGAGGCTACCGTTCTAACTTTTATATTCATTAACATAAAAGGTTAAAAACTTTCGATTTTTATTAATAAATCATACTCATTATAAATTAAGGTGAAAAATACGGCTAAAATCTCGAAAGTTTTAGAAATAAATAACTGTAATGACAACGACCTCCTTAAAGCACTCTACATTGCAGAATTTTGGGAAGAAATTAACCCTACCAAGAAAATGGAAGCAAAATTTACCGCACCAAACGTACTCCATACCAAGATATACGATGAAGTAGACTTAATAAAAATTCCAATCGAAATGGAAGGAGAATTGATACTTTCTGATAAGGGGCATGATCCAGGTAAAGGACATCTAATAGAATTTAATGTGAGAAATAATAAAGATATCCGAGAATTGGAGGGAAGAATACGCATCAAACCATTATCTCCCAATAAATCAAAAGTTGGAGTTTTTGTGGAAGTATTTACACTTAGTAGCGATGTTTTACGTAGTATAGCCGGTGTAAGTGATTTAGTTCTACAAAATAAAATCTCTGAAATGTTAAGGAATATTGAAAAATATTGCAAAAACAAAGATCTGAAAGATTTTTTGTAATGATATAAAAATTTTATTTAAAAATAATCATTTATTAAAGCGCGCTTTTATATATCTAAATGTAATTTCTAAAAAGGCTATTATTATGAATATTTGGATTCTTGATTCAGAAAGCGGTATTACATTGTTATACAAGGCATATATGGATTTACCAATAGATGAAGATCTTATTAGTGGTTTATTAGCTGCCCTTAACCAGTTTACGACCTATGAGTTAAAAGAGGGGATAGAAAGCATTGAAATGGGTGGCCTAAGATGGTCATATTTAGAGGAAAAAGATGCAAACTTATTGTTTGTTGCAACTTCAGAAAAAAATATCAGTTCAAACATGTTGAAAGCTCGACTTAACATTATCATGCAGTCTTTCCTAGAACAATATGTTTCTAAAAATAGAGATGAATGGAAAAGCTTATGGAAAGGCAACACCGAACATTTCAGCTCATTTAAAGACACTATCGACGAGTATTACACCCAATGGTTAACCGCGGAAGATATATCAACAATTGCTGAATATTTTGATATTTTGGGCGTCTTTCAACAGATTTTAAATTTACTCGTTAATGTTATTGAAGCCCACTTTACAACAGAGAAAAAAGAAAACATTTATAATCAAATCGAATCTATGTTTGCTAATTATTTGAACCACCAATATGTCCAAAATAATCCAGAATTAAGCAAAGTATCGTTTAGTCGCGTTTCTGGTATAAATATCATAAATATCGATCCTACCAATTGCGATATGCTCGTGGTTGAAAAGCAAATTATTAATCTTGTTAGAAGGATTACCGAGATGATAAAGCATGAAGAAGGGTATTATGTAACTTTACACTATTTTATCGAAGAAAATATCTTTGATTATCTCATCTCAAATATCGCTCTATTAAACGAATTAAACTTATTTAAATTTCTTCTACAACTTTTCTTATTTAAGTAAATTAACCAACAAACTTATCCACGTCTTAAATTGCAGTAAAGAATAAGTTAACTCTTATATTTTAATTAGGTTTATTAAAAACTGTTTATTAAACAATATTATATAAAACTAACATCTTAATTTAGAGAATTGATTAATCTTCCTCTACTCATTTTTGTTTTTATTGTCTTTGCATTAATTATTGTAAGTTACTCATTGAAAGATGTAGATTTCGTAGCAATCTCCCTCATATGCATGTTCGTAGCTGCGTTTGTTACTGGTTTGGTATTGGAGGTACCATTAAGTTTTGAAAGTTGGTTTGATAATTTCGTATTATCTATTGAATGGCAAGCAATAATAATTATATTGAGCATGAGTATTATATCAAAAATTGCTCAAGATTCAAACGTATTAGAATACCTAGCCGTAAAAATTTTTAAAATCTCAAAAGGAAATCAACGATATTTTTTTTATCTAATTTGTGTTATTACTACATTATTAGCAGCCGTTATCAGTGATGTAGTCGTGGTTATTATTTTAGCACCTGTAGTTGTTCGTCTTTGTCATTTTTTAAAAATAAGAGCGGGAACTTACTTATTAGGAATGACAATTTGTATTAATATAGGTTCTATTATTACACCCTTCTCAAGTGGGGAAAATATCATTATTTCTACTTGGTTTACACTTGATACAGTCTTTTTTTTCAAGTATTTCTGGGTTTTTTCTTTTGGTCTGTTGTTTTTAACCATATTTTTAATAGATAAATTAATACTTTCAAAAGAGCCAAAAATTAAAGAGCAACAGAGAGAATACGTGTTAGAACTAATAAGTACAGATGTTGTGATCAAAAATAAAACAATGTTTTACTTTAATAGCATCGCTATACTCGTTACAATTACTTTATTTGTCGTTTTACCGTTACTATATCTTACAGCTGCACTTTCAGCCGTAATATTAGTTTTATTTAATAGAAAATACACTAAGAAACCAATGGGAAAAATCTTAAAGGATGTTGAATGGGAAATTATATTCTTTTTCATTTCCATGTACGTTGTTATTAATTGCATGTTGCAAGCTGGGTTTAGAGACATTATTGGGTTGATTCCGTTCGAGGCATTTGGTCCAATATTTACAATATTTATAATTCTTATTTTAGTTAGCCTACTTTCTGGTTTTATAGCAAACACGCCAATAGCATTGATCTTTTTACCAATAATTGAAGTTTTAATAGAGGAATTTACATTTCCAGCAATACCCTTACTATTTGCCTTTATCGTTGCTATAAATATAGGGGGGAACATCTTACCTAGCGGTGCCGCAGCAGATATGATGACTCTTAAAGTTGCGAAAGATAGTGGCGTTGAAAACTTAGGTTTTAAAAGGTTGTTAAAAACAGGAGCTATTTTTGCTTTTATTCATATTGGAATTTCATGTCTTTATTTATTAATCCTTATTCCCTTTACTTCGTAAAAAGAAATTGCAATTAAAAAAAAGTAATTTAAGGGAAAATTCCTCTTAACTCAATTGCTTTAGCAATTCTTGACACAGCGATGATGTAAGCTGCAGTTCTAAGAGAAATGTGCTTCTCTTCTGATATTTTATACGATTCTTCAAAGGCTTCAATTATAATTCTTTTAAGCTCTTCATTAATACGATCAAGTTTCCAGAAATACGAATTAATATCTTGGACGTATTCGAAGTAAGAGACGCAAACCCCACCACTATTGGCGAGAATGTCGGGTACAACATAAATTTCCTTCTTATTCAAAATTATATCTGCTTCTGGTGTTGTAGGACCATTTGCACCCTCCAAAACGATTTTACAGTCTATTTTCTCCGCATTCTTTTCAGTTATTTGATTTTCTATAGCTGCAGGGATTAATACATCACATTTTAATGTAAGTAACTCGTCATTATCAATAAGCTTATACTTATCGTTTTTATAATCTTTTAGTAAGTTACCTTGTTTAGCCCATTCGTATAATTTTTCGATATCTAAACCATCTTCACAGTAAATACCAGTTGATATATCTGAGACAGCAATAACTTTACACCCGTGTTTATAAACTAGATCGGCAATCGTAGCTCCTACATTACCAAATCCTTGAACTACAATCTTTAAGGTCTTTAAATCTAATCCTAGTTTTTCAACTAGAGCTTGAAGCACAAAGTACAAGCCCGTTCCGGTGGCATCTGCTCTGCCAACAGAACCGCCAATTTCGATTGGTTTTCCAGTTACTACGCCAGGAATCGTTCGTCCTTTTTGCATACTATAAGTATCCATAATCCATGCCATAATTTGTGGGTTAGTATTAACATCCGGAGCGGGAATATCTATATCTGGTCCTATAATATTTATAATTTCAGCAGTAAACCGTCTTGTAAGTCGTTCTAGTTCTTTTGTAGACAATTTAAAAGGATCAACGCATATACCACCTTTAGCGCCCCCTAAAGGCAAGTTTAAAAGACTCGTTTTCCAGGTCATCCAGGTTGCTAAGGCTTTTACTTCATCAAGATTAACACCTAGAGAATATCGTAAACCACCTTTCCCAGGGCCTCTGATTGTTGAATGGTGAACTCTATAACCTTCAAAGATTTCAAGAGAACCATCATCCATCATAATTGGAATAGAAACTATTAAAGAACGTTCTATTCTTTTTAAAAACGGAAGAATATTTGGATCTAAATCCATCTCTTCTGCTACAATATCAATCTGCTTTTTTGCCATTTCAAAAGGATTAAGGGCCATTATGATACACTTTTTTCTATTTTTTATTTTATTTTATTTTATTCTTTATAATAATAATATCTGCTTAATTCTCATAAACTTAATTGCTCACATTTAAGGAAATAAGCCTCTCAATTCATGTGCTTTTGCTAATCGAGTTGTACTAATAGCATATGCTGCCGTTCGGAGTGATGTATTCATTTTTTTTGAAAAGTTAAATATATCCTCAAATGTGTCTACAAGAATAGTTTTCATTTCTCTATTAACGCGATCTAAATTCCAGAAATAACTCTGCACACCTTGAATATATTCAAAATAAGACACACATACACCTCCACTATTGGCAATAATATCTGGAACAACTATAATTTCTTTTTCTTCCAGGATTGTATCTGCTTGGGAAGTTGTTGGACTATTTGCGCCTTCTAATATTATTTTACAATCTATCTTATCTGCATTTCCGCTAAAAATCTGATTTTCAACAGCAGCAGGAATTAAAACATCACATTTAGTGCTTAGTAATTCATCATTGGTAATTGGGCTTGTATTTTTACCTTCATATTCTTTTACCAAATTACCTTGTTGTTTCCATTTAATTAATTTATCAATATCTAAACCATCTGGTGAATATATCCCTCCTTCTTCTTCAGAGATTGCTAAAACATTGCAGGAGTTGTTACATAAATGCTTAGCAACAACAGATCCTACTTTGCCAAACCCTTGAATTACAACACTCATTTTGTTTATATCATAATTTAGTTTTTGACATAAATGCCGTAAGATATAAACCATCCCTGTACCAGGAGCGTCAGTCCTCCCTATAGAGCCTCCAATCTCAATTGGTTTACCAGTAACTACTCCAGGAATAGTTCGACCTTTTTGCATACTATATGTATCCATCATCCAAGCCATTGTGCGTGAGTCGGTATACATATCTGGTGCGGCAACATCTTTATCTGGTCCAATCATATTTATAATTTCCATGGTATATCTTCTCGTTAACGTCTCTAACTCTTGATCTGAGAGTTTTTTAGTATCGACTCTTATACCACCTTTAGAACCCCCAAGAGGTAACCCTAATAAAGCAGTCTTAAACGTCATCAAGAGGGCTAAAGCTTTCATCTCGTCAAGAGTCACCAAAGGAGCATATCTTACTCCTCCTTTTCCTGGACCGCGTAAAGTAGAATGGTGAACTCTATAACCTTCAAAAATTTCGAGAGAACCATCATCCATTTTTAATGGGATAGAAACAACGAGCGCTCTCTCCGTCTTTTTTAAATATTCTAAAGTATTCGGGTGTAAATTGATTAATTCTGCTGCTATATCAATTTTTTTTTTAGCACTCTCATATGGGTTTATTATCATAGGTCTAAACTCCAAATTATTACTATTATGATTATTTAATATTTTATATCGTATTTAAAATTAAATATTGTTTAATAAAACACTCAATAGGAGGTAAAAATTGTTATTTTGTTCAATAAAAACAAAAAAAAAGAAATGTATTTCATTTTATGGAGAATTATAGGATTTCTAAAAATAAGCCAAAATTAAATTACTAAGCCTATAACCAACCACGCAATTTCATGGCATTTATTACCCTTTCAAGGGCTATTAAATATGCACCCATTCTATAATTAGAATTGTATTCTTCTGCTTTATGGACAACGGAATGATATGCTTTAGTTATTATTCTATTTAAGGCAGTAAATATTTCTGCCTCAGACCAGAAGTATTGATAATAGCCTTGCACCATCTCAAAATAAGAAACAGTAACTCCTCCAGCATTACACAAAAAATCAGGAATAACAATAATATCATTTTTGAATAAAATTTTATCTCCAGCAGGTGTTGTTGGTCCATTTGCAAGTTCTGCGATAATTTTGCAATTTACATTCTGTGAATTTTTACGTGTAATTACATTTTCAAGCGCAGATGGAACTAATACATCGCATTCTAATTCTAATAATTCTATATTTGTTATTTCTTGTGTTCCTTTCAACCCTACTACCGTGGAAGTTTTTTTTTTATGTTCCGAAGCAGCATAAGCATCAATTCCATCTTTATTGTAAACGCCCCCTTTTGAATCTGAAACAGCAACTATCTTACAATTATAATCGTCTTGCAGGATTTTAGCACCCCAAGAGCCCGCATTTCCATATCCTTGTATTACAACTCTTGCTCCATTTAAATCTAAACCAATATCTTTTGCAGCTTCTCTGATGCAATACGATCCACCTTTGGCCGTTGCAATTGAACGCCCAGCACTACCTCCTAAGGGTAATGGTTTTCCGGTTATTACAGATGGCGCGTGCTTGCGTACAATTATTTCATATTCATCCATCATCCAAGCCATAATTTGAGGGTTAGTATAAACATCAGGAGCAGGAACATCAATACTTGGTCCTATAAAATCTGCTAATTTCCTAATATAACCTCTTGCAAGCGTTTCTAGTTCTCTATTACTCATTTCTTTTGGATTACAAATGATGCCACCTTTAGCGCCCCCTAATGGAATATCTACACAAGCACATTTCCATGTCATCCAAGCGCTCAATGCTTTTACAAGTGCAGCAGTTTCGTCAGGATGCCACCTTATGCCTCCTTTCATTGGACCTCTCGCAGAATTGTATTGAGAACGAAAACCCTTAAATGTTTTAAGAGAATTATCATCCATCTTTATTGTAAGCTTTATTTCAACGAATCTTTCAGGTTGACTTAAAGAATTATAAATTTCTCTATCAAAACCTCGAATCTTACATGCAGTATAAAGTTGTATTTGAGAGATCTGAAACGGATCTAAATTTTCTTTCATGATTTTTTCTCCTTTAGTTTAGTTTCTATGATTTTAATAAAATATCATTTAGTTTAAGTTCTGCTTTATGAAAAAGCATTTAATTATTACTTTTTTGAATTATAAATACGATATTAAATAGCTTTTGAAGCTATAAGGTTGAGAGGCTGAGAATAAGACAAAAATTCAATCTAATTAGATTTTTTACCCCTTTTTCTTTTACATATTATATTTCTTTACAAGATAATCAATATATATTTTATATTGAAAAAGTTAATTACAATATCAATTTAATAAATACTTAATCAACATTACAAAATAGGTAATATTCTATGGATAAAATCTGCGTAATAGACATGGGTTCACAGTATACGCACCTTATAGTTAGACGTATTAGAGAATTAGGGGTATATTCAGAAATTTTACCTTATGATGTCTCTATTGGAGAATTAAAAAGAGTCGACCCAAAAGGGATTATACTTTCTGGTGGGCCTAGTAGCGTCTACGAGGAGGATAGCCCACAACTTACAAAAAATTTCTTTAGTTATGTAAAAGAGGAAAAAATACCTGTTTTGGGGATTTGTTATGGTTTACACTTGATAATTCATCAATTGGGTGGAAAAATAAAGCCATTTAAGCAGAAAGAGTACGGTAAAACGGAGTTAGAAATCCTCAAGCCTAAGAAACTATTCGAATCTTTAGATAAGGAGGAGATTGTATGGATGTCACATGGAGACCAAGTTGAATCTATGCCAGACGGTTTCGAAGTATTAGCAAGAACAATTACTTGCCCCATTGCAGCGTATGCAAATGAACGTTTGAATTTATTCGGGGTTCAATTTCACCCAGAAGTTATCCATACGCAAAAGGGGATTACAATTTTGAAAAACTTCGTTTTAACCATTGTAAACGCAAAGAAAGAATGGAAGTTAGAAAATTGGATAGAAAAGTCAATTGAAAATATTAAGAAAGAAGTTGGTCCAAAAAACAGGGTTATTTTAGGATTAAGCGGGGGAGTAGATTCTTCTGTTGTAGCAATCCTACTTCAAAAAGCCATTGGAGACAGGTTGCACAGCATTTTTGTAAACAATGGAGTGTTAAGGAAAAACGAGGAAATTCAAGTCCAAAAAACATTTGGACAAGAATTAAGATTAGAAAACTTCCATTATGTTAACGCTGAAGGTTTATTTTTAGAAAGGTTAAAAAATATTGATGATCCTGAAGAAAAAAGGCGGATTATCGGTCACACCTTTATTGAAGTATTTGAAAAAAAAACAATCGAATTAGAAAAGGTTAATCCAGATATTGAATACTTAGCTCAGGGAACTATTTATCCCGATCGAGTAGAAACGAGCGCTACGAGCAGCGCATCAGTAAAAATAAAATCTCACCATAATTTAACTCTACCAGATAACATGACGTTAAAAATTATCGAGCCACTAAAAGAGTTATATAAAGACGAAGTAAGAAAAATAGGTTTACAATTAGGATTACCTGAAAGTATTGTATTGCGACATCCTTTTCCGGGCCCTGGATTGGCAGTAAGAATAATTGGTCCAATCGAAAAGAAAAAACTAGACATCTTAAGAGACGCTGATGAGATTTTAATCGACGAGATTAAAAAAGCCAAAATTTACGATAGTCTTTGGCAAGCATTCTGCGTATTCTTGCCTTTAAAAACCGTAGGAATTATGGGAGATTATCGTACCTATGAATACATTTGTGCTATACGAGTTGTCGAGTCTTTAGACGCGATGACTGCCAACTTTGCCAAACTGGATTGGGAATTACTGGAAAAAATTAGCACTCGCATCATAAACGAAGTAAAGGGAATTAATCGAGTAGTGTATGATATAAGCCATAAGCCCCCAAGTACAATTGAATATGAATAGTTTCTTTCCTTTCTTAAAAAAACTGTGAAGATTCGTTTTCTCGCTAAAAACATTTTTATTTATTAGATGAGCTTCATTTTGTTTGTTATGACCGAAAACGAAATTGCATGGGATTTAACTGAAATCTATGCTAGTCATGATGATCCAAAAATAGCTGAAACAATGAGTAGACTCTTAAAAGAAACAGAAAATATTATAAACGATTACAAAGGAAAGATTACTTCAGATAGTTTTACTCCACAAAAATTGTTAGATTTATTCAAGAGACAAGAGAAATTTCAAGCCGATTTAAGCGAACTTGACCTCTATAAGAATAGACTATATAGTGCAAAAATGACTATTCCTGAGAGCGAAGCCTTAAAAAACAAAGTAGAAGATTATACGACTAAATTATCTAAAAATCTAGCTTTTTTAGAACTTGATGTAGCGAAGTATGTCTATGATAATCCAGTTTTAGTAAATGACCCCATTTTATCGAACTATCAGCATATTTTAGAAACTATTAAAAGAAAGTTCCCTCATAATCTGACCGAATTAGAAGAACAACTAATTCTTGAAAAAGATCAATATGGAGTAAGAGCTTGGAGTATGTTGCAGTCTAAGTGGTTGAATACAAGGAAAATCATAGTAAATGTTGAAGGTGAAGATAAAGAATTATCGTACGGGGAAGCTAATTCGTTACTTACTCACCCTGATAGAGGAACTAGAATATCAGCGAATAAGTCTATTTACGGCTTACTAGGGAAAGAGGAAACCGTGTTTTCTTTAGCTCTAAGAAGTATATGTGGAGATTGGGTAAATAATTCTAAAAGGCGCAAGTACGATAGTCCAATGCACGATAGTCTCTTAGTTAATGATACAACGCAAGAAATAATCGATAATTTAATGAATGCTATTGAAAAGGGTGTAAGCGTGTATCGTAGATATTTAAAACTTAAAGCTGATGTTCTGAACCTTCCTAAATTAAATTGTGCTGATATTAGAGCTCCACTACCTAATGTTCCACATACAAAATATTCTTGGGATGAAGCAAAGGAATTAGTAATTCAAGCATATAAAAGATTCGATTCAGAATGTGTAGAGATAGTAAGCGATATGTTTAATCGTAATCACATTGATGCTAGTCCACGGGAGGGAAAAAGGAATGGGGCAAACTGCGCCAGTTGGTTTAAAGGGAAATCCGCTTATATTCTCATGACTTATACTGGAGAAATTTCTGAAATTTATACGTTAATACATGAACTTGGTCACGCAATACACGATTATCTAGTAATTGATGAACAAACATTCTTTAACATTCATCCAGGTTATACAGTTGCAGAAACAGCATCCACCTTTGGAGAGTTATTAATGACAGACCTTTTCCTCGAAAAGGCTAAATCTAAAGAAGAAAAATTAGCTATTTTAGCGCATATTTTAGACGACGCAGGACAAGCAGCATTTCAAGTAAGCGCGAGGGTGTGGTTTGAACAAGATTTGTATAAAGCTATTGAAATGAGCGAAAATTTAGACGGTAAAACGATTTCAAAATACTGGTGCGCTGGAAGAGATAAAATTTACGGAGATTCTGTTGAATGGTTCGAAGAGATGGACTGGGAATGGACAATGAAACCGCATTACTTTTTCCCAAATTTTCGATTCTACAATTATCCCTATGTTTACGCTCAGCTTTTTGTATATGCGTTGTATCAGACTTATAAAAAAGAGGGGAAAGATTTTGTTCCTAAATTTAAAAAATTGCTGGCAGCAGGCGGTAGTTTATCTCCAGAAAAATTAAGTGCGTTAGTTGGATTAGATATCACAAAACAAGATTTCTGGGAGTTAGGGATAAACCAATATGAAGCATTTGTTAACGAATTTGAAAAAGCAATGAATTAATTTTCTTTTTTTTTTTTCTAAGAATTAGTTCAAGTAAAAAAAATAAAATAAAAATAGTTATTCGTAGTTTCCCGAATATATCTCGTTCTTTACCAATTCAAAATCAAGAGAT
>Ga0255055_10001112_pt1 | contig 20273 bp, 15 predicted proteins | sample JV7_2_27_MG_FD_188633 | JGI IMG/M metagenome (GOLD analysis project Ga0255055, IMG submission 188633) | Seawater microbial communities from Jervis Inlet, British Columbia, Canada - JV7_2_27 | ecosystem: Environmental > Aquatic > Marine > Inlet | place: Canada: British Columbia | collected...
TGCTGCCGGCGACAAAACGCGGCCGATCCGGGGTCGAGAAGTCGTCGGCGACCTCACGCGCCAGGCGGGCGGCCGTCCGGTTCATCTCCAGGATTCGGTCCTGAAGGCCGTACTCGGCGAGGCTCAGGCGATTGGCCCGGAAGGTGTCCGTCTCGACGACGTCGCAACCCACCTCGAGGAACGAAGCATGGATCTCGCGGATGACGTCCGGGCGCGACAAGACCAGGTAGTCATTGCAGCCCTCGAGCTCGGGCCCGCCGAAATCGTCCGCAGAGAGCTCTCGCGTCTGGACGCTCGTGCCCATCGCCCCGTCGAAGACGAGGATTCGCTCTCCGAGCGTTTCGAGAAAGGCGCTACGCGTCATCGGACTCCCTGGTTACCGGCCCCACGTCTTTGCGCCATCACATCACCACGTCGCGTGCCACCACATCGCGAGAGGAACGCCGGAACGCAAAACGCCCCGCCGACCGGTCGTCGTGCGGGGCGCAGAATACAGCAGGTTCTGTTCTGTCCCGGCACTTTAGACCCTTTGGCTCGCGGCAGGTCCTGCACTGCTGCGCGGCGGTGGCAAGCGGCCACAAATCGTCCGCCGTCCTACACGATGGCGCCGGAAAATTGCCTCCGGGCGGCCCTCCGGGTCAAGCGGGGCCGCCGGCGCCGTCTCGCCGAGGACATCTCCGAGGCCGTCGCTTTTCAGAGCCTCAATATGGTACCGCATATGGTGTCAAGCGTGTGAGCGTGCGGTACCGCATGCGGTACCGTCTTCGGCGGGTGAATAACGACGGTCGGCGGAGGGACCTCCTGGCGCCGCTGCCCGGAGGTTCCGTCGCCCGGAGGCTCCGTCGCGATGCACGGGGGCGATCGAGGCTGGAGGAAGCAAGACCGGGCAGGGACATTGTCTGCCGCGGACCCTCGATTCAGATTGCGGTGGATGGTCGCTTTCTCTGTCACCCTGACCCCGAACAGGAAGCTGGTCGCATGCGACAGAATCGCCTACCCTCTCGCCCGTCTCTCACCCTACTCGCCGGGATCGCCCTCCCTCTCGCCCTGGGAATGGCCGCCCTTGGGCTGATCACGGTAGCCTCGGTCGAGCCGCTGAGGGCGCAGGATCCCGGCAGGAACATCGTCTACGACTCGACCCTCTTCGACGCGTTGAGCTACCGCATGGTGGGCCCTTTCCGGGGCGGGCGCTCGACGGCGGTGACCGGGGTTCCGGGCGAGGTCCACACCTTCCTGACGGGGACGACCGGAGGTGGGGTGTGGAAGACGGATGACGCCGGGATGCACTGGAGGAACATCTCGGACGGCCACTTCGGCGGCTCGATAGGCTCGGTGGCGGTCGCGCCCTCCGACGCCAACGTCATCTATGTAGGCACCGGGAGCGACGACATCCGGGGGAACACCTCGACCGGCCGCGGCGCGTGGCGATCGACGGACGGCGGCAAGACCTGGAGCTTCATCGGGCTGGCCGAGACGGGTCAGATCGGGCGCATACAGGTACATCCGAACGATCCCGATCTCGTGTACGCGGCGGCCCTCGGTCACCCGTTCGGGAAGAACCCCGAGCGCGGGATCTTCCGCTCCGGAGACGGGGGAACAACGTGGGAGCACGTGCTGGCGCTGAACGACAGCACCGGAGCCTCCGATCTCTCGATGAACCCCCGCAACCCGCGTGAGCTGTACGCCGGCGTGTGGAGGGGCGAACGGAAGCCGTGGGCTCTGATCAGCGGCGGCGCCGAGGGCGGCGTCTACAAGTCCACGGACGGCGGAGACAGCTGGGAGAAGCTGGAGGGCGGGCTCCCCGCCGGCGTCGTGGGCAAGGTGGGGGTCGCCGTCTCGCCCGCGGATCCGGAGCGCGTCTGGGCGATCATCCAGCACGAGCCGGATGGCGGCGTCTGGCGATCGGACGACGCGGGGAAGACCTGGACTCGCGTGAACAGCGACAATTCGCTGCGGCAACGTGCCTTCTACTACACGCAGGTGGTGGCAGATCCGAGCGACAAGAACACCGTTTGGGGCCTGAACGTACGGCTGCACCGTTCCATCGACGGCGGGGTGAAGTTCGAGGAGGTGGCGGTCCCCCACGGAGACATCCACGACCTGTGGATCAATCCCGGCGACAGCCGGGTCATGATCGTGGGCGACGACGGGGGAGGGCAGGTGACGCTGAACGGTGCCGAGTCGTGGTCCACCTACCTGAACCAGCCCACCGCCGAGCTCTACGACGTGATCGTTGACAACGGCTTCCCCTATCGCCTCTACGGCGGGCAGCAGGACAACACGACGATCAGCGTGCCCGCCTGGCAGACGAAAAACGCGCTGAGCGCGCGCGAGGGCTGGGAGAACATCGGCGGCTGCGAGACCGGCCCCATCGGCCTCCATCCCGACCACCCGGAGATCGTCTACGGAGGGTGCTACAGCGGGATCATCGACCGGTGGGACCGCACGACGCAGCAGCGACGTTGGATCCAGAACTACACGCAGGAGCAGTCAGGGGAGGCTGGCTACAACTTGAAGTACCGATTCCAGTGGGTCTCGCCCATCGTGGTCTCTCCCCACGACCCCAACGTCGTGTACCACGCCTCCCAGTACGTGCATCGAACGAACGACGGCGGGATGAGCTGGGAGACGATCAGCCCCGATCTGACCGAGAACGACCGCGCGCTTCAGGATTATGCCGGCGGTCCGGTCGATCATGACATAACGGGCGTCGAGGTCTTCAACACGGTCTTCTCGCTTGCCGTCTCTCCGCACTCGGAGGACGTGATCTGGGCCGGGACGGATGACGGCCGGGTGCACGTCACCCGTGACGGTGGCGCCAACTGGTCGGATGTCACTCCCCCCGGCAGGCCGGCGCGCGGGACCGTCGACGAGATCGACCTCTCCATCCACCAGCCCGGGCGGGCTTTCGTGGCCGTGCAGCGATACCGGGAGGATGACTGGCGCCCGTACATCTTCCGCACGAACGATTTCGGGGGCTCGTGGGAGTCGCTGGCGACCGGGACGAACGGGATCCCCTCCGACCAGCCCGTCCGCACCGTTCGGGAGGATCCCGAGAGGCGAGGACTGATCTATGCCGGGACCGAGTTCGGCGTCTTCGTCTCCTTCGACGAGGGGCGGAACTGGCAGCCGCTTCAGCTCGACCTTCCGATCACGCCGGTCACCGGAATGCGGGTGGCGCACGGCGACCTGATCCTCTCGACCCAGGGCCGCTCCTTCTGGATTCTGGATGACGTGACGCCTTTGAGGCAGCTGGATCCGGCGGTGGCGGGATCGGCCGTGCACCTGTATGCGCCGCGCGCCGCGTACCGGAGCAACGTGAGCACGGGCGAGGCGGAGGGTGTGTCGCCGGCCGGCCTGCCGGGGAAAGCACTCATCCACTATTACCTCGCCGAGGAACCCGAAGAAGAGGTGCGCATCCAGATCCACGACTCCGCCGACCGGCTCGTGCGGGCCTTCACCAGCGATTCGGCCACGGCCGAGGAGGAGCGGATCGGCAGGATGAAGGTGAAGGCCGGGATGAACCGACTGGCGTGGGACCTGACCTATGCCGGCCCGATCACCCTGAAGGAGGCCGTGATCTCCGGCTACGGGGGCGGCGTCAAGGCGCCGCCGGGCACGTACAGGGTGAGCCTCGCGGCGGCGGGGGAGACCCTGGCGCGCTCGCTCGAGGTGGCGGCCGATCCGCGTCAGCCGCGGGTCGACCAGGAGGACTACGAGGAGCAGTACCGGCTGGCGGTCGCGATCAGGGATACGGTGACGCGGGTCTACGATGGCCTGCGCCAGATCCGCTCCCTACGCGAGCAGGTGGCGTCGATCGGCGAGCGCCTCGTGCAGGAAGGTTACGCCGCCGAGCTGGGAGAGCGCGCGGACACGCTGGGGACGAGACTGGGGGTGGTGGAGGACGCCCTGCGGCAGACGAAGAACGAGAGCGATCAGGACGCGCTGCGCTTTTCGCCGAAACTGGATACCCAGTACCTGAACCTCTACGCGTACGTGACGGGGGAGGACAACTACAGCTTCGGCGGGCCTGACGGGCGCCCGAGCGCCGGCGCCTACGAGCGGTTCGAGGACCTGAACGCGGAGTGGGCGGTCCTCCGGCAGCGGCTGCGGACCGTTGTGGAGACCGATGTGCCCGCCTTCAACGAGGCTCTGCTGCGGAACGGGGTCCAGGCCGTCATCGTGCCGCGCGTCGGCAGCCCGCCTCTCGTGCCGTGAGGGTGAGTTTGCCTGACGAGGTTTCCGGGCCGAGTTTCGTTCCGACGGTCGCGATCACCCGCATGACAGGAGGTACCGTGCGCGCCCTCAATCGCCTTTCTCGCTTCGCCTCGCTCATCGCGTGGATCACGCTCCTTCTCGGCATCACGGCGCGGCCGGCCGAGGCTCAGCAGACGGCCAAGCCGGCGCTCCAGGGCGCCCACTGGGTCGCCATCACCGGCAAGCCGCTGGGCGCCACGGCGGGTGCAATGACCTTCCAGAAGGGAGGCAACGCCGTGGACGCCGCCTGTGCGATGCTGGCGGCGACCGCGACGATGTGGGACGTCCTCGCTTGGGGCGGAGAGACTCAGGCGCTGATCTTTGATCCCACCGCCGGCAAGGTCGTGGGCATCAATGCGCTGGGTGTGGCACCCACCGGGGCGACGCCCGAGTTCTTCAAGGAGCTGGGCTACGACTATCCTCCGGACCTCGGACCGCTGTCGGCGGTCACGCCGGGAACTCCGGGCGGCCTCTTGGTGATGCTCGCCGAGTACGGGACGCTGAGCCTGGCCGACGTGCTCGAGCCGGCGATCCAGATGGCCGACGGATACCCGATCGAGGCCCAGGCGATCAGACGCATCGAGAGCGGCCGGGAGGATATCGAGGGCTGGCCCTATTCCCGGACCGTCTTCCTGCCCAACGATGGGGAGCCGCCGGTGCCGGGTCAGCTCTTCAAGCAGGCGGACCTGGCGGTCACGCTGCGCAAGCTGACGGGGACGGAGGCCCAGGCGCTGGCAGCAGGCAAGAGCCGAAAGGAGGCGATCTACGCGGCCTACGACCGATTCTACCGCGGGGACATCGCCGAGGAGTACGTGCGCGGCCTCCAGGAGCAGGGCGGCCTGGTCACGATGGAGGACTTGGATCGGTGGCAGGTCCACATCGAGGAGCCGGTCAAGACCGACTACAAGGGGATCGAGGTCTATAAGCTGACCTCGTGGGTGCAGGGCCCGGTCATGCTCCAGGCTCTGAACATCCTCGAGAACTTCGACCTCGAAGCCATGGGCTACAACAGCACCCGATACATCCACGCGCTCTACCAGACGATGAACCTCGCCTTCGCGGACCGAGACTTCTACTACGGAGACCCCTACTTCCCGCCGGCCGAGCCGATGGCTGGGTTGCTTTCGAAGGAGTACGCCAGGGACCGGGCGGCCCAGATCGACTGGGAGCGCAACGACCCGGACGTCGGGCCCGGCGATCCCTACCCGTACCAGGGCGGCACGAATCCCTACCTCGAGCTCCTGGAGCGCCAGGAGGTCGAGGAACCGGTCACCACGTTCGAGGAGCTTGATGAGACCTTCAACCTGGGGACGACGTCGATCCAGGCGGCCGACGCCGAGGGCTGGGTCGTTTCGATCACGCCGAGCGGCGGGTGGATCCCCGCGGTGATCGCCGGCCGTACGGGCGTCGGTGTCAGCCAGCGCGCCCAGAGCTTCGTGCTGCGCGAAGAGGAGAACCCCTTCAACGTGATCGAGCCCGGCAAGCGGCCCCGGGCGACGCTGACACCGGGGTTGGCCCTAAAGGACGGCTCACCCTTCCTCTCCTTCGCGGTGCAGGGCGGAGATACCCAGGACCAGAATCTGCTCCAGTTCCTCCTGAACATCGTCGAGTTTGAGATGAGCGTTCAGGAGGCGGCGGAGGCCCCGAACATCAACAGCTACCAGATGAATGGGTCTTTCCGGGACCACCCCTCCGAGCCCGGCCGGCTCCTGCTCCAGAACGACGTTCCGCCCTGGGTCCGGGCGGATCTCCGCGAGATGGGTTACGACCTGGAGTTCAGAGAGCGCACGTCCGGTCCGATCAACGCGATCTACTTCGACCGCGAGCACGGCACGATGTGGGGCGGCTCCAGCCACCACGGGGAGGACTACGGGATCGCCTGGTAGCTACTCCGCCAGCATCGGCCCCAGCGGCCGGCCTCCGAGCAGGTGCAGGTGGAGGTGCGGCACCTCCTGACCGCCGTGAGGCCCACAGTTCACGATCAGCCGGTAGCCGTCCTCCGATAAGCCCTCATCCTCCGCGATCCTCGCCGCGGCGGCGAGCAGACGCCCGAGCACCGGCTCATCCTCGGGCGTGACGTCCGTCATGGCCGGGATCACCCGGTTGGGAACGATCAGAACATGGGTAGGTGCGAGCGCGTTGATGTCCCGAAACGCGGTGACCGCCTCATCCTGATAGACGATCTTCGCCGGGATCTCGCCCGCCGCGATCCTGCTGAAGATCGTCTCCTCTGCCATCGGCTCAGATCCTCCGATTCCTTGGCCAAAGCTGCCAGGCGCTACGCTTCGTCGGTCCCCGAGCCCAGGAGCGAGAACCCGTCGAACAGGAAGTGGACTCCGACGAGCGTGCCCACAGCCCAGATGCCGGAGAAGGGCCATTGCCGCCAGAGGAGGATTCCCAGCAGGAGCGCCACGATTCCGCCGAGCACGAGCCAGCTTCGTCCGACAGGCACCTGGAAGGCGTAGAAGAGCTTGATAATGCCCTCCACGATGAAGAACACGGCGAGGGCGAGCGTCAGGAAGGCGAGTCCCAGCAGCGGGTGACCGACGACAACCATGCCGGCGACCGCCATCAGGAGGCCCAGGATGATCCAGGCGATGCGCTGCCCCCACGAGGGCCTGCCGAACGCGTGGGCGATCTCGACCAGCCCGCCCGCGATCATCAGGAATCCCACCATGAGCACCGTGATGCTCCCTGCGACGAAGGGCATCGCGATCGCCAGGATTCCCGCGAGGATAAGCAGAATGCCTCCCGCAGTTCGCATGTTTGCCTCCCAGGTGCTGGATGGAACGGCTGCGTCGGAAGCGCCGCCGGGCCAGGTCTCGGTGGATCCGGTATTCAATGATGCGAGGAGGGTGCGGCCAAAAGAAAGGGGCGGCCGACGGGCCGCCCCTTCTTGCGATCGGGCTTCTTGGGCTTCGCTGGCGTGCGGTTCCGGTCAGATCCGGATGATCACGCCTCCCAGGAACTCACCCGAGTTCAGGTACTGCGTGGCGTCGACGACTCCACAGGTCCAGATCCCGCACCAGAACTCGGGTTGCGACCCGGCGTTGGTCGGCCTGTAGCGGCCCTGGAAGCGGAAGCCCACGTTGCTGCTCACGAACACCTTGAGGCCCGCGCCGATGCCCCACTGGAACCGGGTCGCGCTGTCGAGCTCGAGGTCCAAAGGCAGGTCCGTGTTGTCCGGCGTGAAGATCGCGGCCCCCGCCCCGACCAGGAAGAAGGGCGAAAAGGTTCCCCCTGCCAGGTTGGTCTGGAAGACGAAGTTGCCGAGGATCTGGTCGACGCCCAGGCCGACGGACGCCGGAAGGTCAGGGTCGATATTGAAATCGGGGCTGAGGTTGCTGTTCTGGCGAGCGTACTCGACCTCGAACGAGATGTAACGGCTGAGGTAGTAGCCCAGGGTGCCGCCCCAGGTGAAGCCGCTGCCCACGCTGAACGACTGATTGTCGGACACCTCGGTGTTCAGGTCCACGCTGCCGGCCGTCGAGATGCCTGCCATCGGCGTGATCTCGAATCTCCCCTGGCCGAGCGCCGCCGACGAGAACAGCAGCGTAAGAACGAGGGCCGATCCCATAGTTCTAAGACGAAGCATGTGTCTCACCTTTCCTCCCCATTCAGATTGCTTTTTCCGATTCAGGTCACTTTTCACTTCCGCCCTGAGCCACCGGTGTCGAGCTCCATACGCTCCAGTACGCTCAGCGCGCAATCGGCGCACACGGTAGACGTTCACCGGCGATCAGGCAAGTTTGTTTCGGCACCCCGGCGGCTCGCGTATGTGACCGGCAGGCGTTCTCTTGGACCCGCGCCCGTGCGACCCCAGTCCAGCAACCCGGAATCCAGCCTGATCCCTGAGATGACGCAGCGAACCCCCAGGCCGTCACAGCGGGTCTTCTCGCTCTGTATCGTGGCAGCGTCGGCGGTGCTCGGTGCGGCATGTGCCGATGGTGGCGGTGGACACCGGGGGGGCGGATCATCCGGCGACTCCCTCTTCTTCGTCGGCGGGTCCGCGTGCGGCGAGTGCCATGAGGGCGAAGCCGCGGCCTGGGCCGGCTCGCATCACGATCTGGCCATGCAGGACGCTTCGGAGGAGACGGTTCTGGGCGACTTCGGGGACGTCGTCTTCACCTACTTCGGCGAAACCTACCGGTTCTTTCGGCGAGACGGCGATTTCCTCGTGGAGGCGGTCGGCCCGGATGGAGCGCCGAACGAGTACGAGATCGCGTACGCCTTCGGGGTCGATCCCCTGCAGCAGTATCTCGTCCGGTTCCCGGGCGGCCGCCTCCAGGCGCTCGGCGTCGCCTGGGACGCGAGGCCGGCCGCGGACGGGGGGCAGCGCTGGTTTCACCTCTACCCGGATGAAGAGATCGCCTCGGACGACGTCCTGCACTGGACCCGGTTGGCGCAGAACTGGAACTACATGTGCGCGGAGTGCCACAGCACGAACCTCGAGAAGGGGTACGTGCCGGCGGAGGACCGCTACGAGACCTCCTGGGCCGAGATCGATGTGTCGTGCGAGGCATGCCACGGGCCCGGCTCGCGCCACGCCGCGTGGGCCAGGGAGCGCGGAGGGAGCGGCTCGGATCCGGGCGAGGAGGCACAGGGTCGGCTCGGCGAGGAGGCTCCAGGCCTGCCGGCCGCGGAGATGGGCCTGGTCGTCGACCTCTCATCCTCGGGCTCCGACTGGGTCTTCGATCCCGGCGCGGCCATCGCGCGGGTGGCCGGCTCCGTCTCCAACGCTCAGGTGGATGCCTGCGGCCGCTGTCATGCCCGCCACTCGACGATCGCGGATCCGTACGAGCACGGCCGTCCGCTCACGGACACCCACCTGCCCGCGACCCTCGGCGAGGGCCTTTACCATCCGGACGGGCAGATCGATGAGGAGGTGTACGTCTACGGCTCCTTCGTGCAGAGCCGGATGTTCGCCGCCGGCGTCACCTGCACCGACTGCCACGACGCGCATAGCCTGAAGCTCCGCGCGGCCGGAAACACGCTTTGCGGCCGCTGCCATTTGCCGGACGTCTACGACGCGTGGGAGCACCACTTTCACGAGCCCGACTCGACCGGGGCTCGGTGCGTCGAGTGCCACATGCCCTCCAAGACCTACATGGTCGTCGACCCGCGGCGCGACCACAGCTTCCGGGTTCCGAGGCCCGATCTGTCGCTGTCGATCGGCGTGCCGAACGCCTGCACCGGATGTCACGCGGATCGATCGGCAGAGTGGGCCGCCGAGATCATCGCCGAGTGGTATGCGCCCACGGGAGCCTGCGAGGACACGGAGACCGGGGTTCACTACGGGATTCCCCTGGCGGCCGCCCGGGAAGGCAGGCCGCTGGGAGTTGAAGCGCTGCCTCGTCTTGCGAACGATGCGGATCTTCCGGCGATCGTGAGGGCCACGGCGGCCGATCTTCTCGCGCGGCACCCGTCCCGCGCGTCGTTGATGGCGACGGCCCGCGCGCTGGGCGACGCCGACCCGCTCGTGCGGGCGGCGGCCGTGCGCGCCATGGAGGCGGTCGAGCCGGACCGGCGTCTGAACCTCGTCGCCCCGCTCCTGACGGATGCCGCGCGAGCCGTGCGCATCGAGGCCGGACGCGTCCTGGCTCCCCTCCCATCGGAGGTGCTCACGCCGGCGCAGCGAGTGGAGCTCGACCGCGCCATCGGTGAGTATGTGGACGCTCAGCTCGCGAACACCGATCATCCGAGCGCTCACGTGAATCTGGCGCTTCTGGAGGCGAACCGGCGGAATCTCGCGGCGGCCGAACGAGAGCTGCGGACAGCGATCCGCATCGGACCGCACTACGTGCCTGCCTACGTCAACCTGGCCGACGTCTACCGCGTGCTGGAACGCGATGCGGAGGGGGAGGTTTTGCTACGGGAGGGGCTGGCATTGCTGCCTGGCGAGGCGGCTCTTCATCACACCCTCGGACTCGTATACGCACGGCAACAGCGCTGGGACGAAGCGCTGACGGAGCTGTCGCTGGCGGTCGAGGCGGAGCCGGAGAACGTGCGCTTCGCATTCGTCTACGGGATCGCCCTCAACTCGGCCGGCCGGCCGGCGGAGGCCGCCGAGTTGCTGAGAGCTTCGCTCGACCGGGCTCCGTGGGATCGGGATCTGTTGATGGGCCTCTCCACGATCCACCGCGACCGCGGACAGCTCGGAGCCGCGCTCGACTACGCCAGGAGGTTGGTGGAGGCCTGGCCCGAGGATGCGAGTGCCCGCCGCCTGCTTTCCGAGCTGGAGTCCGCTGATGGCTGACGACGTCCTCCGGCCGCCTGTGCTTCGGCCACGTGCGCTCAGGCGCATGCCCCTGGCCGCTCTGCTGCTTGCGCTCTTGCCGCTGCTGCTGGCGTTGCTGGCGGCCCGACCGGCAGGCGCAGTCGGGCAAGAGCTCCCGGAGCTGACCCCGGGAACTCGTATCCGCCTCCAACCGGAGTCGGGGTGTCTCGAATGCTCGGTTACGGGCCGGCTGGAGCTCCTCGGGGGTGGCCGACTCGAGCTGCGGGTGGACGAAGATCTCTTGGCGTTCCCGCTGGATTCGATTCGGTCCCTAGAGGTGAGTCGCGGAAAGAGCTGGGTGCCGCCGGTCGTTGGCGGTGTGGGCGGGTTCTTCCTCTCGACGGGGATCTTCCTGGCGGTTTTTTGCAGCGATCCGGACACGAGCTGCGACGGCCAGAACGTGGCCATAGTCTCCCTCGTTGTGGGCGCTCCGGTCGGAGCGATCGGGACGCTGATCGGTTTGCTTCTCGCCGACGAACGTTGGGAAGAACTGCCCCTGGATCGTCTGGGCGTCGCGGCCGGTCCTGGCGGGATCGCCTTGCGGCTGTCGTTCTGAAAAAAACAGAACCGCCCGCATGACGCGAACGGCTCTCTTCGGCTAGAGGCCTTGGGTTCCTGCCTTGCTTACGAGCTGCCTGCCGCCTCCAGGGTTCGCCAGGGCCTCAGGAGAGGCCCAATGAAGGGAGCAGCGCGAAAGCCGCGACGTGGACCGCAACAGCCACGATCACGCCCACTGCCAAGCTCGTCGTGTACGAGCGCTTGAACTCATCGTTGGCGTTTCCGCCACCGCGTACGGACCTCATCACCCCACCTCCTCACACTCACCCAAGGTCTTTTTTTCACCGGAGAAGACACCGCGACGCCAGGTTTGGTTGTCTCCCGGCTCTCTCGGATTAGACGAGGCGAGCGGACGTTCGGTTTCACGTGCAGACGGATCTCTGTTTGCCCGGTACACGCTGCCGTCCGGTCGTGCTTACAAGGAGCGCAAATCGGCGAGCAGCGTGGTAGGTTTCATCGGGTCAGGAGGAACCAGAAGCGAGGCAGGCATGCGAAGTTCCGACACCACGAGATTGAGAAGTTCGATCACCATACGTGCGATGGGTGGGTTGGGCGTGATCGCACTCGCAGCGGGACTGGTCGCCTGCGGTGATGCGGCGAACGGCGGCGCGGCAGACGGCGGCTCCGGAGCCCAGGAGTCGGCCGAGACTCCGGTTCAGAGCGAGGCGGCCGGCTTCCTCGCCGGATACCAGAGCACGTTCCAAGAGCTCTACTACGAATCGTCGTTGGCGAGCTGGGCCATGAACACCCGCATCATCGATGGAGACACCTCGAACGCGGCTCGATACCAGCAGGCGCGGGAGGCGCAGGCCGCCTTCGAGGGGAGCGTCGAGAACATCGAGCGCATCCGGGGCCTGCTGGACCGGCGCGACCAGCTGAAGCCGCTTCAGACCGCCCAGCTGGCGACCATGGCGTACCGAGCCGCGCAGTATCCGGGCACCGTTCCCGACCTCGTCTCAGAGCGCATCGCGGCCGAGGCGGCGCAGGTCGAGATGCTGTACGGCTTCGAGTTCACGCTGGATGGGAAGCCGATCACGCCGAACGAGATCGACGAGATGCTCCGGGAGGAGGAGGACCTCGGCCGGCGTCGAGCCGTGTGGGAGGCCTCGAAGGAGGTCGGACCGGCCCTCAAGGACGGGATCATCCGCCTCAGAGATCTCCGCAACCAGACCGTACAGGCGCTCGGCTATCCCGACTACTTCACGTATCAGGTGTCGGAGTACGGGATGCGAACCGAGGAGATGCTCCAGCTGAACGACACGTTCATCCGGCAGCTCAGGCCGCTCTACCGCGAGCTCCACACCTGGGTTCGGTACGAGCTCGCGGAGCGATACGGCGAGCCGGTGCCCGACCTCATCCCGGCCCACTGGCTGCCCAACCGGTGGGCGCAGGATTGGAGCGCGCTGGTTGCGGTCGAGGGTCTGGATCCCGGCCCCGCTCTCGCGGAGAAGCCGCCGGAGTGGATCGTGGAGCAGGGCGAGAGCTTTTACGTAAGCCTGGGCTTCGGGGAGCTCCCGGACAGTTTCTGGGAGCTGTCATCGCTGTATCCGCTCGCTCCGGAGGCGGATTACAAGAAGAACACGCACGCCTCCGCGTGGCATCTGGATCGGGCCGCGGACATCCGCTCGTTGATGAGCGTGGAGGCGAACCCGGAGTGGTGGGAGACGACGCTCCACGAGCTTGGCCACATCTACTACTACATGACCTACAGCACGCCCGAGATCCCGTTGCTCCTCCGCCGGGGGGCCAACCGCGGCTATCACGAGGCGATCGGCTACCTGATGGGCCTGGCCTCCGTGCAGCGCCCCTTCCTCGTCGGCCGGGGCCTCGTCTCGCCCGGCGCGGAGGTGGATGCCATGCAACAGTTGCTCAGCGAGGGGCTGAACTACATCGCGTACATGCCTTTCGCGGCAGGGACGATGACGCGCTTCGAGCACGACTTGTACGTGGAGGATCTGCCGCCGGACCAGTTCAACGCCAAGTGGTGGGATCTCGTGAGAAAGTACCAGGGAGTGGCTCCTCCGGAACCGCGAGGGGAGGAGCACGCGGATCCGCTCACGAAGACGCACATTAGCGACGACGCGGCGCAGTACTACGACTACGCGATCTCGTACGCGCTCCTCTTTCAGATGCACGATCACATCGCGCGGAATATTCTGAAGCAGGATCCGCACGATGCCGACTACTGGGGCAGCGTGGAGACCGGTGATTTCCTGCGGGAGGTCATGGCTCCGGGAGCGAGCCGACCGTGGCGCGAGGTGCTCCGGGAAACCACCGGCCGCGATCTGGACGCGACGGCGATGGTCGAGTACTTCCAGCCGCTCTACGACTGGCTGGTCGAGCAGAACGCGGGCCGCGAGCACACGCTGCCGGACGTCTAGTCCGCGACAGGAGCAGACAGGAGGAGTTGGAGAGGTGAGCACATACAAGATCGGCGTGATCTCTGGAGACGGGATCGGCCCCGAGGTCGCGGCCGAAGGCCTAAAGGTCCTGGAGGCGGCAGCCGGGCTCGATGACTTCGAGTATGAGCTGGTCGAGTATCCGTACAGCGGCGAGCACTATCTGAAGACCGGCGAGCTGGTTCCGGACTCCGTGATCGATGAGTGGCGAGAGATGGACGCCGTGCTTTTGGGAGCGATCGGACACCCGGACGTCGAGCCCGGGCTGGTGGAGCGATCGGTGATACTCGGTCTGCGTTTCGGCCTCGATCTCTACGTGAATTTGAGACCCATAAAACTTTATTCAGAAACGCTTTGTCCGCTCAAGGACAAGGGGCCTGATGACATCGAGTTCGTCGTCGTCCGCGAGAACACGGAGGGCATGTACTCGCAGATCGGGGGCCACCTCAAGAAGAACACGCCGGACGAAGTCGCGATCGTCAACGGCGTCTATACATGGAAGGGTTGCGAGCGGGCGTGCCGCTACGCGTTCGAGCTCGCGCGAAAGCGGGCGGCGGAGCGCGCGGGGCACGGCGAAGAAGGTCGGATCGCCTGCGTCACGCTCGTGGACAAGGCCAACGCCATCCGGCCGCACGACCTGTGGCAGCGGGCGTACGAGCACGTCGCCGCCGACTTCCCGGATGTCGAGACGGACCACGCCTACGTGGATGCCTGCTGCATGTGGATGGTGAAGAATCCCGAATGGTTCGACGTGATCGTCACGACGAACCTGTTCGGCGACATCATCACGGATTTGGGCGCGATGCTGCAGGGCGGGATGGGGATTGCGGCCTCGGGCAACATCCATCCCGGGCGAACGTCGATGTTCGAGCCGATTCACGGCTCGGCGCCGAAGTACACGGGCAAGAACGTCGCCTGCCCGCTGGGCGCGATCTCCGCTGTCGCGATGATGCTTGACTTCCTCGGAGAGAGCGTGGCGGCGCGGAGGGTCGAGCGCGCGGTCGGAGACCTCCTGCAGAGCGGGGATGTGCCGTCAGCAGATGCCCGGAGCGGCATCGGCACCGATGAGATGGGCGACATGGTTGTCTCACGACTGGAAGCGGTTTCGCCGAGCGGAGCGACTGTGTGAAGGCGGCGGTATGAAGGGGATTCCGCTCGATGCGCGGGTTCACTGCTCGGACGGACCGGCTGGCCGGTCGACCTGCCTAATTCTGGACCCGATCAGACAGGTCGTGACCCAGATCGTCGTTTACGATGGGGGGCGTCCGATCGAGCTGGAGAGGGTCGTACCGGGCGAGCGGATCGCGGATACGACCCACGATTCGATCCTCCTCGACTACACACGGGAGGAGCTTCGAGAGCTACCGACCTTCGACTCGGTAGGATACATCCCCCGGGAGGACGACGCTGGGACCGGGACCTTCTTCTGGCCCTTTGCGCGGCCCGAGGCGGTGAACCTGCCGCTCGGCCACGAACGAATCCCGCTCGGCGAGCTCGCTCTTCGGCGCGGCGCCGACATCGAGGCTTCCGACGGCCACGTGGGAAAGCTCGGGGAGCTGCTCGTCGATGAGAAGGGCCGGATCACGCACGTCGTGCTCATGGAAGGACACCTCTGGGGACGAAGAGAGGTCGCCGTTCCCGTCTCCATGGTCGAAGATGCCGCCGAGGATCTCGTTCGGCTGAGGGTCGATCGAAGTACCGTCGAGGAGCTGCCGGCAGTTCCCGTGAAGGAGAGGGCCCGATGAGGAGACGTTCGTTTTCGAAGCTCGCGCGAGGATTCGTTCCGGCGGCCGCGCTCGCGTCGGTGGTACTGCTATCGTCCGTGGCTCCCTCATTGGCTCAGGGCGCTCCGCAGGACAAGACGCCGGATGATTGGTGGTTCCAGGTGACGCCGTACCTCTGGGCGGCCGGTATCAACGGCGGGGTCACGACCGGAGATTTCACCGTTCCGATCGACGCGAGCTTTGGCGACATCTGGTCCAAGCTCAAGTTCGCGTTCTCCGCCCACGCCGAGTTCGGCAAGGGGCGCGTGCTGGGCGGGATCGACTTCCTCACCATGAAGGTGGGTGAGGACTCGATACCGCTGGCGGCCCCGGAGCTCGGGAGAAGCGGCGATTTCCGGTTCACCGTGATCCAAACGGAACTATTCGGGGCCTACCGGTTCGGCGGGTTCGACCGCCCCACGCGGCTGGATCTGCTTGCCGGAGTCAGGTACAACTATCAGGACCAGGACCTCGTCATCCGGGATACCCCGATCGACAAGTTCCGGGGATTCCAGGAGGCTTGGGTCGACTTCTTCGCGGGCGCCCGCTTCGGCGCCGACCTCGGACGAAGGTGGTACGTATCGGCCCGCGCCGATGCTGGCGGGGGCGGTGCGAAATTCACGGCGAACGCCGCGGCTGGATTAGGCTTCCGTATTCTGAGCTGGTTCGACGTCGACCTCGGGTTCCGCTACCTGTTCATCAACTACGCGGACGGGGTCCCGGGAAGCCCGGCCTTCTACGCTTACAACGCCGACCAGTACGGCGTCCTACTCGGCTTCAGCTTCCGGTTCTGAGGAGCGGGTTGCCGTGGCGTGCCCGATCCTTTTTCGGCACACGGGGTCGCTCACGCCTGGCGGCCCCGTTCTTTTTCGAGGGACGAGCACCTCTTGTTGGACGCACACCTCTTGCGGCAGAACACTCATCTCATCGCTGATCAGCTCGCAGACTGAATGAGGATCAGACCATGATCGACAGGCTTCGGCTTCCCTTCAGAATCCCTTCGCGCAACAGCGGGTTGTTCTTCGCGCTTGCCCTCTCGCTCGCAGCGGTAGCCCTCGCGGGCGGCGCCTCGCCACTCCTCGCCCAGAAGACGGACACCCTGATCGTCCGAAACGGCGACGTGATGACGGGGGAGATCAAGGAGTTCCAGCGCGGCAAGGTGAAGTTCAGCACGGACGCTGCGGGGACGATCTACGTGAAGTGGACCCGCGTGTTGACGGCCGATACGGACAAGCTGTTCGACATCGACCTGGAAGACGGGACGAAGCACTTCGGGTCACTGGTGCTTGGTGACGAGCCGCACCAGATCAAGATCGTGGCAGGCCGGGACACGTTCGTGGTCGCCACGCAGCAGGTCGTGAAGATGCTGCGGATCAAGGAGACCTTCTGGAGGCGGCTGGACGGGAGCATCGATCTCGGCGTCGACTTCACCCAGCAGAACGCGAAGACAGACTTCAACGTCGGCGCCGAGGTCAGGTACAAGAAAGACAGGAACAATTTCGTGTTCGACGTCTCGACCTCGTTCAGCCGGCAGGACGACACCGACGACATCACCCGGCTGAACACGAACCTGATCTTCATGAGAGAGTTCGGGACTCGCTGGTTCTACTCGGGTCTGGTGGCGGGCGAGCAGAACTCGCAGCTCAGCCTGGACATCCGCGGCACGGCCGGCGGCGGCCTGGGCCGCTTCCTCGTCCAGTCCAACAAGGTCATCCTCGGTACCTCTCTCGGGCTCTCCTACGCGCGCGAGCGCTTTACCGACCAGGAGGCCGACAACGCGTTCCAGGCCTACTTCCTGGGCGACTTCCAGTTCTTCAGCTGGGGCGGGCTGGACACCGATCTCTCGAGCCGGCTGGTGGTGATCCCCGTCCTGAACCAGGGGGGACGTTGGCGGATCAGCTTCATCACGAGCTTCAAGCGGGAGATCGTCAGCGACTTCTATTTCAACGTGAGCGTGAACGAGCAGTTCGACAGCCAGCCGCCGGCGGAAGGCACCGAAAAGAACGACCTTAGCCTCACGACCTCGTTCGGCTGGTCCTTCTGAGAACCTCTATCTCCAGGAGCGAGAGGCGATGCGCAGGAAGATCCACGAGTACGCGGGCGAGGGAATCTCGATCGACTACGATGCGAAACGCTGCATCCACGCCGCGGAGTGTGTGCACGGCCTACCCGCCGTCTTCGATCCGGATCGGCGGCCCTGGGTGGATCCGGATGGCGCCGGGGCGGACTCGATCGCCGAGGTGGTCGGCCGCTGTCCCACGGGCGCGTTGCGGTTCGAGCGACTGGACGGCGGCCCGGCGGAAATCGCGCCGTCCGAATCCGTCGTAACGGTCGCGCCCGACGGGCCGCTGTACGTTCAGGGTGATCTACGGCTCGGCGCTGCGTCGGGCGAAGCAGATGAGGAGGGGAGAGTCGACTACCGCGCCGCGCTCTGCCGGTGCGGTGAGTCGGCGAACAAGCCTTTCTGCGACAACGCCCACCAGGAGTGCGGCTTCGAGGATCCGGGAGTGGTGGACGTCGGACGCGGGACCGCGTTCGAGGACTTGGAGGACGAGCCTGGCAGCGCTTCCTCCGGTCCGTCCTCCGCTCCGCCCGCAGGCCCTCTCGCGGTGACGGCGGCCCCGAACGGGCCACTTCTGTTCGGCGGCCCCGTCGAGTTGCGAAGCGGCGACGGGGAATGCCGCATCCTCGTCCAGAATCCCGCTCTGTGCCGTTGCGGCCACTCGCGGGACAAGCCGTTTTGCGATGGCACTCACTTCAGCGTCGGTTTTCAGGCGGACTAAGAAGAGGAGCCCTAGACTCTCGACGTCGGGAGGCCGAAACGAGCGGCGGCGGCGATTTGCCGCGCATCGGCGGAGACGAACAGTTGCGCTCCCCATTCGAGCGCCGAGCCCACGTGGAGGGCGTCCACGGCGGAGAGCTCGTGCGCCTCCTCGAGGAGATCGGCGGCCCGCTTCAACACCTCGGGTGACACGGGCACGATGAACGCGTCCGCCACGTCCTCCAGCAGCGCATCCTTGGCCTTCTCGTAGGTCTCGGGCGATAGGACGCCTTCCCGCCGCCTCCGGCAGAGCGCGGAGAGGATCTCCGGGATGCTGAGAACGGAGGTTCCCAGTGACGAGGAGTCGCGCAGGATCTCCTCGACGCGACCGGTGTTGCGCTCCCTCACGTAACGTCCGGCCAGCGCGGAGGAATCCAGATAGGTTCGCACGAGCTAGCGGCTTCGTTCCCTCAGGATAGCCGCGCTCACAGCTGCTCCGGCGATCGGGAGCCGTGGGCCCGAGCGCTTCCAGGAGGGCTCGGCGGAGCTTGCGGGGGGTGCCAGCTCGGCGACCACTCTGCCGTGCCGGGTGACAAGAACTCGCTCTCCGTTCTCTACTTCGCTGAGGAGAGAGAAGACATTCTGCCGGAACTCCGTGGAAGTAACGGCTCTCATCGGAGTAGCTCTCTGTCTGCGGTTTGGGCGCTACGGGACAAGTGTACACTTATGTACGCTCATGTACACTTCCGCAAGAGGGTGCCGCAGAAGGTGGTGAAGCGCTTAGACTACACCCGATGATTAGAAGAATCCGTCTCGTCTGTTCGCTCCTGGCGCTGAGCGGGGCACTGCTCGTGCCGCCGCACGGGCTGCGCTCAGACCCGCTCGTCATCATTCGGGCGATGACAGCGACGACGATCGCCGAAGTGTACGTGGAACCGGACTCGGTCGTCGTGGAGCTGGAGATCGGCCTCGCGGATCTCGACGCGTTCCGCAACCTGATGCCGGACCAGATCTACGAGCGGCTCGGTCACGAGGCGGAGCCGCTGCGTGAGCGCCTGGGACGCTTCTTCCGGGAAGATCTCACGATTGCCGCGCCGGATGTGGGCGCGCTGCCCGGTCGGGTGGTCGAGATGACGGCGCGTCCCCGACTCCAGCGAGACGAGATCACGGGAGAAGCGCTACCGGTTCAGGACGAAGAGGCGGAGCCGACCGTCTTCGCGAAGCTGGTCTACTACCTTCCGGAGGGAGCGGGGCCCGAGGCCCTCGTCTTCTCGCCGCCGAGTGTCGAGAGCCTGGGAGCGGCCGCGAACGTGGGCTTCGCTGTCTATCACCGCGGCGTTCCGGTCAACGATTTTCGCTATCTGGGTCAGCCGGAGACCCTCCGGCTGGACTGGTCGGATCCCTTCTACTCGCGGTTCGAGAACCGTAACCTCAGGCGCCAGTACTACACGCCGATCTCAGCCTACCTGTATGTGGAGCCCTACGAGGTGCGGCGTGAGATCGTGGTGCGGCCCAAGGATCTTCAGCGGTGGGTCGATCTCGGTCTCGAAGGCGCGGAGGTTATCGCTGTCGAAGACCAGGAGGAGATCAAGGCGCGGGTCACCGAGTTCCTCGCCGCGCGCAGCCCGGTGCTCATCGATGGGGGGCCGGCCGAGGGAAGGCTCGACCGGATCAACTTCATCTACCGGACGCTCAGAACGAGCGGCGTGATCGACCCGCCCCGGGACCTGGATGTCTACTCGGCGACCCTCGGGGTGATCTTCGTCTATCCCACCGATGGCCTACCCGACGAAGTCTCCTTGGAGTGGGAGCTGTTCGACGAGCAGATCGACGTCGTGAGCGCGGCGGCCACGGATGAGGCCGGCGGACTGCCATATTTCCTCACCCCGGAGGACAATGTTCTTCGATGGGAGAACTTCCTCACGAATCCGACGATTCCGGGTCTCGTGGAAGTCGAAGCACCGCCCGAGGGCCGGAGCCCTTGGCTGATCCTGCTCGTGCTGGCCGGCCTGGCGGGGCTGATCGTTCTAGGGGTCCGGCATGGCCGGAGTCTCCTCGGCGGCGCCCGCCCGCCGCTCCGCACGGTCGCCACGGCCGTTGTGCTGGCCCTGTTCGTCGTGGCGGCGCTGCAGCGCATCGTTCGTTCTTCGGCCATCTCCGATGACGAGGCCGGCCAGATCCTTCACGGCCTTCTCCTCAACACGTACCGGGCGTTCGACTACCGGGAGGAAGAGCGGATCTACGGCACGCTGGAGCAA
>Ga0255055_10001113_pt1 | contig 20247 bp, 15 predicted proteins | sample JV7_2_27_MG_FD_188633 | JGI IMG/M metagenome (GOLD analysis project Ga0255055, IMG submission 188633) | Seawater microbial communities from Jervis Inlet, British Columbia, Canada - JV7_2_27 | ecosystem: Environmental > Aquatic > Marine > Inlet | place: Canada: British Columbia | collected...
CCAGAACCGTCAGGGGCCTCCAGGCGCGGTCACTTCCGGTTTCCACCTTTTCCGAGAAATAGGTCTGCCGGTACAACGCATCATCATCAACCCCCATCAATATCGCCGCAGCGATCAACCCGGCATCCGCTGTTAGGGCCAATGGATTGATTTCAATGACGGTGCAGTCATATTTGACAAAAAGCTGATAGAGCCGCCATAAGAGGGTCGTTGCTTTTTGTAGAGCACCGCCCTCAAGACCCAAGTCAGACCATATTTCCTTGGCTTCATAAAGATTAAAGCCTTTTAGTATATTGACATGATATTTGAGTATTTTTTCCGGATGGGCTGCGGCGATTTCTTCGATATCGATTCCGCCGGCAGTGCTTGTAATAATGATGGGCGCCATTTGAACGGGATCATAGGTGATGGATACATAAAGCTCCTTAGAAATATCCAATTTTCTTTCAACCAGCACGCTTTTTACCGGGAAATTATATACGGTCATGGCCAATAGCGCTTCAGCAGTTTCAGCGGCCGCATCCGGGCTTTCAGCGAATTTGATGGCACCTGCTTTTCCGCGCTTTCCTGCTGTCACCAATGCTTTTATTACAACCGGGCATCCGATTGTTTCAGCGGCACTGCGTGCCTCTTCGGCAGTCGAAGCAACCATAAATTCAGGTGTAGGCACACCGTTTTCTTTTAATAAATCCTTACCTACATTTTCTAAAACTCTGGCCATGAGAAACTCCTGCCGGTCTTTCTATTAATAAAATCGGGTGATGTCCTTGCGGTATCTATCTAGGCTTTCCTTAATCTATGTCATGTTTCAAAGCAAGGAGTTTTACGGTTTCAAAAATCGATGATATCCGAATATTGACAATATCCATTGACAAAGCAAAAATGTTTCTATAATGGGTTAAACATTAAACCATTAAGCTTTTATCCCACCCATAATTCCTAAACCCGGAGAGTGATATGGCTGAAGAGCAGAACATATTTTCTCCTGTTCGCGCTGAAAGGGTGTCCCAATTAATAGAGGGACAGTTGAAAGAGGCCATCATTACGCATCATTATCGCGCCGGAGACAAGCTACCATCGGAAAGAGAACTTGCTGATATGTTCAGCGCCAGTCGTTCCAGTATTCGAGAAGCCATTCGTTCACTTGAACGATCCGGCTTTGTGGTGGTTAAAAAAGGGGTTCAAGGCGGTGCTTTCGTTATTAAAAAAGGTAATTCAAAGCCGATGGTGGATTATCTGAGGGATGTGATGCGCCTCAGGCAAGTCAGTCTCGAGGAAATTCTTCAGGCGCGGGTCATTATAGAGCCGGAAGTTGCTGCCGCTGCAGCCGAAAAGGCTACCCCTAAGGATATCAAGCTCCTGGAAGAGATAACCCGGGATCAACTCGGAGGATTCGATTCCGAGAATCCCGTGATGCAATTCGATCGTAATCCGAGGTTTCATCGAATTATTGCCGAAATAACGGGTAATCAGGTCTTTATTATCATCATGCAGATTTTATCGGAAATACATGCCTTTCGGATGAATCAATTCAAACTGGATGAAAAAACCATGCGCAGAATAACCCACCAGCATGATGACATCATCGAAGCACTTAAAAAGAAAGATAAGGAGTTGGCCTTTTCGGAAATGAAAAAACATGTCCTTGCGGTTCATAATATGCATAAAGAGCTAGATGCCAAGACGAAATAAGAATAACTGATTTCTGTGGATTCGGCCCAAATGACTGAAGCCTTTTTTTAAAAGAGAGTCAAAGACGATTCAGATCTTTAGCGCATCGGATAATCGGATGAATCCGGAAAACCCGCAGAACATAGAAAATATTTCCATGGCATGGGGAAGTGATGCCATCGCAGAAATGTTGCGACGTCTCGACCTGAATTATATTGCCTTCAATCCCGGAGCCAGCTTTAAGGGTCTTCACGACAGTTTCGTCAATTATTTGGGCAACAAGAATCCCCAAATGTTACTCGCCCTTCACGAGGAGAACGCAGTGGCGATCGCCCATGGATATGCCAAAATCACCGGTAAACCCATGGGCGTTGTTGTGCACAGCAATGTGGGGCTTATGCACGCCAGCATGGCCATTTATAATGCCTGGTGCGACCGGGTTCCGGTGTTTATTCTGGGCGCCACCGGGCCGGTGGATGCCTCCCAGCGCCGCCCGTGGATTGACTGGATTCACACCGCCCAGGATCAAAGTTCTCTGGTTCGCGACTATACCAAATGGGATGACCAGCCCGCTTCCGTGCCGGCCGCATTCGAATCCCTCCTGAGGGCCTTTCAACTGAGCCTGACGGCACCGTGTGGACCGGTATATATCTGTCTGGATGCGGCCATACAGAACTGCGAACTGGAAAAACAGGTTTCTGTTCCAAATCCTTCGCGTTTTCAACCGGCAGCACCGCAGGCAGCATCTCACAAGGTTCTCCAGCAGGCTGCCGAACTTCTCCTGGGGGCAAAACGTCCGCTAATTCTCCCCGGTCGTGCATCGCGAAGCCAGGCGCATTGGGACCTGCGGGTTCGATTTGCAGAATTTTTAGGCGCCACGGTGGTGACCGATATGAAAGTGGGCGCTGTTTTTCCGAGCGATCATCCGCTTCATAGTGCCGGTACCGGTTTTTTTCTTTCAAAAAAAGCCATCGAATTGATTCGTGTCGCGGACGTCATTATCAGTCTTGACTGGCTGGATCTGGCCGGCACTTTAAACCAGGTTTGGGGAACAGGGCGCGTTGAAGCGAAAGTGATTCATTGCTCAGTTGATGCTTATGTACACAGGGGCTGGAGCATGGATTGCCAGGGATTGCCGCCGGTGGATCTGCCTATTTTGGCCGAACCCGATATTATCCTGCCGCAACTCTTAGCCATTTTAGAAGCGTCGGGCCGAAGTGGGCCCAAGACAGGCGCGAAAGTGGAACCAAAAAGCCGTACAACTCCTCAAAACGCTACGGGAGTTATAAACCATTACGAGATTGCCAATGCCTTGAAGATGACCGCAGGTAAAAGGAAAACCTGTCTCATTCGATTACCCCTCGGTTGGCCTGCGGACGCCTGCGATTTCCAGGATCCTCTGGATTATCTGGGTACAGATGGTGGCGGCGGCGTGGGCGCAGGCCCCGGCATGGCGGTGGGTGCAGCCCTGGCGTTGCGCGGCTCGGGCAGGCTGCCGGTAGCCATCCTGGGCGATGGCGATTACCTGATGGGCATCAGCGCCCTGTGGACGGCCGCACGTTATGAGATACCGCTGGTTATTATCATTGCCAATAATCGTGTATACGGAAATTGCGTACGTCATCAGGAAGGAGTTGCAAAACTGCGAGGCCGGCCCACAGAAAATAAGTGGATCGGCCAATGCATCGACAACCCGCCCGTTGATCTTGTGGGAATGGCGCGCGCCCAGGGCTTAGACGGTGAAGGACCGATTGATAATTTTGAAGAACTGCTTAAAGCCTTTGCGCGTGCCGTTGAAGCTGTCGAAAACGGTCGGTGTTATGTGGTTGATGTGACGGTGTCACCTTGATGGGTTGTACGGGCAAACCCCATGCCCTGCAGGTCAATATCCAATCAACCGAAAACAAAAAGGAGGTTTAAATGCAAGCAAAAAGAAAAGGTGCAAGAATCCAAAAATGGACCATCATGGCACTTATTGCCGTCGTTGGAATTATCTTCGGCATCTGTGATGGCGTAATCGCGGCTGATAAATTCCCGACTCGTGCGGTCTCCGTCATCAATCCGTTACGACCGGGAGGAGGGACGGATATCGAATTGAGGAATCTGACGCCTTTCGTCCAGAAATACCTGGAGGAAGCAGTCGTTGTCAAATCCATGCCGGGTGGCGGGACAACCATTGGTGTCACGGCCGCCGAGAATGCCAAATCCGACGGTTATACCCTCATATGTGTACCGCTGCAGCATGCCATCCTCGCCCAGAATTTCCACGAAAGCGGAACCCATCTAGAAAATTTCGAACCCATCTATGGATGGTTTGAAGGACCCATGTCCATCGAAGTGAAAGGCGATTCGCCTTACAAAACCTTGGACGACCTGATAGCAGCCAGCAAGAAAAAAAAGCTTAAGGCAGCCCTGGCCGGGATCGGGTCCATCGATCATCTCCATACAATGCTTCTGGAGCAGCGCTTGGGCATCAAGGCCGTAACCATCCCTTACGGTGGAGGCGGACCGGCATCAAAGGCTGCGATGGGTGGCGAAGTGGACTTCCTTGTGGGCTTGAGCACTACGGCTGTTCGCTTTGTCAAAAATGGGAAATTGAGGGTGCTTGCCATCCTGGGGCCCAAGCGCCTGGAAGCGCTTCCGGACACACCTACCATATACGAGTTGGGGTATAAAGATTATCCCAATATCTCATTTATCCGTGGTGTGCTGTCACCTCCCGGAACGCCCAAGGAGGTCGTCAGTATCCTCGAGGCTGCTTTTAAAAAGGCTGTTGATGATCCGGGTTTCAGAGAAATTATGAAGAAACAGGGGCGGCCGGTCAAGCCGTTCTCCAGCAAGGATATGAAAAAAGCCGCGGCGGATACTTTTAAACTCTCTCAGAAGTACACGCCTTTTATGAAGGAGGCGGCCAAGAAAAAGTAAGATATTTATCTCTGGCGCCAAGGAGGGGGTCATTCGAATACCCTCTCCTCGAGGCGCACTCGTCGAATCTGGAGGCTGGAATTGGTTCGTTATCTGCAGCGTTACCATTTGCTCTCTGCTCTTTTTCTGACAGACCTGGGTTTGCTGCTGCTGAGCATTTTTCTTTTTGTTCTGGCGGCAGACTACCCGGATATGGCCCGTACGTTTCCCCGCCTGGTGCTGGTCATGATCATGGTCGTTACGCTGCTGGATATGATCAGCTTTATGCGTGACGCGAAGGCGAAAACATCGTCGGGGGAAAAAAATAAAGACTTCGATGCGGTGAGTCCGAGGCAGCAATTAAAAGTTTTCTATATGGTTGCCCTCATCTTTATTTTTTTCCTCTTTATGCTTCTTTTCGGACTTGCCTTGGGGACATTTCTTTTTCTTATGCTTTCCGGCTGGACCCTGGGTTACCGAAGATTGAAAGTACTTATTTTATCTTCGGTTATCATTACAGCTTTTGTTTATATTATATTTCGAGTCATCATGAAGTCATTTTTACCGGAAGGGCTTATTTTTACCCTCATGGGAGGATAAAGGCGTGTATTCTCTGGAAACATGGATCCCCGCCGCAGGAATCGTTTTTCAATGGCAGAATATGGCCATGGTTTTTGGGGTGTCTCTTATCGGGCTGACGATCGGGTTTCTCCCGGGGATCGGACCGCTGACGGCACTGCCTCTTTTCCTCCCCATTACATATGGTATGCAACCCGGCCCGGCTCTGATTCTTTTGGCCGTACTCTATATGAGCACAACCTATGGGGGTTCGCTGTCGGCCATATTGTTGAATACTCCCGGAACGGCCGCTTCGGCGGCGACCTGTCTCGACGGATACCCCATGGCCAAACAGGGCAAAGGAGGCGTAGCCATCGGCATATCCATGATGAGTTCATTTGTCGGGGGGTTCATCGGTATCGCCGGTTTGATTTTCCTTTCCCCTGTCATTGCCGATTTTGCCTTAAAATTTCAGCCGGCCGAGTACTTCATGCTTGCCGTCCTCGGTCTGGTTCTGATTGCGGCTTCTGCGAAAGGATCCGTCTTGAAAGGGTTTATTGCCGGAGGATTCGGATTTATCGTCAGCTCCATCGGGATGGATATGATGACCGGCTATTCCCGTTTCACCTTTGGCAGCATCTATTTGAAAGGCGGCATCCCCCTGGTGCCAATGATCATCGGGTTGTTTGCCTTTTCCGAGGTCTTTTCTCTGATTGAGAGTGGTGACCGCACAATTTCCGAGAAAGGCGAGTTGTCAGGCAGAATAATCGATGGTTTAAAAACACCTTTCAGATATCTTAAAACGGTTGTGCGATCCTCTCTCATCGGGTTGGGGATTGGCACTATTCCCGGAGAAGGGGCGGCGGTGGCCAATTTCACGGCCTATCTGGCAGAGGCACGTGCTTCAAAGCGCCCGGAGGATTTCGGCACAGGGATTCCCGAAGGCGTCATCGCCCCGGAGGCATCTAACAACGCCTGTGTTGCCGGCGCCCTGATTCCCACGCTGACTCTGGGGATTCCGGGGGGCGGGGTGGCCGCCGTTTTCATGGGTGGGATCATGATACACGGACTCAACCCGGGTTTTGAACTGTTTACGCGACATCAGGATGTTCTGACGACTCTTTTTGTTGGCTTGATAGTTGCGAATTTTCTGCTCCTCATATGCGGGACTATTCTCAGCCCGTATGCAGCCAAAGTAACCGTCATTCCCATTAACATCCTGGCTCCGACAATCGTCGCTCTAGGTGTGATTTCCACCTATATCATGCGAAGTCAGGTTTTAGATGTGGTTGCGGCCATTGCTGCCGGAATTGTGGGATACTTGATGAAAAAGTACGGATATAGCACCGTTGCTTTTCTGGTTGCCTTTATTCTTTCGCCTATCGCGGAGAAAAGTTTTTACCAAGCCGTGCTTCTGGCGGACGGCTCTTATTGGACCTTTGCCCTGCGTCCGATATCAGGCACTTTATTTTTAGTGACCATACTGGCTCTTATTTTGCCTCCGATAATGAAAAAATTTCGAAAACCTGAGCCGGCATGATGTGATTGCAAGAAATGAATCACAGACGCAGCAGTCATATGATCGCATTAACACGATTCATTGGATGATCCGAAGGGGTTTTGGAGATCACAACACTGACGGAGGAATTAGCTGTTATGAACTACCAAGTACTAAAAATTAATCTGTCAAACCGCTCCTCCGGAATTGAAGATATTCCGAAGGAAATCATCCGGAAATATGTCGGGGGAAGGGGATTGGGTGCTTATTTATTGTATCAATCCGTGCCCCCCAAAGCAGACCCCCTGGGCGAGGAAAATCATCTCATTTTTAGCGCAGGTCCGGCCAGCGGCAGCGGACTGTACTATTCATCTAAAGTCAACGTTAATACCAAGTCGCCCTTAACAGGGATTTATTTGTACTCCATTTCGAGCGGAATTTTAGCGCAGCAAATGAGGAGGGCGGGGATTTGGGCCATTGATGTGAGCGGCGCCGCCGAATCACCGACCTATCTCCTGATCGACAACCACGAGGTTCAATTCAAAGACGCAGCCCCCCTGTGGGGTTTGGAAACTGCCGCAGCGCAGAAGCGTATGCTAAAAGACACATCCCTGAAAAGCGCAGCGACGGTCGGCATCGGCCCTGCCGGCGAACAATTGAATCGCTATGCTTCTATCTTTGCGGATGGTGCCCTTTATCGCTGTTTTGGCAGAGGCGGTGCCGGTGCGGTCATGGGCTCTAAGAATCTCAAAGGCATGGTCGTCACCGCGAACAGCGCTCAGAAAACGGTTCATGGGGAAAAAATCAGTGCGCTGAACAAGGAGTTCGCCGGGCTCTTAAAAACCGAATACAAGGGTTGGGCCGAAAACTGGCGGCGCTACGAAACCACAGCAGACTTGGATACCATGAATGAACTGGGTCTTTTGCCTACCCGTAACTGGCAAACAGGCCAGTTTGAAGGTTGGCGCGGGATCGACAAATCCACCACCCCCATGGGCTGGCCTGAGAAGGGCCGGGCCTGCGGACCCTTTTGCCCGACACCCGGTTGCCGCGATGTCGAGGTTAAAGACGGGCCATACAAAGGGGCCCACAGCGATATTGAATGGGAGACGGTTTACGGTTTCGGATCGAGCTGCGGCATTGACATTATGGAAGCCGTCATCGCGGCCAGTCAGATATGTGACGAATACGGTGTCGACACCATGACTGCCGGTGTAACCATCGGGTTTGCCATGGAGTGTTTCGAAAAAGGATTGATCGATAAGCAAGATACGGACGGCATCGACCTGCGCTTTGGCAATGCCGAGGCCATGATCTCTGTTTTGAACAAAATGGTCAAGCAGGAGGGGTTCGGGAAACAGATATCAAAAGGTACAATGCGCTTATCGAAAGAAATTAAGGGTTCGGAAGCGTTTGCCATGCATGCCAAGGGGATGGAGTTTGGCGGCTATGAGTGTCGCGGTGCCAACGGTCAGGCCCTTCAATTTGCCATTGATAACCGGGGCGGCTGCCATCACGGTTATGGTTTGCCCGCCAGAATGGAGATTTTTGACAATACCCGCCTGGAAGTGACCGGTAAAGGCGAATATGTCAAGCAGGCGGCCATAAGCCGCATGGTTCGTGATTCTTTAATTGTTTGCACGTTTACGCCCCTATATTCTGAAGAGATGGTTGTGAAGGTCCTATCATCCCTGTTTGGAGAAACATGGTCTGCAACGGATATAAAAGAAGTGGGTCTCAGAATCATGTGCCAGGAGCGGCTGTTTAATATGCGCGAAGGCCTCACGGAAAAGGATGATACCCTGCCCGCCAGATTGTTGGCGGAACCAAAGCCGGATGGGCCTACAAAAGGGGCAGTGGTGCCGTTAGAGGAACTGAAAAAGGACTACTACGAAGCAATGGGCTATGATTTGGCAACCGGTAATCCTGCCGACGCACTCCTGGCCAAATTAGGAATTGAACAATAGATGGACATTGATTGATAAAACACACGAGCATCCCAAGGAGAAGAACAGATGGAAACACTGCCTGAATTGAAGCAAAAGCTGATTACTGCATGTCAAATACTGGATAGAGAAGGTGTCATGGATGAACTGGGCCATTTCAGTGTCAGATGCCCGGAAAAGGGCGGCGTATTGATCAACGGTAAGGTAAGTCCGGGCCAGGCAACCGAAAAAGATATCGTTTTGCTGGATCTGGAAGGCAACAAGTTGGAGGGAGATTTGGAGCCGGCCTCAGAAAGCCCGCTGCATTTGGCGGTCTATCAGAAACGGCCGGATGTGATGGCCATTGCCCACACTCACTCTCCGATGGTTATTACCCTCAGTATTGCAGGAATCCCGCTGCGAACGGTAGAAAATCAGGGGGCAAGTGTAATCGGGAAGGAGGCCCCTGTTTTTGAGACATATGGTCTGGTGGACAGCTTTGAGCTGGGTTACGGGGTCGCGGAGGCCATGGGGTCGCATAACTTTTGTGTCCTCAAATCGCATGGGAACCTCGTAGCGGGGGCAAGTATTGAAGAGGCCTGTGTGTATGCCATTTGGGGGGAGAAGGCCGCCGGTTACCAGTATCGGGCCATGCTTCTGGGCGAACCGCATTGGTATCCCGAAGGGGACATCGATAAGATGGTTCAACAGCAAATTCGAGGCAAAGGCTTTATAAGAACCTGGAACTATTACAAATGGAAGGTAACCCAATAAGAAGCTGCCCGTTTTATAGGCTTTTTCCGCCTGCAAGTGCAGCCCTTTGAGAAACCGCTAACGTATAAAGAGAAAGGATCTGATGCTATGTCGTTAAATCTGTCCTTTGCGTGCTCGCCTTATGACCGCATTATGCCTTTGGCATATGGCAGGGTTTTAGCTGAAGGAATCCGATTAACCTATCTGCCCATGGAGGTGGAAGAGATCTTTTGGCGGCAATTGCGAAACCGGGAATTCGATATTGCGGAATCCTCCTTTTCTTCTTATGTCATGCTGCGATCGCGGGGGGATGAAAGGTTTATCGCCATACCCGTTTTTACATCCAGATTGTTCCGCCATGCCTGTGTCTTCATAAACACCCAAAAGGGGATACACGCGCCCCAGGATTTAAAGGGTAAAATCGTTGGATTACCGGAATACCAGATTACGGCCGTTGTCTGGCTGCGGGGCATTTTTCAAGACGAATATGGCGTTTTCCCCAAAGATGTCCAATGGCGCAGTGGCGGAGAAGAGGAACCCGGACGCAAGGAGAAAATAAAGATTCAATTACCGCCGGATATCGATCTGCAACTGATTGCGCCCCACAAATACCTGTCAAAAATGCTGGATGACGGTGAATTGGATGCCATGTTCACGGCCCGGGCACCCTCCTGCTTTACAGAAGGATCTTCAAATGTGGCCCGGCTTTTTGAAAATTACCGCGATGTGGAAGAACAATATTATCAAAAAACCGGTATATTTCCCATCATGCACACCGTTATTATCAGACGGGACATCTATAAGCAAAATCCCTGGATTGCGATGAACCTCTATAAGGCATTTTGCGAGGCCAAGGCAGTTTCAATGCGGGCCCTTAACCAAACGCACGTTTTGGGTGTGGCCCTGCCGTGGATCCAGGATGAAATCGAGCGCACTCAAAAGACATTAGGCGCAGACTGGTGGCCCTATGGGGTGCAAAAAAACCGTCATACTATAGAGACTTTTTTGCGCTATCATCATGAGCAGGGCCTTTCCGAAAAATTGATGACCATTGAAGATCTGTTCGCACCGGAAACCCTGGATGCGGAGTTTAAAATTTAAGAATGGAAAACCCATGCAGGCAAAAGAAATGATAGAAGCCGATGTTCTGTGCATCGGCGGCGGCATTGCCGGATTAATGGCCGCTATCAGGGCCAGTGAGCTCGGAGCCAAGGTGGTGGTCGCTGAAAAGGGTAACACCCTGACCAGCGGGGCGGGCGGCCTGGGCAATGACCATTTCGTTTGCTATATCCCGGAGATTCACGGTCCTGACGTTATGCCGGTTATTGAGGAACTTCGCAGGGGACAGCTGAGTGCCAGGCTGAAAGATCTGGAAAAGACCCGGCTCTGGATGGAATATACTTACGACATCGTCAAATTGTGGGATAGTTGGGGTATTCCCATGAAGTATCGAGGCAGATACGAATTTGCCGGGCATGTCTATCCCGGGGATGCTTATGCCTGCCATCTAAAATATGCCGGTAAGAAACAAAAATCGGTTTTGACAAAAGAAGCCCTCAAAAGGGGTGTGAAGATCATCAATCGGGTCATGCTCTTTGAGCTATCAAGCGATAACGGCATTTTTGGGGCTATCGGATTGCATACGCGAGATGGCCATCTGATCGAATTCCGATCGAAAAGTGCCATTCTCGGAACCGGCACGGTTGCCAGACTCTATCAGGGCCTAACTCCCGGCTGGATGTTTAACGCCACCCGACCCGGTACGCTCACCGGGGACGGAAGGATCATGGCCTACAGGGCTGGGGCTGAATTATTTAATGTCGAGACCCTTGAACACCATGCCGGGCCGAAATATTTTACGCGATCCGGGCAGGCTACCTGGGTGGGTGTCGTCCGCGATCCCCGGGGGAAGCCGATCGGCCCGTTTCTCGAAAAGCCGAACAAAAAATACAGCGACATGATCATTGAAGTCAATAAGGGCCTGTTCTCGGAGTATGCGCAATCGGGTAAGGGGCCTGTTTATATGGATTGTCGCGGCATCTCTGAAAATGATTACAAATATATGCAGCACTGGTTTGAGCAAGAAGGTTTCAGCGCACTTACGGACCATCTGCATGCAAAGGGGATCGATCTCAGAAAAAATCCGATTGAATGGGCCACCTACGGGATGCGCGGCAGTTGCGGGAGTATCTGGCAGGATCTAAATGGTCAGACTTCAATAAAGGGATTATACGTCGCCGGCGATGAAACCACCCGAAGTATCTCGCCCGCCGCAACATTCGGATGGATTGCCGGAGAACATGCGGCCAAGTGGGTCCGGAATGTGGAGAATGGATTCTCCACCAAGGTAAAGGAGTTGATCAAAGAGAAAGGCAGTTTTTTGACTGAAATCATGCGCCGTGAAGAAGGCCCGGATTGGAAAGAGGTCAACATTGCCCTGCAGCAGATCATGAGTGAGTATGCCGGTTCGATCCGGTCCGAGTCGTTGCTGGAAGCCGGCCATCATCACCTGCGAAGGTTGAAACAAGAAGCGCGGGAAACGATAATAGCCGGTAATCCTCATGAATTGTCGCGTGCTCTAGAGGTGTTGAACCTCATTGATCTGGGTGAGCTAGTCTGTATTGCGGCTAAAGAAAGAAAAGAGACCCGGGGGCAGCACAATCGCACGGATTATGCTTACACCAACCCCATCTTGGATAAATATCTGATTGTCAAAAATGTGGATGGTCAGCCGGTTACGGAATGGAGACTGAACTAAATTCTACCGAACGACTTTTGTAACATTTTTGTGGGACATAACATTAGGGGTCAATGATTATGCCGCCTGTTATCGATCAAATAAATTGTACCCAGTGTGGCCAGTGTATCGACATCTGTTCGGAAGACGTGTTCTTTGGGTCTGAGAAAAAGAAAACACCGCTTGTAACCTATCCGCAGGAGTGCTGGCATTGCAATGCCTGCGTGGAGGTTTGCCCCGCGGAAGGCGCAATCCGGTTACGGATCCCGCTACCGATGATGGTGTGTTATAAATAGAGCGTTTTGGGTAACCGGATTTAAGGTGCACTGGAACTTCGATTTAGCGTTTTCATTGGAGCCTCTGTAGTCCTAAAGCAAAAGCACGGAGGCAGAGCGTAAATGAGACATGAACGAATGTTAATGAAATCTGGAAAGGAGATCAAAATGAAAAGAACATTGATTGTTTGCTTGGTAGGACTTTTGGTGATTCCGGGATTTTTGTTAAGCTTTACATCTCAGGCTCATGCCGAGGACTATCCCAGCAAGGACATCCGTTTGATCATCGGCGGCAAACCGGGCGGTGGTTTTGACACATATTCCCGGGCAATCGGTCGTTACATGAAAAAATACCTGCCCGAGGGTGTAAATCTGATTACCGAAAACAGGCCCGGGGCCGGGCACAAGATCGCCATTACGATGGTTTACAATGCGAAGCCGGATGGGTACACCATCGGGATGCCCATGATGCCGGGGTTGTACTTCCCCCAGATGTTTGAGGAACAGAAGTATGATATGACCAAAGTCACCTGGCTGGTCACGATTCTCAAGGACCCAAGGGTTATTGCCATCGCTCCCAACTCAAAATTCAAAACCCTTAAGGACTTACAACAGGCTGATTCTGTAAGGGTGGCCATTGTGGGTTTTTCGAGTGAAACCGGCGTCATCCTGGCCAATGAAAAATTGGGCATCAACGCCAAGTATATTAGCGGTCATAAGAACAGTAAAGAATCCGTGCTGGCCGCATTGAGAGGAGATGCCGATGCGGTTGGTTTCACCTATGGGTCTCTCCGAAAATTCTTTGCCAAGAAGCAGCTCATCCCCGTGGCCGTTCTGGGATCTGAAAAGAGAATTCCTACAATTGCCGAAGTTCCAACGCTGGCGGAACTCGGACACCCCGATCTGAATAAAATGCTGGGGACCTATCGTGTCCTGGCAGGCCCGCCCAATTTACCCGCGGACCGCAAAAAATATCTAAGAGACGCGCTCTGGAAGACGCTTAACGATCCGGAATTTGTGGCCTGGTCAAAGCAGGCCAAAAGACCGGTGGAAGCCCTGGACGGTGAGGCGACGGCAAAAACGCTGGATCCGGTTATGAAGGAGTATACCAACTATAAAGATGTATTAAAAAAATATGTAAAATAACCCAAAAACGAAACATGAATACCTTTCAATCTTTCGGCTTGTTCGTTCAGGGGGATCGGGATGTTTGATCCGGACGTTTTCTGGGCAACACTCAAAATCATGTTAAACGCGCGCGGGATCCTTATCCTGCTTGCGGGCACCGTCATCGGGATGATCTTTGGCGCCATCCCGGGGTTGAGCGGGGTGACGGCTATGGTCGTTTTGATCCCCATGACCTTCGGAATGGATCCGGTGACGGCCATGCTGCTGCTCGGAGCCGCTTACGGCGCCGCCACATACGGCGGCGCCGTCCCGGCAATATTGATCAATACACCGGGGGAGCCGCCCAATGCCGCCACTGTTCTGGACGGCTTTCCCATGTCGCAAAAAGGAAAATCCGGTACCGCCCTGGGTGCTGCGGCCACTGCCTCTACGCTTGGGGGATTTATCGGCCTCATCGTTACCTTTTGCTTCATTCCTTTACTGGCCAAATTTGTGATGGCCTTTTCCTATCCCGAATTTTTCATGATGACGTTTTTCGGGTTATCCATCATCGCGGTACTGGGTGAGGGGACCCTTCTAAAAGGATTGGCCGCCGGCGGTTTCGGCATTCTGCTTTCCTGTGTTGGTTATGATCCCATGACCTCTGAGCTCAGGTTTACCTTTGGAATCGAATATCTCTGGGACGGCATTGAGGTCGTACCGGCCCTTTTCGGTCTCCTGGCCATCGGTGAAGTCATGGATTTGCTCGTAAAAAAGAAACCGATTGCCGACCTTAAGAGCGGCCCCTTAAAAGGCGCCGGCGTATTGTCCGGAGTGAGCGCTACCCTAAAGAATTGGTTTTTGGTGGTACGCTGTTCCGGTATCGGTACAATCATTGGGGCCATTCCCGGTGTGGGGGGGACGGTGGCCGGATTTATCTCTTACATGCACGCTAAACAAACCTGCCGCAATAACGAGAATTTCGGCAAGGGCGATGTGCGCGGGGTTATTGCCTCTGAAGCCGCCAATGATGCCAAAGAAGGCGGTGCACTCCTGCCTACGCTGGCTTTCGGTATCCCCGGCAGCGCCGGCATGGCTGTGTTTCTGGGGGCTTTAACTTTGCATGGTATCGATACCGGACAGGATATCTTTATCGCCAATCTGGATGTGGTTTACATGCTGCTTATTTCCATGCTGGGTTGTCATATTGTGGCAGCCATCATCGGCCTGTCGCTGGCAGACAAGATGGCCCTGCTGACCAAAATCCGGCCCGTGCTTTTTGCACCCATCTTGTTTCTGGTCTGCCTGATCGGTTCATTTGCCCTTCGAAACAGCGTCGGTGATGTTATCGTCACGCTCCTGTTTGGAATCCTGGGTTACGAGATGCGAAAATTCGGTTTTTCGCGTATCGCCCTCATTTTGGGATTACTGCTGGGCAATATGGCCGAAATCTCTTTTCGCCAGACCTTAATGACCGAGGCCAAACTACTGGGCTTCTTTATCCGGCCGATCTCTTTGACTCTTTTTTTGTTAATTCTGGCTTCGGTTATTCTGCCGTTTATTCAGTCGTACAGAAGGAGAAGAATCAATGAAAAATGAGGAAAAAATTTTCATGATCTTTCTTCTGATCATTATGTTTTTGATGGTTTTTTTGAGCTTTAGTTACAGCGGCGGCTCTCAAATACTTCCCTTGGCCAGCGGAATTTTTTCGGCATTGATCGTTGGTTTTCTTGTGGTTATGTCCTTTTCTTCCAAAATCATATCATTCTATCAAAAGTTTGAGGCCAAATCTGTTTTATCCGAAGATGTACTGAACGTTGATGAAAAGAAAAGAGAGATCTCTGTTATCGCATGGTTTTCAGGGTGTACGGCCGCGATTTACCTCCTGGGATTTCTGATCGGCATTCCGCTTTTCCTATTTATGTTTTTGAAAATCTGGGCAAAGGAAAGCTGGTTATTATCATCGGTATTAGCGGTGGTTGTACTGGGGGTCGTCTATTTCGCTTTTATTTATATATTGAGAGTCCCGTTACATAGCGGGATTCTTTTGTCCTATTAATCCGTCAACTGCGTTATCAAAAAATAACTGACTCAAAATTTATAGAGAGGAAACAAAATGTCGCAAATGCATAAACTCGATGATGAAACGACCGACCCGGAACAACTGCAAGAGACCCTGGCCGTGGCTTGTCGAATTTTAGGAACCGAAGGCCACGATGATTTGAATTTAGGTCATCTAAGTGTCAGGACAGAAGACCCGTCGGGTTTAATGTATATGAAAGGGCGGGGGCTTTGCTTGAGTGAGGTTCGGGCACAGGACCTGGTCTCAATTGATTTTAATTACGAGAAACTGGCCGGCGAGCGGGATGCCCACGGGGAGCTGCCGATTCACATCGAGATTTATAGAAAAAGAATGGATGTAAACTGTGTCGTTCACACACACCCGCTATACGCGACCGCATTTTCCGCCACCGGGCAAACCCTCAGGCCTGTGAACAACGAGAGCGTGTTGTTTGCAAAACCTTTGCCCTATTTTGATTTAGTTACCGATCTGGTGGTGACCCCGGAGTTGGGGAAGGCCCTGGCAGATCAACTCGGGGGCGAAAAGGCAATTTTTATGAAGAACCATGGCATCGTGGTTGTCGGCGAAACCATTGAGCAGGCTACCGTCAGAGCATTCCTTCTGGAAAAGGCGGTCAAGACTCTTTACGTTGCCAGGGCTTTGGGTGAACCAAGCTATACAGACAGTGAGGAGGCGGACCGAAAGGCACAGCGAATCTTTACTGAATCCAAAACAAAGGCGATGTGGCAGGCCCTTGTGAGACAGCTGGAATACAAAGAAACGCCTCTTCGTATTCTCAAACTTTTGGAAGGACAGATGGCGAAGCACTGATTACGATGATTTTACTTCTTTCCACCTTATTCCCAGAGGGAAAAAACAATGGCAGCAACGCTTGCCATCATAGCGGCCTTTTCATACGGCCTTGCGATGATAATGGCTCAAATCGGCCTGAAAGACACGGATACATTTTCCGGCGCGCTCATCAGCATGATTTTTTCCTTTATCGGTTCGCTGTTTCTTTTTATCTATTATGTTCCCATCAGCCACTTTGCCAATTGGGCATTGATATATTTTTTAATTGCCGGTTTGTCCGGTCCCTGTTTGGGAAGGTTTCTGCTTTTTATTGGAATCAATCGTCTGGGGAGTTCGATTGCTTCTACGCTGTACTCGGTCAAGCCCCTGTTTTCGGCTGTTGCGGCAGTTTTGATTTTAAGAGAAAATCTGACAACGGCAATTGCGGCGGCAACCGTGATCATGGTTGCCGGACTGGCCATAGTCAGCATCGAAGAATCCGGAAAAAGAATTGAAAGCTCGTGGTCGAAAAAGGATCTGATTTTTCCGATTATGGCCGGCGCAGCTTATGGGCTCTCACATGTCTTCAGGAAAATTGGATTAAATATAAGCCATGACCCTTTGATGGGTGTTGTCGTCCAAAATGTTGCGGCGTTATCGTTTTCTTTGACACTGGCGCTTTTTAAAAAAAACCATCAACAGGTGACCGTAAATTATCCAAAAGCGTGGGTCGTTTTCGGGTTGAGCGGTATTTTTTCCGTTTTAGGCCAACTGGCAGTGTTCCATGCGCTCAATATCGGCAGCGTTATTATTGTATCGCCGCTATCGGCGATCAGTCCTCTATTTGTTATTGTTATCGCCGGCATTTTTCTTAGAAAAGTTGAACGTGTCACCTGGAAGATCGTCCTCGGCGCAGTTTTAATAATCGGTGGAACCTTTATGCTGTCATTTTTCCCCTGATCGTTAAGATATGGATTGATTACAATGGAGCTATGGTGTTTGTTGGTAAGGGATTCAAATGGAGGCCTATATCATGGCAACTCAACTGGATAATTTGGGCAGATTGATAGAGATTGATATGTTGATTCTGGGTTCCGGCGCTGCCGGTTGCGGTGCGGCGATCGGAGCTGCGGAGAACGGATGCCGCACGGTGCTGGTTGATAAAGGCAAGGTCGAAAGCTCGGGTTGTCTCGGGGGCGGCAACGACCACTTCATGGCCGTTTTGAATACGGATCCGGAAACCGATTCAGATGAAGCGCTCGTTAATTTTTATAAAGGTTCCCTGAGCGGTTATACGCCTGAAATGATATCGCGATGGGCACAGGCGATGCCCGCGATGCTGGATGTGCTGCAGGAAGTCGGTGTTGAGTTCGTTAAAAATCAGGATGGCTCCTGGCTGAGGACCGTAGGATTCGGCCAACCCGGGAGCTGGTTTATCAATATCAATAACGGTCAGCTGATAAAACGGCGTCTGGCTAAAAAAGTAAGGGCCCTCGGAGTTGACGTTATCGACCATGTCATGGTCACCAAGCTGCTGGCGACCGACAATCAAATCATTGGCGCAGTCGGTTACCATGTGCTGGATGGATCTCTCTATATTTTCAAGGCCAAATCCGTGGTGTTGGCGCTGGGAAATAGTGCCAATCGAGTGACGACGAATTCTACCGGCAACGCTTTTAATACCTGGCACAGTCCTTTTAATACCGGCAGCCAATTTGTACTGGCCTATGAAGCGGGGGCCAAACTGATCCATCTCGACCTCAAGCAACTGGCCACGCTCGTGCCCAAAAGCTTCAGCTCCGCCGGCATGAACGGCATCAATGAAGTCGGCGCCCACGAATTGAATGCACTCGGCGAAAGATTCATGCAAAAGTATCACCCCATGATGGAAAACGGACCCAGACTTTTTCAAATTCTCGGGACTCACCAGGAGCTGGTTGATGGCAAGGGGCCGCCCTTTCACATGGATATGCGGCATTGTGACAAGGAGAAACTGCATCACTTGCAGTATGTTCTCATGCCCGGAGACAAAGCCACCTTCCTGGACTACTGTGAGCAGAAAGGGATCGATTTTGCAAAATATCCGATGGAAGTGGAGCTGTCGGAAATTGAGTTGAGCGGGATGCTATTGACCCGGGAAAATTTTGAGTCCACGGTTGGCGGCCTGTTTAATGGCTGTGTTTTTTACAATTTTTCCGGATCCATGTGCAGCGGTTACATCGCTGCTACCGAAGCGGCAAGATCCTTAAGGCAAACCGCAAAGATTCCGCCAATCGACCGGGAGGAAATCGATCTTGAAAAGGAACGCATCTTCAGTCCCATGAAAAATTCCAACGGGATGCGCTATGATCAGTTTGAAAGCGCGATTCGCCAGGTAATGAAATACTACATGAGCTATGTCAGGAATCAGAAGGGCATGCAGATCGCCCTTGAACGGCTGGGTCTGATTGAAAGCTATCTGGATACCGTCATGGCATCTAACTATCATGAATTGATGCGGACAAACGAAGCTGTGCATCTTCTCAAGATTTGCCGGCTGGCAACCAGAGCTTCGATGGAACGCAAAGAAAGCGGGCGTGCGATCTATAGACGGAGCGATTATCCGGATCGCGATGAAGCCTATTCCAAAATACTGGCCATGTGGCAGACAGATGGGCAAGCGCAGCTGTCGTGGTTGTGAAATAGTTCCGGGTTCTGGGTTCAGAGGTTCAGGGTTAAATAACAGCCTGCGACCAGAACCTTTGAAACCCTGAGCCTTTGAATCTTGAAGCCTGACACCTAAAATAATACCGTATTTTGAAAATTATTTGCGGACACAACACCGAGTACAAGGTTTCTTTGAACAACAGATAAAAAGAGATTAGCGATGCCACCCAGGTTCAGTAACGAACTCATCAAAAGAATAATCTTCCCCGAATGGCGGGGTGATGCACCCAGAACCTCTCCTTGTGAGGCCAATTGTCCTGCCGGCAATCCGATTCAGAAGATAAATGCCCTTATCCAGGAAGACCGCATTGAAGAGGCGCTGGCGTTTCTTAGATCCCGAAATCCTTTTGCGGGTATTACCGGCCGTGTCTGCGCCCACCCCTGTGAGGGTGTCTGCAATCGCAATGCGTACGATGAGGGCTTGGCCATTCGGTCCCTGGAAAGATTCGCCGCCGACCATGCCGATCTGACTTGCGGCAGTCAACCCAAAAGGGCAAAAAGTACCGGCAAAAAAGTGGCGATTATCGGCTCGGGGCCGGCAGGAATGACCTGCGCTTATTTTTCGGCGCTGCTCGGCCATGCGGTCACCGTCTTTGAATCTTCGACGACCTTAGGCGGCATTCCCCGCACGGCAATCCCGGACTTTTGGCTGCCGAAAGATATCGTCGAACGTGAGATCAGACAAATACTCGAACTCGGCGTGCGGGCCCAAACCAACACCGCCGTCGGCAGGGACATCGCTTTTAACAAAATATTGAAAGAGCACGATGCCTGCTTGATTGCGGTTGGCGCAAGTCAGGAAAGAGGCCTGGATATCCCCGGCGCCGAGATGATGGTTCCGGCAATATCTTTTTTGAAGCGCGTCAATTTCGGCCAAAGAGACGGCATCGGCGGCAGGGTGGTTATCGTTGGCGGCGGCGGTGTCGCTTTTGACTGTGCCTTTACGGCCAAACGTCTCGGTGCGGCCGAAGTTCATATTGTTTGCGTTGAAGGACAGGACTGTATGTGTGCGCCGCCGCAAGAAATTAGTAAAGCCGACGCGGAAGGCATCAGGGTTCACAATTCCAAAATGATAGCGAGCGTCTTGAATAAAGACGGTAAGCCCACCGCAATTGAGTACTATGAGATTTCTGCTTTTGAATTTGACGAAGAATGTCGCCTTTCAGTTCAACCGGTTTCCGGTGAAAAGAAGCGGTTGGAAGCGGACTTTGTGATTTCGGCCGTCGGGGGCAAACCCGATCTTACCTTTATCGGGAATA
>Ga0255055_10001114_pt1 | contig 20231 bp, 20 predicted proteins | sample JV7_2_27_MG_FD_188633 | JGI IMG/M metagenome (GOLD analysis project Ga0255055, IMG submission 188633) | Seawater microbial communities from Jervis Inlet, British Columbia, Canada - JV7_2_27 | ecosystem: Environmental > Aquatic > Marine > Inlet | place: Canada: British Columbia | collected...
CAGTTGGAAGATCGCTTCGCTTGCACCGAAGAGGCCTCGGGTTCAAGTCCCGACCGGTCCACCAATTTCATTTCAGTTCATTGAAGAATATCATTTTTGTGGAAAGGTTTTTGTTTGGAATTTCAAAATGTTGATGGATAATATGATTTCTGTTGTAATTCCTGTCCTAAATGAAGAAGAAAATATTGTTCCACTTTTCAAAGAAATCAAAGAGGTTCTAACATTGCTTCCTCACGACTATGAAGTTATTTTTGTTGACGATGGTTCAACAGATAGAACATTAGAAAAACTCCTTTCACTCTTATCAGAGGAGGAAAAAAATTTGCGAATAGTGCAGCTTCGTCGTTGCTTTGGACAGAGTGCAGCTCTTCTTGCAGGCTTTCAATCAGTAAAAGGTGATCTTATTATCACACTTGACGGAGATGGTCAGAACGACCCTCAAGATATTCCATCTCTTCTAGAAGCTCTTGTTGATGATATTGATGTTGTATGTGGATGGCGTCATAATAGGCAGGATGGTTTTTTTCTAAAAAAACTTCCTTCAAAGATTTTCAACTTATTCAATCGCATTTCAAATAAATTAAACATTCATGACAGTGGTTGCACCTTACGTATTTATCGCAAAGAAGCAATTGCAGATTTACTTCTTTTAGGAGGAGATCATCGCTATCTTCCTGCAATTCTTTCTAACCGAGGATTTCGTTTAGCTGAAGTGAAAGTAAACCATAGACCCCGAACTAGAGGAAAAACAAAATATGGTATGAAAAGAATTTTTGATGGGTTTTCAGATCTTTTTACTCTTCGTTTTCTGTTAAGTTATGGGCGACGTCCAATGAGATTTTTCTCAAAGATAGGAGTGACAACCCTTCTAACAACGCTTGGTCTTGGAATCTATTTACTCGTAATCAAATATGCACAAGGTCAAGATATTGGCTCTCGACCATTACTCCTACTTACAATTTTGTTAGGTATTGCTGGTTTCCAATTCTTATTTACTGGGTTTCTGGCGGAATTATTAGTTCGTCAAAATATATCTGCATCATCTATCTACAGTATTAGGAAAATATATGGGAAGCAAGAAGAACCTAAGTAACAGTCTCATCCTCTTTATTCTTTTTAGATCTTGCTTTTCTTCTGGAATATATTAAAACAAGTCCTCCAATTGATCCAGGTATAAGCATATTTATTACAGTTTGAAGCAGAGATGCACTAAAAGCTATTTCTGCATTAATCATCAAGCTATAGAGAACCAAAACTGTAATTGTAGCATCTCTTATTCCAATTCCGCTCAAACTTATTGGTACCAAAGAAACTATTGCTGCTAAAGTCATGATACCAGTTACTGTCAGGATAAACTGAATTGACATTTGTGCTCCTGCCATATAGCAGAGAAACATACTTACTTGAACCCCCAATAAGAACCAGAAGGAGAAAGTAATTAATAGAATTAATAGGTAGTCTTTCTTATTAAAGAGCGCTAGATGAGAATAATAGTCCTCTATTGTTCTCATTATTCCATCTTCTTCTACTTCTCTTTTGTTGGGATGATTGTCTATTGTTTTCTCTCTCTCTTTCCTACGTATTTTTATCAAAAATGTGCCTATTCTTCTGATTATTCGATCGTTAAACATGACTAAGATCGCAAAAACCACAATAAGTGATCCACCTACAATTCCCCATTTTGTTATGGGCTCAAGCTGTTGTACAAAAAATGGAAGAGCGATTATTGAAAACACACCCATTCCAATCACACCAATAACATTATCTAAGAGTGCACTAAAAAGACTCGTTGTTTCTTTTGTTTCTGTCCATTTTGCTAAATAGTAAGCTCTTATTACATCTCCAACTTTAGCTGGAGTAATAGATGCACCAAATGAACCGATTAGGAGCAGTCTCAATGTTTCGAAGAAATTAATTTTGATATTTAATCTCCTAAGGATAAAATACCACCTTACATTCTTCAATAAGTGCATAGTAATCATAATTAGAAAGGATAATAGTAGAACCCACCATTCAATTTTACTTATTGACTCTAGGATTTTGGCAGGTTTAAGTCTGAAAATTAAATAGGAGATGAGCCCTAGAGTTACACAGATTGCTACACCATTTCTGATGAATTTCCAGGTTCTAGATAATAATCTTATTTTCTTCACACAAATTTAACCTCTTTCATCCATTCATAAGCGTCTTCTAATGCAGCTTTTACATTGTACTTTGGCTCAAACCCAACAAGATCTTTTATCTTAGATATATCATAAATTCTTGATCTAGAAAATTGGTTTACCCTTCTTGTTGTTATCTTTGGTTTCTTTTTTGTAATTTTAGCTATTAATTCACTGACTAGCCCCAACGCATACGCAACATTGTAATTAATTTTTAAGAAATTAGGAGTTTTATTGCATATTTCGCCTATTGTCTCAAACAAATTTCTTGCTGATATTGTATCTCCAATCACATTGAATGCTTCACCATTTGCATTTTCTTCTTCACTGCAACCAATCATTGCATCTGCAAGATCCTCATAATGAACAAAAGACAGAACACCTTTACCTTTATTTATCAAGGGTACTTTTTTAGCTTTCAATAGGAAGTCAAATAATATTGGACCTAGCTGTCTATCTCTTGGCCCAATGATATAGGGGGGTCTAACAGCAGAAGCAAAAAAACCATGATCATTTGCGAACTTAAAGACTTCTCTTTCTCCTAACCATTTACTTTCGTGATAAGCATTATTGCTTTTCTTAGGAAAATCCTCCTTTATTGGATAAGAAGGCAACTTATAGCCATAAATCCCAACAGTACTTGTATGAATGAAGCGTTCACATTTGTTTTTCACAAATGCTTCTAGTAAATTTCTTGTTCCAATATGATTAATCTGATGATAGAGATCATCTGATACATCTTCTCTAGCCTCCCCAGCAATATGAAAAACTGTTTTTATATCCTTTAATGCCTTCTCAAGTGATGATTTCTTTATCAAATCTCCTTTAACGAAATCTAGTTCTAGTTCATCTAGATTCTTTGGGGGTTCTTTTGAGCGAAATAAAGCGTGAATATCTATTTTTCCATATTTTTTTCTAAGCTGCTTTACAGCATAATATCCAACACCACTGGTGACACCTGTAACTAGTATAGACATTAATATCACATGAAGTAAAAAACGGGAGTATTTATTTCTTTCAGATTTTAATCATAAGTGGATAAAAATAAAGAAGCGAGCTATTCAAGGAGAGAATCCATATTCTTTTTCTGAGATATTGTTTTCCATGTTTACATTATCAATTAGTTTATCAGATTCTTCTATGGATCCTTTTTTACCAAAAGATACCCTGATTTTTCTTCTAAATAGGATTGTTTTAACATTTGAAAACTCATATATGCTACCTTCTTTGAGTTGATCAATAATCTCATTCCAAGCAGAAAGAAACACTATGCCAGATTCATCACCAATCAAGACATCTCTAACTTGATGCTCCTCACCAGTTTTTCTATTTGTTACAAATCGAGTATCTCCAAGTTCGATGATTTTGGCTAAGAGATTTATATTTCGAATATTTGGAACTAATTCATTTACCCTCACAAATTTCTCTTCAGTCAAAATTCATCACCTTATTATCTTTCATTTTTTTTGAAAAAACATTAAATAAAAGGGTTATGTCGAAAATATTACCCAGAAATTGATGAAGCTAAAGAAAATTAACTTCTGACGAAGCGAAACGCTTTTTTAAGCAACTCTAGATGTCCATATATGACAAAAATCTACAATACTCTAACAAGACAACTTGAGGAATTCAAGACTATTGAACCTGGGATTGTAAAATGGTATAATTGTGGGCCTACTGTTAATGGACTCATGCATTTAGGACACGCTCGATCAGCAATAGCATTTGATACAATTCGTAGATATTTAGAATACAGGGGTTACAAAATAGATTATGTTATGAATTTCACAGATATTGAAGATAGAATGATTGAGGTTTCTAATAAAGAGCAAAGAGCTGTGTTAGAAGTAGCTGAAGAATATCTAAGCGATTTTCGAAGAGACATGACTAGTTTAAATCTCAAACAAGCTACAATTCACCCTCGTGCAATGTTACACGTTAATCACATGATTGATTTTATCGAGAAATTGATTGACAAGGGTTTTGCTTATGAAAGTAACGGAGATGTATATTTTGATGTTAGAAAAGCAAAAGATTATGGCAAATTGTCAAATCAAAAATTAGAAAATATACTGCAAAAAGGAACAGAAGAGGCAGAAAATCCCAATAAGAAGTTTCCAGCAGATTTTGCACTTTGGAAAAATGAAAAACCTGGGGAACCTACATGGCCATCTCCTTGGGGAAAGGGTAGACCAGGATGGCACATCGAATGTTCTGTCATGTCTATGAACTATCTTGGTGAAACAATTGATATCCATAGTGGTGGTCAAGATCTTATCTTCCCACATCATGAAAATGAAATAGCACAATCAGAATCACTGACAAACAAAACTTTCGTGAATTATTGGTTACATAATGGTTACGTCAATATTGATAAAGAGAAAATGAGCAAATCTTTAGGCAATTTCGTCAACATCATTGAGTTGTTGAAATACTATTCTCCTGATGCTGTTAGATTATTTGTGCTTCAAACACATTATCGTAGCCCCATCAGTTTTACTGAAGACGCCATTGATCAAGCTCAAGTTACAGTAGATAGACTCTTTGATGTTATTCTCTTAGCTAAAAACTACGCTGATGAAACAAAGGATATGGATAAAACAAACCTTACAGATTTGGATAAAGATGTACTTGAAAAAACCAAAAAAGCAAGAGAAGATTTTGTAAAAGCTATGGATGAAGATTTCAATACATCTAATAGTTTAGCTGTTGTTTTTGATTATTCTAGAGAGGTAAATGACTATCTAAGAAAAGCTGAAAATGTAAATGGTTCTGTAATAAACGAAGCTGATAAGCTGTTTGACGAGCTGAGAGTAGTCTTTGGTTTGTTTGAAGATTTCAATAGCTATCTTTCAATCAACATGGTTGAAAAACTTGTTAAACTTCTCATTGAAATCCGTGGAGTATTCAGAAAAGAGAAGAATTGGGCAATGAGTGATAAGATTAGAGATGAATTGAAAGCTGCTGGAGTTTCTCTTGAAGATACTCCTAAACGTATCTTATGGAAACTCACTGAATTGAAGGAGTAGTTTTTGTTTTCAATTCTTTACTTCTTTTGCTAGAATCATATTCACAAGATAGTATGGAATTTCAATTACTTCTCCTTTTTCGTTTTCTAATTTCATATCTATACCATATGAGAGAGACCATTTTTCGATTACTACATCTTCCCGTTCATTTACTGATAGAATCTTGAGTTTAGTTTCAGGTTTCAATCCCTTTTTCTCAAGCTCAACGTATACTTCTTGTAAAGTAGCTTTATGCGGAAAGTGTCTAGCTATAGCTCTTTCTATAATCTCAACAATCTCTATTCTTTGTCCTGATACAAAAAGCGCCAAGGGTTGGCTTCTAGTATCTTTAATTAGAGTTTGTTCATTTTTTGGTATAAGAGCACCATAGGGTGTTTTCACAGGATGAATCTTTCTTTCAATCATTTCAGCAATTTCATCTGTTAAAATATGCTCCCATTTACAAGCTTCTTCATGTATCTGATGCCAAGGAACTCCTAACCATTCAAGAAAACTTTCTGAAAGTCTATGTTTTCTCACAACTTTTTTTGCAATGCTCTTTCCTTCAGGAGTCAACTGAGCACCATAATATGGTTTGTAGCTGATCAATCCTTTTTTTGATAGTTTCTTAAACATCGAAGTTACAGTCCCAGGGTCTACATTCATCAATTCAGCTATTTGATTGGTTTTAACATGTTTGCTACCATACTCAAAAAACCAGAAAAATGTCTCTAGATATTCTTCTTCCGCAGCTGTTACGTTGTTCTGAGTCATCTAATATCCCTTCGATAAAAGTATAAAACCTACTTCCCTTTGAATTCAGGTTTTCTTTTCTCAAAAACAGCTTTGAATCCTTCTCTTATATCTTTAGTTCTAAAACAACGTATTATCCCCTTGCACTCAGCCCAATAACCTACCCTTGTAGATCTGTGAAATCCTTTCTTTATTGCTTTCTTAGCTTCTCTTACAGCTACTGGTGCATTTCTAGCAATGCTTTCCGCAACTTCTATTGCTTGATCTTTTAATTCCGCCACTGGAATAATTTTACTGATTAATCCAATTTTGAGTGCTTCTTCTACATCGAATCTTCTTCCAGTTAAAATCAAATCTTTTGCTACACTCAAACCTACAACTTTGGGAAGTCTGTACGTACCACCCCATCCAGGAGGTAAACCTAAAGTTGTTTCTGTTTGTCCAAAACTAGCTGTATCTGAAGCTAACCGCATATCGCAAGAAAGAGCTAACTCAATTCCTCCTCCAAAAGCATATCCATTGATAGCTGCAATCACCGGTGTAGGATGTTTTTCAATCATACTGAAAGTTTTTTGTCCCTTTCTGATTGCTTTTACAAATCTCCAATTTAACTTCATAATCCATTTTAAATCTAATCCAGCACACCAGCTTTTACCTTCTGCAAAGAGTATCACTGCTCGAATAGAAGAATCCTTTTTGAGTGATTTGAACTTTCTTTGTAGTAAATTAAGCATCTCATCGTTTAGAGCATTCAATTTCTTTTGACGGTTGAGAGTAATAAGAGCAATGTTCTTATTTTCACCCACCTTTTCAACCAACATTAGGGGTTCATCTTCAGCCATGATTTAACTAAAAATCAGTCATATACAAATCTTTTGTGTATAGGATATATCCCAAGATTATCAAGATGTAAGAATTCTCATTTAGTATTTTGTGAGCTTATACAAATAATACAGAAAAAACAATAATAATACCAAAATAATACAATGCTAACACATGCTATTGGGCTTTCCCATACCCTCCACCACCAGGTGTTTCAATAATGACAATATCTCCTCTCTGTATTTTCTTTGTTATTTTAGAAGGAAGAGATATTGTTCCCTCAGTAGTCTTTAAGATGTTCTTTCCTTTAGCTCCTTGATTTCCTCCAAACAAACCAAAGGGTGAATGTTTCCTCCTTTCACTTTGTATTGATAGAGTTGCTTCTTCTGCGAGTAACTCTACAGCTCGACGAACACTGTTGCTCCCTGACCATTTACCTTTTCCACCTGTATCTGGAATGATAGAATATTCATGAATTCTTAATGGATAATATCTCTCTAGAACTTCAACTGATGTATTTCTTGTATTAGTCATATGACTATGCTTTGCATTAGGAGGAGAATAATCTTTACCAGCACCTATTCCTCCAGCAATGGTTTCATAATAGGTAAATTGAACTCCTTTTGGGTCATTTCCTCCAATGATTATGTTGTTCATTGTTCCACTACTTGCAGCGGGTACTTCTGCTGGAAAGAGTTGAGAGAAAACCCCTAGCATTACGTCGGTAATTCGCTGACTTGTTTCAACATTTCCAGCAGCTACACCAGCTGGAGGAACAGGATGAATTAAAGTTCCTTCTTTGGTTATTATTTTCAAAGGTTCATAGAGACCATGATTTGTTGCATACTCTCTAGACACTAAGCAACGCAGAATGTAGTAAGTTGCTGAATAAGTTACAGCAAATGGTGCATTGATGTTTCCTTCAACTTGTGGATCTGTTTTGCTGTAATCAACTATTAGTTGTTCTCCTTTCCTTTCAACTTCAGCTGTTATACCAACGGATTCGTCTTTTACTCCGTCATTATCCATATAATCTGTATAACTAACTTTAAGATTCTCTGGAATTTTCTTGATAAGTTCCAAAGATGCTTTCTTAGATCTTTCATTTAGGAAATCTATAATCTGTTGTACTCTTTCTAGAGAATACTTCTTGAGAAGAGAATGGAACTTTTTCTCCCCAATCTTGGTTGAAGCTAACTGAGCTTGAATATCTCCTCTTCTCTCTATTGGTACTCTTATTTTAGACAAAAAATCATTGAACCATTCTTTGTTTAAAACTCCGTTTCTCTCCAGTATTGTAGGATCTATTACATATCCTTCTTCTTCTAGAGTATATTTTCCTCCTGGCATAGACCCCGGAACTGCACCACCCACATCTGCATGGTGACACCTATTTGCAATATATCCAACGAGGTTTTTATCAAAGAATATAGGCTTTACAACTGATATATCAGGTAAATGTGTTCCTCCTAAGTAAGGATTATTCGCAATGTATATGTCTCCATCAAGTATATTTTCGACTCCGAAATACTTGATAAGAGCTTTTAGTCCTTCTGGCATTGCTCCTAGATGAACCGGTATATGTTCAGCTTGTGCGATTAATCTACCATCTTGATCCATTATAGCACTCGAAAAATCCAATCTATCTCTGATATTTGGAGAGAAAGCTGAACGTTGAAGTACTATCCCAGTTTCTAGTGCCACATTTGTTAATGCTTGATTTATTACTTGGGCTTCAATTAAGCTAAATCCTGAACTCATTTCTTTTCCTCCATCGTAATATATCCTAACCGATCTACTATCCCTTTGACTTCAGGGGGTATCACTGAGGTCGTATCCAATTGGTCTATTATGCAAGGACCCTCAAGCACATTATTCATCAGAAGCTGTGTTTTTGTAAAAACAGGAGTGTCTATCCAATCACCATCAAAATTAACCTTGCGACTATTCTTGTAAGCATTTTCAGAAGGTTTTTGTGAACCTTCAGAAAGAACAGGAAGTTCTATTCTAGGAACAACTCCTATACCGATTACTGAAATATTTACAATCTCTACTATCAGTTTTTTGTCAAACCAAGAATAATTCTGATTGTGCATTACATGGAATCTGTTTATTACATTTTCAAGCTGTTTCTTTTGGAATGGTAAAGTTATATCTAGAGTAAGAGAATCAGACTGACCCCTATATCTCATATCTACAGAAAATTCAAAAATTTGATTTTCCTTTGAAACTTCTTCACTATTCAATATTGAAATTAATTTCTTCTTGATTCCATTTAATTTAGTATTGATTTCCTCAAAATCTACATCATATATAGTCTGAAGATATGATTGTGTTATCTCATGTTTAATGTCTGAAGTGACCAAACCAAATGCAGACCAGACACCAGGGAAAGGAGGTATGATTACGCCCCCCATTTCTAGCTCTTGAGCTATATCCCATGCTTGCAAAGGTCCTGCTCCTCCAAAACCTAGTAAAGCAAAATCCCTTGGATCTAATCCTCTCTGAATTGTTACAACTCTAATTGCGTTTGCAATATTGTTATTCAATATTTTTCTTATGGAAATAGCCAAATCATCGATTGATTCTATTTCAAGGGGGAAGGAAGAAGTTTTAATTTCATCAAGTAATTTGTTAAGTTGAAAGACTGATTTTTCCTTATTAATGTTTAAATTACCAGCAAAGTTATCTTGATGAACATATCCAAGGTATAAGTTTGCGTCTGTTAAGGTTACTTTTTCTCCTCCTAGTGAGTAGCATGCAGGTCCTGGATTAGCTCCTTGCGATTCGGGACCAACAGAAAGTAAACCATCTTTGAATTTGGCAATTGATCCTCCTCCACTTCCTATAGTTTCAACATCTACCATACTAGCTACAAGAGGAAAACCTCCAAAATCTCTTGTGTGAAGAACAACAGGACCATCAATTAAGGCAGATACATCAGTTGATGTTCCCCCTATGTCTAGAGAAACAAGGTGTGTCCTTTCTAGATGTTTTAGACTATCTGCAGCTGCTAAAACGCCCCCAGCTAATCCGGAGTATAATGTTTGTATCCCTGATTTGCTAATAGTTGATACATCAGCCATTCCTGTGTTTGATTGCATCATCAGTAAAGGTGCATTAACTCCTTCTTGCAAAAGTTTAGATTGCAATCGTGATAAATAGCGATTTACAACAGGACTCACTTTAGCGTTTACAATTGTAGTTACAGAACGTTCATATTCACGAATTTGGGGGCTAATATCACTTGACAAAAAGACATTGAATCCTCTGTTTTCAAGAAAAGATGAAATGCTTTTTTCATGCGATGGATTAAGAAAGGAAAACAAAAGAGATACTGCAACCGTTTCAATCGAATTTTGATTTAATGATGGCAGATGCTCATCTAAAGTTGATTCATCTAGTAATTTAGTTATCTTACCTTCACTATCTATCCTTTCATCTACTTCAAAAATTAAATCTTTGTTAAATGAAATTGGATAATCTTGAGTAAATTTCAAATTATAAAGCTCTGATCTTTGTTGACGACCTATTTCGATTATATCACCAAATCCTTTTGTTGTAATCAAAGCTACAGGAGGGCATTTATCTTCTAGAAATGCATTTGTTCCAATAGTTGTTCCATGAATCAATAAATCAATATCTCTTGGTTGAAACTGGAATAAACCCATAATATCTTTTAAACCTTTGATTATTCCTTCACTTGGATCAGAAGGAGTTGTAGGTGTCTTCCACGCACTAATAGAACCTTCAGAAACAATGACATAATCAGTGAATGTTCCTCCTGTATCAATTCCAATTCTTATAGGTGCCTCAAGTTTGTTTGAACTCAATAGTATCCATTATGAAAAAGAAGTTTAGGGAATTTAAAGTTTAGCAGAAAATTACTAGACCATGATAGAGATCAATAATTTTTTTCTGCTCTTTCTTCATTTCGTTTTCTATTCTCCATTTCTTCGCGATTTGTTCAATTTTAGTTTGATTTATTCTTGCTCTCATTTTCATTCACTAACATATACTTTACACTGGTCACTCATTATTAAGATAACGAGAAAAAGTGACCATTCACTGACCACCCAACCTTTATGTTTTGTTAGTTACAAAACAATTTAAACACCACAATTAATATATCTCAAGGTGAAAAAATCTGTTTGGTAAAATTGCTAAAATCTGGAAACCTGGTGTTTACCAAGGCAGTTTGAAGATGAAAAGTTATTTTGAAGGATGGTATTTTAAAATAGTTGACAAAGAAGAAAAGAACATCTATGCAATAATACCAGGTATCTCTTTTGGGAATGATGGAACTACTCAAGCTTTTATACAATTCTTTGATGGAATTAATGTAAACATGGATTTTTTCACTTTTGAAGCATCAAAATTTAGTTATTCAAAAGAAGAGTTTGACGTTAAAATAGAATCTAACATATTTAATTCAGATGGATTTGAATTGGATATTGATAACGGGGACAAAAGGATCAATGGTGGAATTAAGTTAGGTAGTTTAAAGCCATGGCCTGTAAAAGCTCTTGCACCAGGAGCTATGGGGTGGTATAGGTTCGTACCATTTATGGAATGTTACCACGGAGTTTTAAGTTTTGATCATACTCTTGAAGGATCATTAACTATCAATGGTAATACTATAGATTTTACGGGAGGAAGGGGATATCTAGAAAAGGATTATGGAAAAAGTTTTCCTCGTTATTATGTGTGGATGCAAACTAATCATTTCGAAGAAGTAGGTACTTCTTTAATGGCTTCTATTGCAAATATTCCCTGGCTAGGCAGCTCTTTTGATGGTTTTATTGGAGGTCTGCTTTACAATGGAAAGATTTTCAGATTTACAAATTATACTGGAGCTAAAATTACAAAATTCCAGATGTTGGAAGACAAAATCATTGTTCACTTTGAAGACAAAAAATACAGGCTTGAACTTGAAGCTAGTAAAACTAGCGGTGTAGATTTACCCTCTCCAATGGAAGGATCTATGACTGGAAGGGTTCTAGAAAGTATAACTTCAAAGATTCATGTAAGATTATTCAAATTACATAAAAACGCTGAAAAAATAATCTTTGAAGGTACTGGGAGAAATGCAGGTCTAGATATAGGTGGGCATGTTGAAGAATTGAAGGAAATTCCTTAAAGAACCTTCTTTATTCGTTTTGCTATATTTTTTTGATTGTATGAATAGCAGATAGAGCTGCTAGCCAACTTGTTTTTGGATTTGTGGGTGATGGGTTATTTGCAAACTTGAATGAATATGCTCCTACAGTAGATTCGATTTTAATCATATGTATATTCTGAGAAATTGTTGGATCTGCAATTATTTCAACAAGTGTTTCTTCAGGTCCCAGTGTTGAGAGAGCTAAACGAGCTGCTACGTTTATGCTTCTTGGAAAAGATGAAGCAGCTAGTCTTGCGTTTCCCTCAAAAATAGTTGTAGGGGAATCATCATCTAACTCGATTTTATGTGATATAATATACTCGTGGTTGATAAACACGCTATTAGGTTTTCTTGTTATCAATTTTGCAGATTTAACTCCTTCTAGATTAATGGTTTCAATACAATCAAAACCTCCTATTGCTCCAGAAGGAAGAAGAATTTTGCTTTTCTTTGTTTCATCTAATTCTAGGTATTTTGAATATAAAGCAGGAAGAGTAATAAAAGCACCAATACTCATAGGTATGAAATATTTTCCACTTTCTACTATTGCATCAAATAATTCTTCTACTACTTTTTGTGTTGCGCATTCTACAACAATATCACAATCCTGAAAATCGGTAGCATGTGACATCAGTCTAACTAAGGGTGATTCTGCTTTTATTTTTTGCATTTTCTTTTCATCAATATCATATGTAGCTCTAACCTCTGCATCTATTTTTTCTTCATTAATTGCATCACTAATTGTTTGACCTATATACCCAAGACCAACGATTCCTATTTTCTTTTTCATGGATCCTCTTCCTTTGCTTTATCTTATTTCTTCATAATCATTTACCCAATCTGATACTTCATCTAATCTCTTTATTTCATCAGCATCAAATTTGACTTCAAGAGCACCAATATTTTCTTCTAGCTGTTCTACACTATTTGCTCCAATAATTGGGGCTGTAACGAATTCTTTTGTTAGCATCCATGCTAGTGCTATTTGTGTCATCTTAACATCTTTACTAGTTGCTAGTTCTCGTACGGCATCATGTATTTCCCATCTTTTTTCTGTGAAATATCTTTTCTGTGCACCTTCACTTCTAGGAGTATCAGGTAACGGTCCATCTCGCGAGTAACGATCTGTCAGAAAACCACCTGCTAATGGACTGTAGGGAATCACTCCTAAACCATATTTCTTGATAACATGCTCCATTTGATGCTCAACTAGCAATCTTCTCACTAAACTATAGGGGGGTTGAACTGTTTCAAACCTAACGTATCCATTCATCTTGCTAACCCAAAAAGATTCAACTAACATCCAAGGATGGATATTTGAAGCACCAATATAGTTTACAATTCCATCTTCAACAAGCAAATTTAATGTATGAAGAGTTTCTTCAATTTGTACATCGTTATCAAAACTGTGAATTTGATAAAGATCTATCCAATTTGTTTGAAGTCTTTTGAGACTTCCAGCAATTGCTTGATGTACATGCCTTCTTGATAATCCTCGATCGTTAATATCATCACTCATTGTACCGCGAAGCTTTGTTGCGAGAATTAGATTGTCTCTAGTTCCCCTGTCTTTTAACCATCTACCAATAATTTCCTCTGTTTTACCAGGATAACTATTATCTGACCAATACGAATAGACATCTGCTGTATCAAAACAATTTATTCCTAATTCTATAGCTTTATCCATTATCTTGAAAGATTCTTCTTCTTCAATTCTCCAACCTAACTGCATGGTTCCGAGAACTAATTTTGAAATCTTTATTCCTGTAGTACCAAGTCTTGTATATTCCATGTTATGTATTAAACATAAGTTAGTTAAAAGGCTTATTTTTTTCTACTTTCGAAAATAAAACCCAAGATAAACGCTATAAAAAACACAGGTATTAAAGTATAGATTAGTATTCTCACAAATCTTAATTGAGTAAATTGAAAAGCTAGAATTATCAGAATTAATTCACCAAACGCAACAAGGAACGTGATTTTATATTTCATTAATACTTGTTTAGTTTGTTGGAAAAAAGGCATTTTCTTCTTTTCTAATAGTTTCTTCTCATCTGCTAGTTTTTTCTTCTCTTCTCTTTTCTTTTTTGCCTTTTTACTTTGAATTTCTTTATAATCGGTTTTCAATATATAATTATCATATCTAAGCAGGATACTTATCCCTTTTAGCACTCTATCCAGCATTGTTTCTGGTTTTCTTGCATCCAAAGCATCAGAAATGTGTTTAGATGGTTTTCTTACCCTTATATCTCCTAAATAATTTAATACATAATAATTGAATAGTATCTCTTCTAAATCCAAAAATGAGGTTATGAATCTCTCTAACCAGTCTGAGATAATCTTATTAGGATCTGATTGCAATATTCTCTTTGTTTTACCAGCAAGCTCGCTTGTAGATTTTTTTGGGATATCTAGAGATTCATCCACTTTGACTTTACCAACGTCAACTAGTAGAATCTTGACTGAATTAAAAAGTTCAGCTCTGATATTGATTTTTTTTAGTTCTTTTCTTAGATTTTCAAATATCTCTTTGTATTGCTTTAATTCATAGTAAATAGAAGTAATTTAGTCCACCACATAATGATTGAACTTTATACAAATATATATTTTCTTTATTATTTACTAGTCTATAAACCAATTTACAGATTAAAGTCCATATGAGAATCCTCGGCTATGATGACGAGACACAGAATTTCTCGAAAATTGGGAATAGTTCACTGATATTATTAGAAGTATTCAGCGTGATTTTATAACATACCTTAGTTTACTGATGTCCAGCTGATTTTTACTTCCTTTTGTTGTTCCTATTGATTATTACAGTATCCTTTGAAGCAGCAGAGCTCACATTTTCACTTTCTTGTTTTGGAAATATCCTTTTATTTACTCCTTCAACGAATTCAAACAGTTTCTCTATTGCATACTCTTCATCTTCTTCCTTCCCCTTTTTCATAATTGTTCAGTTTTATATGCTTATAAGTGACTCGTCAAGAATACTTATAGCGATATTAGTGTATTATAAATGAAAAAACATGTATACTATTGAAGAGGAATAAAAATGACAGAAAATAATAATGATTATCTTCGACCAGGAACAGTCAAAAAGAAAATGGATTCTGTTAAACTTTCAGATCTTGAAACAAAAATCTTTAACTACAAATCATCAGAAGCTGAAGAAATCTTAAGAGCGATTATTAATGACTATAAATCAAATTATGAATATCTACCATCTGCAATAGATAATGAAATTCTAAACTTAATTAAAATGCAGAATACTGCAACACAAGCAGAACTCTTACTTGATGTTACGTCCATCCGTATTTCAGTTGAAACCCTTAATACCTATTTTGTATATTGGGTGGATAACAATGAACTAAGAAATAATCCGATTTTTGAAGATTCTTTGTTAAAACAGAGGTTAAAAAACATGTTTGTACATTTACCTATAGCTTTAAACTATGTAAGATTTCCAACTATTCCCTTACAGCCTTTCCGATCATATTTTGACTCTCTTATCCAGCTTTATGTAAAAATTCCAGACATATGGCCAATGCATTTCAGATTACTATATCAGAGATCAATTTTTCTTAAACCCAAAATACATTCTAATACAAAAATTATAACAGAAACTGAATTAGAGGTGTTTGAAGAATCAGAAACGGAACAAACCTATTCTGTTCAAGAGTTTACAGACACAGATATCTGGAATAAGTTAGAAGAGAAGTTGGAAGATATGGATTATAAACTTGATAAAATTCTCCATTTAGGACATAGAATTCTCTTAGCTATACAGACAGGATTTCTTAGTAATGAAAAGACAGATGAAAAACTGTTTCACGAACTGGAAAAAGATGAAAGTTATCTTCAGCCTTTAAGGGTAGAGATTATTGAAATACTAGCTGAAAGGAGTCTTTTAAGAGCTGTTGCAGGGATTGAACAGAATAAGAAATTTGCAAAAGCGCTTTGGTATATAGTTCAAGGTATTGACATTCTTGTAAGTTTGATTAGTGGATTAAAGACACTTGCACCAGGTTTCTACACAGAGATTTTTGGTGTTTAAAAAATTAGTCCTCCCCACTAACTAATAGAAACAATTCTGCTCATGCTTTTTTAGTCCAACATTCTATATTTTCTAATTCATTGTACGTTGTCGCTATTGATTCCGTATCTAGTGTTAGAACCTGAAAATTTGTTTCGAATAAACGAAATTAGTTTTGATATTGGAGACATATTCTCTTGTTTATTTGTATGTTTCAAATAGTAATCTTGGTTATTATGCATTAATCTGTGCTCTCCCAAACAATGAGGATGGATAAGAACTTTGCATCTTCGACATACAGCATAAGTTGCTCCACAAGTCTTTTTCGATTCACCAATAGGTTTACCACACTGTCCACAATTACCAAGGATTCGCATGTTCCAAAGTATGTTCATACACTTATTAAGCTAATTAGAAGAACTGATAATCAAGTACTCAAATCTGGGAGTTTTAATGTAAACAATTATATTCTTCATAGGTTTAAATACTGGTATGAAAGTATATCATGTTTCAAAGAAAGACCTAATACCTCTCAATGAGCCTTACAAATTTCTTAATGGTGATGTGTATGTTATTGAAACAAACACAGAATTATGGATCTGGTTGGGTTCCAAGTCTTATGCTGATGACAAAGCAGTAGGTTCTTGGGGAGCTAAAATTGCAGAAGAGAAGAAGAAAGACCTGAAGATAAAAACAATTTTAGAAGGTGAAGAACTTCCTAATTTCAAAGAAATAATCGAATTTGAAGTTGTCGAAGGCGACACTCCGGGTTTTCTAAAGCACTTTGAGAAGAAAGTAGAGAAAGATTTACGCTTGTTGCAATTAAAAGAAGATGATAAAGGAGAAGTCGATATCATTGATTTACCCCTTGGATACCAATATTTCAAATCTGATGATGCATTTTTACTTGATGCCAGAAAGGATATCTACATCTGGATAGGTAAAGATTGCCAAATCAAAGAAAAATATGAAGCGGGTAGAATAGCAAGAAAGCTAGAGGTAGAAAGAAAATATGCCCCCTTGGTTTATGTTATTGAAGAAGAAAATGAACCTGAAGGTTTTCGTGACATGGTATTCAAGTTGGGAATAAAAGATGGAGTAATAGAACTCAGAACCACCGTTAGTAAGAAAGAAACAAGACAAGAAAAGAAATGGTGGCATTTCCTAAAAAGGTCAAAGGATTAGAAAAGATATGGAGCCCAGGGCGTGAGTTTCAACTTCCAGAACGCATCTGGAGCAATTCTTGAACACGCGACAACTGGATCTTCAGTCCAGCGCTCTCCCAGCTAAGCTACCTGGGCATTAAATTACAATTGTTTTTCTTTTCCATTCCAATAAAAGTTTTGTGTTCTAATGCTATCCATTTTTTGAATGCTAATATTTAATAAAAACCATTGCAACCTTAGTTTTGATGATTAATTATGACACAAGATAGATACTATTCAAAACGAGATTATAAAGGAGATTTATCCCTATTTGGCACTGCAGCAGTTTTCACGATTGTGGGAGTTTTATCAATTATATTCATGGTTCTGCAAATAGATTTCATTGGCATAGCTAGCTGGGGATACTGGCTTTTTATTCCTGCGTTTTTCATAGCGATAAGTGCATTTGGTCACCTTTATACAGATAGAAGAATGAGAAACAACTTGTTATCAGCAGTTCAAAACAGAAGTGGAAAGGTCAGTCTAGATACTCTAGCAACAGAAACAGGAATTAAACCTCAGAATATTCTTCGTGTACTTATAGATTTACGAGCATCATATTCAATTCAATACCGTTACGATGTCGAAACAGGAGAAATAATTCTTGGAGACACAGTTCAATATGAAAAATCTCCAGAGTTTGTTGCACCAATGCCTCAGAAACAAAAGGATGTTATCTTCCCATCAGGAGAAGTTGGATTTTGTCCCTACTGCGGACACAAAGCTGTTCCTAATTCTAGATTCTGCGAGAATTGTGGTTCTAGTCTTGCTTAGAACCTAATTTTTTTCTTTTATTTTCGAAAAGTTAAATGTACCACATCGCTGTCTGATAGCTCATATGTTATCCCAACTCTTTTCCTTCGTCCATTAGGTCCACCTTCCAATAGTACCGCATCCTTGAAAATCTCTATTTTGCTTTTGCTTATTTTCTGTATAACATCTCTCACTGCTATTGGATTGTTGTAGAAAACTACTGGTTGTTCTTGTATTTCATTAAAGGAATTCATTAGAAATATACGTACAGGGTTAACCAATTCCACCATTTTTACTTTTATCTCATTATAATCCTCGGAGGATATCTTCTTCAAATGTGAAGAAGGCATAGTTTCAGTGTTTTTATCATAAACTAGAAAAGCAGGAATTTTTCTTGGAGTTGTTTGTATAAAACCATCCTCCATACGGTTTCCGATTAACTCTATGTTTTGCTTTTCCAATTCCTTTAATACAAAACTGAAATCATCAAATGATCGACCCACAATGAGAAGGCAATCTGTAGAGTATATCATACCCAAAGTAGATTTATCACTATCCCAACAGCCTTCATATAATGCAGGAATTTCAACAAGCTGGAAGCTGATTTTCTCATACTCTAGTGCCCCGTATTGAGGTTCTGTTGTAGTAAAAGGATAAGACTCAACAGGGATGTTAGTACCAGTGAGGTTGTTAATCAATGTACTTTTTCCACTATTAGTAACCCCAACAATAGTAAATTGAGGTGTTGATTTCTTTGTTTTAGTCCTGCTTCTAGAAGCTTTTTTTGCTTGTTCCACTTGCTCTATTTCTTGAAGCTCCTTCCTCAAACCTTCTTTTATTCTTCTGTAATCTCCCACATTCCAAGGCATTTCTTTTATTAATTGTCTAATTTCCTTGGCTCTATCTTCGCCTACTTTTCCCTTAAGCCTGTCTTTAATCTCTTCCATAATTACGCTGTAGGGTTTGGGCATTTGTAAAACCTGTATTGATGAAATCCATCAGTTTAGAAGTTTATTAATTTTTTTTACGAATCGCGTCTTCTATCAGTTTTTCACTTAAAGTCCAAAGATAATTTTGATTTCGCATATCTTGTGTCATTTTTGCAGTTTTTTTCTCCTTACATTTTATGAAATACTTTCCAGTTATATTCGCTAAATCATTAGATGAAGCTACATAAACTGATGTCTTTGCTCCTTGTTCAGGTGTTTGAGTTTTTAGTATAAAACTAGTTATTTTAGTGACCCATTCTGGAAATCCAGCAGTTGTCATTTGAGTCTTCACATGCCCTGGACTCACTGCGTTCACTAATACTCCTTTTTCTTGTAATTCTCTGGCTAATTTATGTGTAAAAAGAATTATAGCTGTCTTAGAATTACTATATGCTTGTCGCCCATTGTATTTTTTTTCCATAAGAGGATCTTTTAGATTGATTTTGAAATATTGGTGTATATCAGATGAAAGATTAACTATCCTTGAAGGAGAATTTTCCTTCAGCAATGGAAGCAATAATCTTGTTAGATAGAAATGAGCTAGATAATTTACAGCAAAAGTACTCTCATATCCATCACTAGTAATAGTTTTTTTCATGTTAAATACACCAGCATTATTGATCAAAACATTCAAAGATGAATGGTTTTTTAGAAACTCTTCTGAAAATCGTTTTACATCTTTTAACGAAGCTAAATCACAGGTCAACAATTCAATGTTATCATTCTTGGTTGACAGAATAATCTCTTCTCTTGTTTTTTCTCCCTTCTCTTGGTTACGACAAACCATTATAATATGGGCACCTAGAGATGCAAGTTGTCTTGCAGTTTCTTTCCCTATGCCAGTGTTTGCTCCTGTTATTAAGCAGGTCTTCCCTCTTATCCAAGAATTATTCTGCACGGCATTACTTGCTTATTTCTTATTTATAACAACACTTATTCGTGCAAGTCAAATCTTAATCCTAATCTTTTTTAATATCCCAAAGATAATCGATTCATGAGCAAAGAAAAACCTAAAGTCTACTTTGGATCTGTTCAGCATGGGAAAGCATCTAGATTTGCTTCTCTTGCTGCGAAGTTTGATAAGATTGTAGAATTATTACTAGAGCAGACTCCTATAGAAAAGAAGGATAAAGTAGCTATTAAAATGCATCTTGGATTCAATGATGGGTATCAAACCATACCTGTCTTTTTCGTAAGAAGATTAGTTGAAGCTGTAAAGAAAAAAGGAGGTTATCCACTTATTACAGATAATCCAACAGCAGTCTACAATGCGGTAAGTAGAGGTTATACTCAAGAAACATGTGGATGTCCTATAATACCCGTTGCAGGTGTAAAAGACGGT
>Ga0255055_10001115_pt1 | contig 20211 bp, 9 predicted proteins | sample JV7_2_27_MG_FD_188633 | JGI IMG/M metagenome (GOLD analysis project Ga0255055, IMG submission 188633) | Seawater microbial communities from Jervis Inlet, British Columbia, Canada - JV7_2_27 | ecosystem: Environmental > Aquatic > Marine > Inlet | place: Canada: British Columbia | collected...
GTGGGGGCGCCGATGGAGATCACGCGGTAGAGCCGCGCATCCATTGCCGCCGCAACACGACGGATGACGCCACCCTTCCCCGCAGCATCAGGCCCTTCGAACGCGAGGATCATAGACCTGCCCGCATCGTGGAGCCGCCGGACGAGCCGCGGAATCTTGGCCGAGTACCGCGCCAGCTTCTCGTCGTACTCCTCCTCCGAGAGCTCCTTCGCAAGATCGAGCTGCCGGATGATGTTGGCCGCGCGCGGTTTCGGAGCCGCCTGCCTTCTCTTTGCGGCCTTCGCTCGTGCCTTGGACTCATCGAGGGCCTCCCGGAGCGCCCGGATGAGAGTCGTCACGACCGTGAGGTTGCGATACCGGTTGCTGGTCGACTCCACTATGTGCCATGGAGCAACGCCCGTGCTGGTGACACGCAGCGCCATCTCGGACGTCCGACGGAACGCATTGTACTTCCGAAAGTTGGTCCACGCGTCCTCGCTGATCAGCCAGCGCGACTTCGGGTCCTTCCTGACCTTATCGAGTCTCTTCTTCTGTTCCGACTTGGCCAAATGGAGCCAGAACTTGATGACTGGAACCCCTTCTTGTCCGAGCATGCGCTCGAAGTCCCGGATGCGACGCATCTCCCGCTCAAACGTGATCTCGTCGATCCTGCCGTACACCCTGTCGGCAATCGGGTGCGTGTACCAGGACCCCAGCAGTATGGTCGTCTTTCCCTTGGGAGAAAACAGCCGCCAGAATCGCCAGAACCGTGGCCGTTCGCACTCCTCATCACTGGGTTCTCCGAGAGCGAACGCCTCGACGCCTCGGGCGTCCAGCCACTCGAGGAGCAGATTGAGGACAACGACCTTACCCCATTCATCTGCGCCACCCACATGGACCACCGGGGCGAGGTCCGAAACGGCGATCTCTCGCTGAACCTTCAGGAGTTCGGCGCGGACCTTAGGCGCTTCCTTCTTGAAGGTGGCCTTATCCATTTTGCTCCCGACTTCTGCTGTCTCGAACATGTCTGATCCCCGGATTCAGGAGGCCGTACGGAGCGCAAAGAGATCATGGCCTCCAGTTTGAGGATCCGCCAGAGTAGGCCGGTAACGGGCGCTCAAGAGACAAAGAGGCCCCCTGCTCGAGCAGGGGGCCTCTCGGACCAGCGTCGTGGCAGAACGCTTAGCCTTGGACCGCGTTCACCATGTCGAAGATCGGCAGGTACATCGCCACGATCATGCCACCTACGACGGTACCGAGGAGCACGATCATGACCGGCTCCATGAGGGACAGCAGCGCCGAAACGGCGGCGTCCACCTCGTCATCGTAGAAGTCGGCGATCTTCGTCAGCATCTCGTCCAACCCACCCGTCGCCTCACCGACGGCGATCATCGATGTCACCATTGGCGGGAAGACCTGGGATTTCTCGAGCGGGCCGGCTACCGTCTCACCGCCGGCGATCGAGCCTCTGGACTCCATCACCGCGTCGTGGATGACCCGGTTACCGGCCGTCCGGGCCGTGATCTCGAGGCCGTCGAGGATCGAGACACCCGACGAGAGCAATGTGCCCAGTGTCCGCGTGAACCGCGAAACCGCGGACTTGCGCAGGAGGTCTCCCAGCACCGGCGTCTTCAGGAGCAATCGATCGATGACCAGCTTTCCGCTGTCCGTCGCGTAGTACCTGCGGATCAGGAAGGCAGTCAGGACCATCCCCCCGAGGAATGCCCACCAGTAGCTCTGGAGCGTGTCGCTGAGGAAGATCACGAATCGCGTCATGAACGGCAGCGCGATGTTGGCTTCCTCGAACATCTGCTGGAACGTTGGGATCACGAACACGAGGAGCACGATCACGGCGATGGCCGCTACGGCGAAGATCACCGCGGGGTAGATCATTGCACCCTTCACCTTCCGGATGATCGCGTCGTTCTTTTCCAGGAAGGTTGCCAGACGCAGGAGAATCGTGTCGAGGATACCACCGGCCTCGCCGGCGGCGACCATATTGACGTACAGGGCAGTGAACGCGTTGCGGTGCTTGTCCAACGCATCGGCAAGCGTGTTGCCGCTCTCGACGTCATACAGCACCTGCCGAGTGACGTCGGCAAGCACCTTGTTCTCCGTCTGCTGCGCCAGAATGTCGAGAGACTGCACCAGCGGGAGCCCGGCGTTGATCATGGTCGCGAACTGCCTGGTGAAGACCACGATGTCCCGCGTCGGGACCCGACCACCGCGCTTCTTCTTCTGTCGTTCGCGGACGCGCACGACCATGAGCCGGTTCTTCCGGAGATGTTCCCGGACCGCTTCGACAGACGGGAGATCGATGGTTCCAGTGGTCTCCTCGCCGCTGACGGAACGGGCAATGTACTCGTATACGGGCATAGGTCGTCTCCGCGTGGGTTAGCGGCGCCCCCCGGACTTGCCGCCAGGGTGTTCCTCTCCGGGAAGTGGTTCGCCAATTGCTCGCAGGAATTCATTCTGATCTGGCGCCACCCTCAGGCACTCCTCCATGGCTACCTGGCGGCCCATGTACAACTGGTACAGCGAATCCGTCAGGGTCTGCATGCCGTGTTTCTTGCCGGCCTGCATGGAGGATTGGATCTGGTGGACCTTGTCGTCGCGAATGAGCGCTCGGATGGCAGGCGTTGCGACCAGGATCTCACACCCCATGGCCCGGCCCTTCCCCGAGGACTTCGGGAGAAGGATCTGCGTCACGACGCCCTCGAGCACAAAAGCAAGCTGGGCTCTGACCTGCGACTGTTGGTGGGCCGGGAACACGTCGATAATCCGATTGATGGTCTCCGCCGCTGAGTTGGTATGCAACGTCGCAAACGCCAGGTGTCCGGTCTCGGCAATGGTCAGCGCCGACTGAATCGTCTCGAGATCCCTCATCTCACCGATAAGCACCACATCGGGGTCCTGCCGCAACGCGTACTTGAGCGCATTCGAGAACGACTTCGTATCGGTCCCTACCTCGCGCTGATTGACGATGCACCCCTGATGGCGGTGAATGAACTCAATCGGATCCTCGATCGTAATGATGTGCCCGCGGCGCTCCTTGTTGATCTTGTCGATCATCGCTGCGAGCGTCGTGGACTTACCCGAGCCGGTCGGGCCCGTCACGAGTACCAGTCCGCGCGGGCGCTCTGCCAGCTTCGATAGGATGGATGGCAGCCCAAGCTCCTCGAACGTCTTGACGCTAAACGGGATCTGTCGGATGACGAGCGTGACGCAACCCCGCTGCTTGAAACAATTGCCGCGGAACCGCGCAAGATTCTGGATACCAAAAGAGAAATCGAGTTCGTCTTCGGTCTCGAACCGTTTCTTTTGGTTTTCGGTCAGGACGGAATAGGCAAGTTGCAGCGTCTCCTTCGGGGTCAGTGATCGATCGACCTTGGAGCCGGTGATATCGCCGTCCACCCTGAGCTTCGGGCGCTCGCCTGCCGTGATGTGCAGGTCTGATGCGTCCCGCTCGATCATCTCCTCGAGCAGTTGGCGCAGGTTGAGCGATCCACCAGTCTGTTGTGCTGCCTCGGTCATACCCTTACCCCGCTGCGGTTTCCTTGACCACTTCTTCGAGTGTGGTAATGCCTTTTCGGATCTTGTGCATCCCGTCCATGCGAAGCGTGAGCATTCCTTCCTTGACTGCCTGCTCCTGTAACTCCGCGGTCGACGCCGCCCTGAGAATCTGACGGCGCAATTCCGGACTCAGTGCCATGACTTCGTAGAGGCCCTGTCGGCCTTTGTAGCCCGTGTTGCCGCAGGTATCACACCCCTCACCCTTGTAGAACGTAATGCCGGCTGCTTCCTCTTCGGAAACGCTGAGCGCCGCCAGCTCTTCGGGGCTGTACTGGTGCTCGGTCTTGCATTCACTACAGATGCGGCGTACGAGCCGCTGTGCAACGATCAAGTTCACCGCGCTCGCGACGTTGAACGGCTCAACACCCATGTCCACCAGACGCGTGACGGTGGACGGCGCGTCGTTGGTATGCAGCGTGGACAACACGAGGTGGCCCGTGAGTGACGCCTTGATCGCGATACTGCCGGTCTCGAGATCTCGAATCTCACCAACCATGATGATGTTCGGATCCTGCCGCAGAAACGCCTTCAATGCGGCGGCGAACGTCATCCCAATCTGATTGCGGACCAGCACCTGGTTGATGCCGTGGATGTTGTACTCGACCGGATCTTCGGCGGTCATGATGTTCACTTCGATCGTGTTGATCCGAGAGAGCGCCGAGTAGAGCGTCGTCGTCTTCCCCGAACCCGTCGGCCCGGTCACCAGCACCATGCCATAGGGGTTCAGGATCGCCCGCATCAGGTCCTCTTCCGCCTGCGGCTCGAACCCGAACTTCTGCAAATCCAGCGTGAGGTTGCTCTTGTCGAGAATCCGGAGGACGATCTTCTCACCGAAGATGACGGGCAGCGTCGAGACACGGAAATCGATGACGCGATTGCCCATCTTGAGCTTGATCCGCCCGTCCTGCGGCACACGCCGCTCGGCGATGTTCAGGGCGGACATGATCTTGACCCGGCTCGTGAGCGCCGCCCTGAGCTTGAAGGGCGGCTTCATCACTTCCAGTAGCGCGCCGTCAATGCGGTAGCGGACCCGAATCTCCTTCTCAAACGGCTCGATGTGGACATCGCTTGCCCCGCGCTTCACAGCATCGGTGAGAATCCCGTTGATCAGCTTGACGACTGGGGCGTCGTCGCCTATCTGTGTCGGCGCATCTTCGTCCTCGTCCTCCTCAATGACCTCGAGATCCTCTGCTTCTTCCATGTCCCTGAGCAGGGTCTCCAATTGGGCATCGGTGGCTTCGTAGTACCGCTCGATGGCCGTGCGCAGCGTGTATTCACCGGCGATCACCGGGAAGATGTCGAACCGCGTGATGAACTTGAGATCTTCGATGACGGTCACGTTGGTGGGATCGGCCATCGCCACCGTCAGCGTACGTCCCTCTCGCTTGAGCGGAAGGACGTAGTGCTTCACCGCCACATCGGGCGGAATGAGCTTGATGATCTTCGCGTCGACCTCGAACCGAGAGAGGTCGACAGCCGGTACCCGAAACTGACGGGCCAGCATCTTGGTAATCTCGATCTCCTGGACCATCCCGGACTTGACCAGGACGTAGCCCAGCCGTTGACCCGATCCCTGCTGCTGCTCCAGCGCTTGCTGAAGCTGCTCGCGAGTGATCAGACCTTCCCGGACGAGGAGATCGCCCAGTCGATCGACACCTGCTGCCGCTGTGGCCATGACAGCTCTTAGAGGAAGGTTCGGAGGTTAGTCAAATCATTAGGGCGCAAGGAGGTAAGGTATGAGTACCCCTAGAGGTGTCAAGGGATTCTGACCCTATTTCGAAGCCTCTCTACGGTCTTGGAACCGATTCCGGGTACCTGCTCGAGATCCTCGACGCGCCGGAACGGACCATGCCGGCGCCGATACTCCACGATTGCCTCCGCGCGACCCTCGCCGATGCCGGGAAGGCTGAGGAGTTCCGCAGCCGTCGCCCGGTTCAAGGAGACCAACGATCGTGGAGAGCCGTCCGGCGATGAAGGGCCGGGCCGGCCAGTGAACTTCACGTGCCGCCGCACGGTTTGCACCAGCGTTGGACCCACACCGGACACTCTGACCAGCCCCTCGAGGGAGCCAAAGGCCCCATGATCCTCCCGATCGGCCACGATCCGGCTGGCCAGCACCGGCCCGATTCGAGGAAGACGGGTCAGGTCTTCGGCAGAGGCCTTGTCGACATCGATCTGCTCGTCCGGAGCGAGTGGTTTCGCGAGCCGCGCGGCCCGTGCAGCCACGGAATCCCGTCCGGGACGGTCACCATCGGCCGCCTGGTACCCCACCGCACCGGGCGGGCCCGGCCCGCCAATGAGAAACCGTATGACCACACCGAGCAACGCAAGTCCCAGCAGTAGGACTGCGGCACGGCGGTCGTCGGAGGTTGGCATGGAAGAAGGGTGGTCGAGAGGTCGGACGATGTGGTAGGCGTTTTCATGCGCGGGGGAGCAGGGTGGGACAGTGGGGACGACTGAGACGACTGAGACGACTGAGCTGGTGTCATCCTTGTCGTCCTTGTCGTCTATCTAACCAATGCCACCGCCACTTCCCCAACGATCTGCAGGCTCTCGGCACTCACCTTATCGATGGTGTCATCCGTCGTGTGCCAGGCTGGAAATTCGAAATCGATGACGTCGATCGCCCGGACGCCCGCTTCCTGGAGCGGCACGTGGTCATCGACTACCGTGGGGCCCACCGTGGGACGGAACACCCGCCCGTAGCCAAGATCCGCGGCTTGCCTCCACACCCGCTCCACGACCTCCGGCGCACGCGACGCCGAGTAGCCCTCTTGATACAGTTGCAGGTCCCGATCTCCGATCATGTCCCAGATGACGGCGAAGAGCGGGAGGTGGGTGCGATCAATCTGCTCAGCGTAGTGGCGGGACCCGATGAGGACATCGTCACCCGCGGAGAAGTCCCCATAGTCTTCTCCATCCACGAACACCAGGTCAACGCCGAATGCCGGCGGTATCAGCTGCAGAGCGTCGGCAACGGCCAGGAGCAGCGCCACCCCCGACGCTCCATCGTTGGCGCCCGGTACCGGGAGCCGCTGTTGGCCAAGGTTCGACGATTTGTCTGCGTAGGGTCGGGTGTCCCAGTGAACCATGTAGAGCACACGGTCCATCGCTTCAGGACGGAACTTGCCGATGAGGTTGCGTAAGCGAAGCGTATCACCGCTCTGCGTCACGTGGGCGAACTCCTGCACTTCCACGCTGTCCGTGCGGTGGCGCAGTTGTCCGAGAATCCAATCTCCGGTCTGCCTGTGGGCCTCCGTGTTGGGAACGCGCGGGCCGAATGCCAGCTGCTGTCCCACATACCCAAGAGCCGCCTGGCCATCAAACTGAGGTCGGGCCTGGCTGGCCCCGCTACAGGCAACTGCGGTCGTCAGCAGCGCGGCAATCGGACGTCTCATCGGACTTCACCCGCCCTGAGTGTCAGATCGCCGAAGACCGTGAATACGGTCTGTGTCAGCTTCTGTGATGTGTGTCGCTGGTCACTGACGATGTAGCTGAAACTCAGCCCCGCACGCAGCATGCTGCTGAACCCCGTGTCCATCCGAACGTCGAACTGCTGCCGGCGGCTGTCCGACACGGTTCGGCATTCGTCAGTTCCCGTGCGCAGGAGACACACGGCAAGAAGAGACGAGTTGAACGAGAGACTCGTTTGGATGCGTTGGCGCAGCGAAACTAGGCTTGCGGGTGGGCTGAACGCGAAGGCGAGGGTCGCGCTCCAGTCTCTCCGATCGCTCTGCGTGATGTTTCCGGACGTCACGTTTTCGTTGTGCGACATCGTATACCGCCCGGTAGTTGTCACCCCCCCGATCCAGTTGAGCGTGAGGCTGGGACCGAACGATTGCGTGTTGTTCTCCGTGCGCACGGTGGAGCCCTCTCCGGGTGAGTCGCTGGCCAGCGCAGATGGCTGTGTCCGCGATGTGGTCTGCTCCCGATATTGTCCCTGGGCCAGCACACCGTTCAGGATCTTCTGTAATGGCGCAGGTGTCGTCCATGCCCATGTAAGGGTGAAGGACGGCCACTCACGATTGAGCTGTAGCGTCTCCGTCTGTTTGTCCCCTCGGCGCTGCCACACGGTGGCTTCGAGATCTCGATAGATGACCCGCAGCTGCAGATCCAGAGGCAGCTGCGCGCCAGCAGTAAGCAATAGCGTGGTGGCGTCCCGAGCAGCCGTCGCCGGAATGCCGTTTTGAGCGCGGAAGTCGCCCAAGCCCCCCCACCCCAACCGGTAGCTGAGGTCCGAGTCGAACGGAGCCCGGTCGTAGGACGAGCTGAGGTCTCGAGTGTACGTGAAATCCGCCGGCAGAAAGACGTGGAACAATTCGGCAATGAAGCCCGAGTCGCCCGCGAGACCATCTGCCATGCGAGCAAGATCCAGCGTAAAGCCTACCTCTGAGTGTCTCGAATTGGCGAGTGTCTCTGCGAGCTTGAACGCGCCCGCCGTGTCTCCTTCGATCCGTAACGGGTCCCGACGATTCGGGTTGCGGTTGAAACTGAAGTTCGTCGCCCATGCAAAACGCGGCCGGAGCCACGAGTTGAGCACTGGAGCCACATTGAACGCGGTACCGATGGTGTTCAATCTCTCGAAACCAAAGTCCGTGCCGAACATGGACCGGCGCTCCAGCTCGATCAACTTCCCGGTCGTCGTCGAGTCACCGTAGTGCTGCAAGTCCCGAGTGCTACTGTAGTTCAGCGCCACCGTGAGGGTCGAGAACGGACGAAAGTCGAATCCGACATCGTTGCGCCACAGGTGCACGATGCTGGGAAGCGGTCGCAGTAGCGAGTCCTCGGGCAGTTCGATGGGGACGCGATACACCGTCCGCTCTGCGAGGTTGTCTGTGAGCAGCGACGTGAAACGAAGCTGAAATGGATTCCATCGCAGCCGCGACGAGTTGATCGACTTGCCGAACTCACTGTCCTTGATCCACGAAGGAAGTGAGTTCACGAAGCTCACGAGGAACCCAGGCGCACCGGCAACGGTCTTGGCACTGGGCGTGAGTGCATACTGGAAGCGGCCCTGCTGGTTGCGTGTCGCGATACTGCTCAGGGAGGTAACGTTCTCGGATTTCTCATATCCCGCGGAGATCGTCACGGGATCGACCAATGTGCGTTCGAGAAATGACTGCCCTCGGCGACCCCGGCTCATGCTAATCTGGTAACTCGTTACCGACCCCACAGGATTTCGAAGATCCTGAAGTCCCTCCGCGAGAAGGTCCGTTCGGGATACGTAGTACGGATCGGCGCTCGTTCTGGTGTATTGCGCCGTGAACGGAATGACCAGGCCCCATGATTCCGGAAGCAGTTTGTCGACTCTGAATAACCCACCGACGCGAGTTGCCGCATCGGTGATGTACGTGGCGTTCTCCCCTAACTGCCTGAATTTGTCGTCTCGCCTGCTCAATGAGACATTCACTTCGGCAACGTCCGCCGCCGACAGCCGGATGTCGATCGCAGCCGCGGTTCCTGACTCTTCCAGCACATTGGTAACTCGGATGTCGTCGACCCACAGCTCGGCAATCGGGATGGCAACGGTCTCCGCGGTACGGTACATCCCCACGGCGACTTCAGACACAGCGGCGAGATTCGGCGGTGCCGTCGCTGGATCGCGTACCTGGACTAAGTACGGGCCGTCGCAAGCGATGTAGGCAGTCGAGTCGCCACCACATGCGGCCGCCCCAGAAGGAGGCGCGCCGCTCAAGTACTCCCTTTCCGCCACCGCGCGCAGCTCGAGCCAACGGTCCAGCTCGATCACGACCTCCGGCTCCCACGTATCCGTGCGGGCCGGCACACGGTACATGTAGAAATTGTGCTCGTCACGACCGACCTTGATATAGAATTCGAGATCTCCCTCACTCCACCCCTCATTCCGCCCGCGTGCCCACACACGGAGTTCGCGGTAGTTGAGGAAGTTCTTGTCCGCCACACCGGTGAAGCGGATGAACGCTTCTGCCCGCTCGTCGGTTTGGAGCTCCGACGCCAGCAGACGCAGGGATTTCTCGTTGATTTGAACCTGACCGATTCCGATACCTGCGTCGACACGATCGGGAAGGTCCCCGATCCCCGGGGGCGACTCGTAACCAAGATCCGTATTCTCCGTCGTGACGAGAGATGCGATCACCTCGCCACGAGGAACGGGAACGCTGCCGCCTAGGCCTTGGAGTGGCGTCTCGGACCGCTTGAGCCAAGGAGCCCCAGTCAATCGCAATCGCGCCAGTGCGATCCAAAGCTCCTTCTCATCTCCGCCCTGGTCGGGCGCCACGATCGTGAATCGGGCTCCCTCCACCTGGCGGAGGTTGGGCTGGCCGACCTGGAGCGTGTCCAACCGGAACGGGATGCGATAGAGCCGCCATGTGAGTTCGCGCCCGGCACCATCCAGATGGGTCACACCGTCCCGGACGTGGTACTCGTCTCCCCCGATCGGGAATACGTAGCGAACGAACTCCTCATCTGGTGTTCCGACTTTGACATCCAGCCGATTGTCCCCGTCGAGGTCCTCGGTATCCATGAAGCTGTTGGCAACCGTGCACTGCGCGTCCAGCGCTCCCAAGGGATACGCGTTGAACTGACCCGACCCACGGAGGTTGCAGAGCTGGTAGTACTCCAGGATTTCTCCGGTTTCCGCATTGGTGATCGTATCGGGGCGGTCACCATGGATGCCGACATCGTCCAGCTGTGCGTTGAACACGGCTGTCAACGAATCCTTCTCGGTGTCGAGTCGGTCCAAGCCGACGAATTGAAAGCCCGAGTACGTGGTGTCCGAGCCGCTCACGGACAACGACTCAGGTGCAAACGCGACAGCGTCCTCATGCACCGTGCCGAAATCGAAAACCATGTAGGCACCCTGATCTCTCGCTGTGCGCTGTGCGTCCTCGAGCACCCAGAACTCGAGGAACTCCACCCGGGAGAGATCGGCTCCGATCCCCGATCCTCCCCCCAGTGGCTGCGTGATACTTCTCCAGCGTGGCCCCGGCGTGTGCGGCCTCACCCACCGCGGCTGGCCGGTCAACGGATCGGGGAGTCCTCCCACCGTGTCGGGTTTCAGCGAGAGCCACAGCAGCGTCTCGACGTTGACGCCGGACCCAATCAGCCGGATCGTCGAGTCGATGTCCTGGGGACCGAATTGCAGCACGCTGGCCCCCGTCTGCACGAGGTTTTGCCACACGAGCGGGACTGCGTCATCCGCTTCGAATTGGCCTGCCGGACCCAAGTATGTGGCCGGAAGGCCGAGTCCTGAGGTGGGGCGGCTCCCGTGCTGATACACTTGCTGTGAAAGCGGGAGGGCGATCGCGGCTTCTTGATCGAAGTCCTCGATGTACGCGGCCCCCGTACGATTCGCATTCGGGGCAGAGAGGGCCACTTCACCGTTGATGAGGAGGACAGAAGGTACACTGGTGTTGATCAGCGGCAAGGCATCCAGTGCACGCGTGAGTCCGTTGGCCCTGAATTCGAGGTCAGCACTCAGGCCGCCGATAAAGCCGGCTTCCGGTTCGAACCCCAAGATCGGACGCGTGTTGACGGTGCGTTCCTGCTGAAACACTCCGATCGCACTGATTTCTCCGATGCCTCGCAGAGCATACGTGCCTGACGCACCGAAGATGCTCTTGGGAGCCTCATCGAACAGCTGATTCTCCTCGAACTCCGCCCGGACGGTTGTGACCCCGGTAAAGAACGCATCGGGCCTCAGGAACGTCACCTGGCCAAGGACATAGTCGATCTCGTAGTCACGCCCGCGCTCGAGGAGACGATCCCCTACGTAGAGACGTTCGCTCCCACTGCGCATGCCAATTGACCCGAGGTTGAGGTTGGTGCGGTTCCCCGCCCCAGTTGCCTCGTAGTCGATCTGCAGAGCGTATCGTGGCGGGGGGCCCTGCGTCCCAAGCAGGTACGTCGGTGTCCGATAGAGTGAATCGCTACGCTCGGCAGGTTGTAGCAGCGTGCTGTCGGCAAACGGCGTCAGGTGCGGGAACACCACGAACAAGCCTCGTACCGGCTCCCCTCCGCCGGGATCCCGATCGCGGGGGAATACCCGATTGAATTCGTCCAGCGTCGACTCGTCCGTCGGCAGTGCCAGGCCCAGGCGCGACAGATACGTCCCCTGAGCGCCGAGCGGCGTTTCCGAGGCGCCGACACGTAGCGTGAGGCCAAGCGTCGCCCGGTTCACCCTGTCCCCAGCGAGCCGGTACACGTTCCGCATGCCGTAGTTGAACGTGGGAACCTCAGGACCACGGCGTGGCTCGTGAATCAGCTCGAGGGTATCGAGCACGCCATTCTCGAATGGGAAGGTCCCAACCGTGTCACCAGCCGCCGTGACATACGACACGGCAAGGAAGTCATCAGTGCCGAGCTGGGACGCCAGTGCTATCCACGTCCCGGACGGATCCAGATAGTAGTCCCGCCCTTCGACCAGCAGCTCCCACGAAAACGGTCCGACCTGCTGTGGACTATCCGGTCGAATCGCCACCGCGTCTATGCCGCCAAGGTTGGCGTTCCCACCCACCTGACCGCTCTGTGCCCGTAGCCGGTAAACGCGAACAGCCGCCACTTGGAGATCTGGCGGCAGCGTTTCCGGACTGATGTTGAGGATGTCGACTTCCGGATAGAACGGCAGCAGCGTGGGATTGACCACGAAGAAGAACCGTTCCTGCACATAGTCCAGATCGCGTGACTCCAGTGCTGCCGGTTGTGTCGTTTCCTCGCCCACCGTGAACTGTCGCGTTCGGATCGCCGAGCCCTTCTGCTGCGCGATGATCGTACGGAACTCCATCGCCCCGAGCTGTGCCTCCGCCTGCACTCCAAAGGAGTTCCCCGGGATCGCAGCAGAAACGAAGCGCGTCGCACTTGACCGGAACGTCACGTTGCCGATCTCGACTCGGCGGAGGATCTCGTCCTCCAGGCCTTGGTAGAAGACGTTGATGTTGTTGTTGGCGCTGAATTCCCGCTCGGAGTCGAAATCGACATTGATGTGCACGCGATCGCTGACGATCCCACCGGCGCGCACGCCAAACTGCGCGTCGAACGACGGTGTAGGGAATCCCCCCTGGCACCCCAGCGCCGGGTTGTTCACGTCCTCCGCCGTGCAGCGGGCGTTCTTCAGACGATCAAACTTGAGTTCGATCCGTGCACGGATATCGAGGCCAAGATTGGCGTAGGAACCAACCGCCCGGAACGCCTGCGGCACTTCATCCCGTTGCGTCGGAATGCCGAATTCTTCGGGACGTGGAATGCCGGTGGGACGGCGCCTTCTCCCCGTCACCTGGTCCGCACGGAGGCCCAACGAGATCAACAGCCGAGCCTGGAAGCGCCCTGCCCGGGACCGCGCGACGGTCGACCGGACGCCATCCTCCCACAAATCGGCGATCAACGCTGGAGTGGACCGCAAGCTGAGTACCCCCCCAGGGCTCAAGACCGACGGTACGCGTATCGCCAGACCGGGATCAGACCCAAAACTGAGCACGAGCGTCGGTGTCGCCGCCGGCTCTTCTTGAGCGGCAGCTGTGCCGGCCAGCAGCATGGCGACGGCAACGAGACAGGCTCTGCGGCAGGACACCTTCAAGCGCTCTGCGGGGTACACCTTGTGTGGGGTGAGAATGGGCAATATTATCGGCGCTTCAAGTCGTTATAATCTAGTGAGTTACGTTCACCAATGAAGATCCTGCGTCGTTACGTGCTCAGCCAGCACTTCTGGCCGTTCGTGTTTGCGCTCTCCGCACTCACGAGTTTTGAGCTATTACGACAGATCGCGCGCAAGTTGCAGGACCTGCTCGGCAAGGGTCTCCCTTGGACGGTGATCGTCGAGTTCTTCCTCCTCACCATTCCATTCCTCATCGCGATCACGCTCTCCATGGCAGTGCTCGTCGCGGTCCTCTACACGATGAGCCGCCTCGCCGGAGATTATGAGATCACAGCAATGCGTGCGGGAGGGGTGTCCATTGGCCAGATCGTTCGCCCCCTCCTGGCTGCTGCCGCCGTGGTGGCTACTGGTTCGTTCCTGTTCAGCGACCAAGTGCTTCCGCGCACCAACCACCGGCTACGTACCCTCATGGTCGATATCTATCGTACGAAGCCGACCTTCTCATTGAAAGAACACGTCATTAACGAGGTACAGAAGGGGCGAACCGCACTTTGGGCCGCGCAGATCGACCAGGCGACCTACCGCATGCGCGACATCACGCTCTACAGCCTGGAGGAAAACAACCGCAAGAGCATCGTCTACGCTGACAGCGGCTATTTGGAATTCGCCCACAATCAGGAAGACCTCCAACTCATTCTGTACGACGGCTTCATCCATGAGTTTGACCGTGCCAAGCCCCGGATGTTCCAGAAGACCGGGTTCGGTCGTCAACTCATCCTCGTCCGCGGTGTGGGGAGCGAGTTCGTCCGTCGCGACGAAGACTCGTACCGGAGTGACCGTGAGATGAGCGTTTGCCAGCTCGAGAAGGAGGTCCGCACCGCCACCCACGATGCCTCGACAGCAGAGAACCGGGCTGACGTGGCCGAGCTGAACGGCCTCCGAGAACTCGTGTACTTGCCACCGCTCGAGATGGATTCGGGTGCCCCAATGCCGCGGAGAAGCCTGTACTGCCATGCCGTCGAGTGGCTGGGCGGGTTCATCGAACCCGCGGAATTGGAGGCCCAAGAGCGGCCACCTCCGCCACGCCGCCGCGTGTCTCGGCAGGATTCGACGCCCCGACCGCTCACGGCCCAGTTCAACGAGCCCGCGCGCCGGGCCTTCGCGACGGGCGTGTTGCCTCGCCAACGATCGACGGAGGTGCGCGTGCTCCGCGATCGGGCGCGAAGTGCCAGTGCTCGCGTCGACCGCTACAAGGTGGAGTACCACAAGAAGTACTCCATCCCTGCCGCCTGCTTCGTATTGGTGCTCGTCGGCGTGCCGCTCGGACTCAGATTCCCCGGAGGGGGCATGGGTCTCGTGCTTGGGGGGGGGATGATCGTGTTCTCGATCTACTACATCGGGCTCATCGGAGGGGAGACGCTTTCCGACCGGGGCATCGTCCCGCCCTTCCTGGCAATGTGGGGCGCCAACATCCTACTGAGCGTGTTCGGGGCAGCCGGACTCTGGTGGGTAGCACGCGCCGGTGCGCAGTCACGGCGGGGGGTCAAAGCGCCTGCCGAGCCATCTCCAGGCGACGGAGCGGGCGCCACCCAATGATCCGAATCCTCGACCGCTACCTGCTGAAGGAGTGGTTTAAGATCTTCCTCCTGGCAGGGCTCGGCTTGCCGCTCGTCGTGATCCTCATCGAGCTGACGGAGAATCTGGACCAATACCTCCTGAAGGATCTCGCACCGGCAGACATAGCCCTGGGATATGTGTTCAGCCTCCCCGATCGGATCTTCTTGATTCTGCCGGCCGCCGTCCTGTTCGCGACGGTGTTCAGCCTCGGCAACATGGCACGCCACTTCGAGCTCGTGGCATCCAAGGCTTCGGGACGGAGCATCTATCGAACGGTCGTTCCGGTGTTGCTCGCTGCCCTCATGGCCACCGGCATCGGCCTGGTCATCGGTGAACTCGCGCCGCCGGCCACGCGCCGCCAACTGGAGCTGTTGGGAACACTCGAGCAACGCGCGCAGAACACGCGGTACAACTTCGTGTATCGCGGCGAGCAGGGCTGGACGTATGCCATCCGTGAGCTCAACGTCGCGCGCAGCACAATGCGGGACGTCGTCCTGGAGCGCGAGGGAACAGGCGCCGACTACCCCACGCTCGCCGCACAAGCAGGCACCGTACGATTCGACACCACCGACGCGTACTGGACCCTCCAACGCGGATACTTCAGGATCATCTCCGACGCGGAGGCCGAGCAGGCCTTTGCTTTCGACTCGATGCGCCTGCGCACACTCACCGAGAAACCTCCCGACCTGCTCGTCGAGCCCAAGAAGCCGGAGGAGATGCGGTACGCCGAGTTGGATCGGTACATCAATGCCCTGGAGCGCTCCGGTGGAGATGGCAGGCTGCTTAGGGTCCATCTTGCCCTCAAGATCTCCGTCCCATTCACCTGCATCATCATCGCGATCTTCTGCGCACCCTTCGTGGTGTCGGGGCCCCGATCGGGGGGAGCCTTCGGCGTTGCGCTGAGCCTCAGCACGGCGGTCGTCTTCATGGTGTTGCAGCAACTCTCTCGGACGTTCGGCTCCGGCGGGCTCATGCCACCGGAATTCGCCGCCTGGCTGCCGAATACCGTCTTCCTGGCCATCGGACTGTGGGTGATGAAGAAGGCGCCAACGTAAGAGAGAGGCGATGAGAGGCGATGCGCCATGACCCATCGCCCCTCCAACACTGCCGAACGCAAAAGAGGGGGCTCTGACGAGCCCCCTCTCTGCAATTGGCAGCGATCGTGCTAGAAGTCGTATCGCAATCCGAACTGAATGCGCCAGCGGGACGAGATGTTGGAGGCCGAGAACACGTTTCGCTCGATCTCCGACCTGGCTTCGTCTGCCGTAAGCAGTCCCGCCTCGTAATCCTCCAGCGCGGCCAGCACCGCTGGTCCGGTATACTGATAAACGCCGCGGTCGTTGGCGGTGTCGTAGCCCTCGAGCTCCAAGAGCTCTCTCGTCTCATAGAACGACGTCGCCTTGATGATGCCCCAGTCGGCGCTCATGAGGTTCAAGACGTTGAACACGTCAGCGACGAGCGTCAGCCGGTGGAACGTGCCACCGATGGCTCGGCCAACTCCCATCCTGAGGCTCATGTCGAAGCGGTTCCGCCACGGGTTGCGGCAGGTGTTCCGCACCGGAATGCCGCCCCCAGCGTCCTGCACCTCTTTGAGGCAGGGCATGAGATCCGGGAACAGCTCATTACTGATCAACGCCTGGTACTCCTCGAGATCCGTCGAACCGTCCGGTGTGAAATTCGATCCGGTGGCATCGGGCACGAGCACCATGTCATTGTTGCGCCCGCTGATGCCGGCACCCTCGTATCCGTCACCGTTCGCATCGCCGTCGATGATCCAGCTGTACGGTGTCCCGGATTGGCCGACGTACAACAGCGTGAAGCTGGTCGGGACGTTGGGGACCGGAATGTCTACGGTACCGCTCAACACGATGCGGTGCGGTACGTCGAACCGCGACGTGGTCAACACCTTCTCGTTCGGGTTCCCGCCAGCACTCAGCGGTGTGTAGCCGAAGTTGGACGTCGCAATGCTGGAACTCAGACTGGTCAGATCCTTCACGTTCTGGTACGTGTAGCCAAAGTTGAACTCGTAGCTCCTCGCAAACCGCTTCTGCAGCTGTGCGGTCATCGAGTAGGATCGGTCTTTGCTCTTGTTCGTGTGCCGCAGCACCTGGACAAAGTTGCCGTCGATCCTCGTGGGCGTCACACCGTAGTAGCCATAGTTCCCGGGATCGCCGAACAGTTGCCTGCCCTCTGAGTTCGTCGCCAAGGCCGTCGACGGAATGTTCATTTCCTGCAAGTAGACGGTGTTGACATGCTTCGTGTACAGGAACTCGAGCGTACCGATGATGTTGCCCGGTAGACGCTGGTCGAGTGCCAGCGTGGCTTTGAGCTGCTGCGGGAAGTGGAAGTTGCTGTCGAAGTAGTTGATCTGCGACCGTGGCGTGTCCAATCCACTGCCGTCCGCACAGGTCTGCGGTGGCTGCCGCATGGTCGTGCTGTTGAACTCCGGCACGAGCGCCCCGCTGCATTCGACGAGCGCGATGTCACGCCCGGTGTTGGTGTAGGCATTGCTCAGCCACACGTACGCCGGCCGGCCGGTGAAGAGCCCAGCACCGCCGCGCAACACCGTGCTGCGTGTCCCCGAGAGATCCCAGTTGACACCGATCCGTGGCGCGAGGTGGAAATTGCCCGACGGCATCTTGTCGGTCATGACGGGATCGAGACCCTGGGCGCTCAAGTGCGAATTCATCGCCGAGGAGTTCGCGATGTCAGCGTTCGCCCTCGGCTTGTCGCCGATGATGGGAACGTCGATGCGGAGCCCGCCGGTCACCTTGAGGCGCGGCGTGACGTCCCACACATCCTGGAGATACAGACCGAGCTGGAAGATGGACCACTCGGCGCGCCCAGCCGTGTACCGGTCAGTCTCTCCGGGGAACGGCACCTGCACCTCGTAGTTGTCCGGCGTACCGGCCTCTAACTCGGCGAGGCTTCCGAACTCCCACGACCCAATGGAGCGTGGGAAGAACACGTTGTCGAACGAGATCCACTCATTGTGGGTCCCGACCGTGATCGTGTGGCGGCCCCTGGCGAACGTGAGATCGTCGGTCAGCTCGAAGACGTTCTGATTCAGCCGATTCCGCTGTGAGTACACGTCCGCGCCTGTACGGAGGCTGTTGCGATAAGACCGGCCCTCGATATCACTGTAGTTGTCGACATCGAGCCAAGCGTAATCCACCATCGGATCGCGCACGTCACGGACACGGAGGTACCCGATGCGCAACTCGTTGAAATACCGGCCGCCGCCCAGCGTCGAATTCAGCTGCGCCATGGTCGAATTGGTTTCGTTGTTGATCCGGTACCGGGCGTTCGAGAACTCGTAGGACGTTGCATAGCGGCTGAGGCTGAGATCGGCAGCCGCGCTCACGTAGTTGTGCCGCACCGTCAGCGTGTGGTCGTTGTTGAGCTGGAAGTCGAGACGGCCGAAGATGTTCTTCTGCGGCGTCTCCATGGTAATGGCCTCGTAGGACCCGGCATCCGCCTGGTAGTTGTCCGCCAAGATATCCACCATGCGCTGCGCGGAGTCACGGGACACCCGCACATCGGTCGCGGCCTCCCTGCCAATCGTCGTACCACCGCTTGGCTCCCCCCGCGTCTGCCACTCGGCAGCCGCGAAGATGTGGAGCTTGTCGCGGATGATCGGTCCCCCCACCGAGAAACCACGCTGGTGCTGCACGTACTCACCGAACACGGCTTCGTTGTACGGCAGGGTATCTCTGATCAGAGCGTCCTGCTGGTAATACCAGAAGCCCGACCCGTGCCACCGATTGGTGCCGCGCTTGGTGACCGCGTTGATGATCCCACCGGAGAAGCCGCTCTGGCGCACGTCGAATGGCGCAATGAGCACCTGATACTCTTTCACCGCCTCGAGCGAGATGCTCTTCGCGTCCACCTGGCCACCGGGCTGCCCCGTGGAGCCGAGGCCGAACAGGTCGTTGTCCGACACACCGTCGATCTGAATGCTGTTCTGCCGATTGTGGCCACCACCCATCGACGGGGCGTCGTCTTGGATGCTCGCGATCTGCGGGACCGTGGCGACAAAGTCGGTGAAGTTTCGGTTGAGGGTCGGCAACCGGCTGACGGCGGTGTCTGATACCATACCGACCGTACCGGTACGGCTCGTCGCAGTCAGCGGATCCTGCTCTTCTGCCGTCACGACCAGCGCTTCCAGTTGCACGGCAGCGCGGGTCATCGTGAGATCAAGGATGAGCTGCTGCTGCAGGGTGAGGTAGAACAGATCCCGTCCTGCCTCCTGGAGGCCGATGAGTCTGGCCGTGAGGGTGTAAGGACCGCCCACGGGAACGTTCTCGATGTTGTACCGGCCATCGCCCCGGGAGACCCCCGAGTATCTCTGACCGGTCGATTGGTTGACCAGCAAGACGGTTGCCCCGTCGACCGGTGCGCCAGTGTCGTCCATGATCGTGCCGCGCACGGAGGCGGTTGTCACGCCCTGTGCCGCCACAGACGCACTGAGCCCGGCCACCAGGAGCACCGCCGCCCCGATGGTGACGCAAGCACGTACGAGACTGCGCATTTGAGACTGTTCTCCTCTGGGATGGGACCAGCGTAGAGGGTTTTTTAGTAAGGGCGACGATAACTTCACCCCCGGTACATATGACGTCAAGTAACGTCCGATGAAGGAGATTTCAGGCTGGAGGCACCTGGCACCCGACACCCTTCGCAGGGTAGCTTCCCCGATCCCCGATCCCCTCTGAGATCCCATGGAATCCTTCGGCTGGCTATCGATCCTCCCCCCCATCCTGGCCATCGGTCTGGCTATCAAGACCAAGCAGGTTTACCTGTCGCTGGCCCTCTTTGTCTTCCTCGGTTGGACGATCATGAACGACTGGAACCCGATCGCCGGGATGATCCAGTCGCTCGACACCTACATCGAGTCCGTGGCGGATCCCGACAACGCCCGCGTGTTGCTCTTCAGCGTCCTGATTGGGGCCATGATCACATTCACCCAGGCGTCAGGAGGCATGAACGGGTTCGTGAACTGGGTGGAGCAGAAAGGACTCGCCAAATCGCGCCGTTCGGTTGGGCTGCTCACGGGCGTGGTCAGCATGTGCGTGTTCCTGGAATCCAACTTCAGTCTGCTCGTCTCGGGATCGGTGGCCCGCCCACTGTACGACCGGTGTCGGATCTCCCGTGAGAAGTTGGCGTACGTGATCGACGCCACGTGCTCCCCCAAGTGCATTCTCATTCCACTCAACGCCTGGGGTGCCACCGTGATCTCTCTCCTGGTGGCACAGGACGTGGCCAATCCCAACGAATTGCTCGTGAGCGCGCTTCCACTCAACTTCTACGCCATTCTCGCCATCCTCCTCGCGTTCTTCGTGATCCTCACTGGCTGGAACATCGGCCCGATGAAAGAGGCCGAGCGGCGCGTTTCCGAGGAGGGCAAGCTCTTGCGCGACGGCGCCAAACCCCTCATGGCAGACGACGTCGCCATGACTCCCCAGAAGGAGGGCGTC
>Ga0255055_10001116_pt1 | contig 20206 bp, 23 predicted proteins | sample JV7_2_27_MG_FD_188633 | JGI IMG/M metagenome (GOLD analysis project Ga0255055, IMG submission 188633) | Seawater microbial communities from Jervis Inlet, British Columbia, Canada - JV7_2_27 | ecosystem: Environmental > Aquatic > Marine > Inlet | place: Canada: British Columbia | collected...
CCACCATTCCCAGAAGGGGTGGGCAGCCGCCGATAGGATCGCCGGGAGTCTGAAGACCTTTCGGTTCTTGCACTCCGTCATCACGTTGTTCATGAACCACGCGGCAGCCGGAAGCATTCGCTCAGAGCACTTGGGGTGAACCGCGAGGTCGCCCCAGATGTTCTCGACCATCCGACCGTGCAAGGCTTGACGGCTGATGACCCGCTCGGCCTCAACGCCCTTCACCGTGTCCTGCGCCAGCCACTTCGAGAACTTCACAGCCGACAATCTCTCAAAGGCCTTCCAAGCGCTCGCTGACTTGGCCATTACGAAGCCTCCTCGCGCAAACGGTTTGCGCGTTCCTTCTCGACAACATCCTCGATGTCGTCTCTAAAACACTCGATCCTCCACGGGCAGCGCTCGGCGGCCTGCTCCGTGTCCCTCACGCAGTTGCCCACGCACAGACGCTTCTCGGGCCAAGACCTCTTGAACAATGCGATGCGGCTCTTGACCGCCTCGACCACGCCGTCGTCCCGCTCGACCCAGAAGGTCTTGGGTCTCTTCGGCTCGGAGTCCTTGGAGAAGTAGACCAGCAGGCAGCGGTCGAGGCCCAGGGCCCAGAGGTAAATGGAAATCTGGAACACGTACCTCGGATCCGGGGCGTAGAGCTGCTTGAACCACCTCTCGGCCATCGTCTTCACCTCAAGGAGGACCCGCTCCTCCCAGGGCATCACCAGGATGCCGTCCACGTGGCCCACAACGCCCTCGTCCGTGCGTACGCCGATCTCCTGGTACGTCCAGTAGCCTCCGCGCCTTGGACGCGTCCCTGCGACGATCTCGGCCTCCACGCCTTCCAGGTGCTTCCGCGCACCCTCCGACCTGCACTCCAGGTGCGGGGAAGGCATCAGGGAATCTCTCACGTGGTGGCCGCAGTGGTTGCACCGCCAGGAACCCCAGAGAAGGCCCATCGGCCCGAAGTAGTTATTCTGCGTGAACCAATGCCACGCCGTCCCCCAATCGAACCGCGTGTAAGTTTCGGGTGAGAAGTAGTTGGTTCCCTTCTTGGGGAAGAAGTGCTTCAGGACCTCCTGCCGAGGGCAGAAGCTGAAGAGCTGGGACGGGTGGAACCCTACCGCCCTCGTCTCGTCCTCCGCGTCGTTCAGCGAGGCGAGGTAGCCCCAGAGGATCTCCCCGAAGTCCCACTCGGGCTCGGGTTCCGGCTCCTTCCTCACCGCATCGATAATGTCTTTCAAGCCCATCAATACCTCTAAGACAGTTATATGGGTTTTTGCCTATTCGTCATTCAGACCCAACATCTCTTTTGCAACGGGCAGCGGAACGAGCGCCCAGTCCTGATCGACCCCGTGTGGCATCCCCTCGAAGGAGATCACCAACGCAGGGGTTTTCCGAACGTCCTCCGCCTCCCGGGTGATCTTGACCAGATACTCCCGCTTAATGGAAATCGAAGCCTTGAGAGTCGTCTTACACTCGACGAGGGCGAGGTCGTGTTTGACGTCGCCCTTGCCGCCAACCCTCCGCCGGGGGATGGCGCTTCCGGCCCCCGGCGGGATCCGCCCGGAGCCGCTCCCGATCACGCGCTCACCACCGAGCCTCTCCGCCACCCGGTCCTCTTGCTCATCGCTGGCCTCCAGCGGTGACTTGGGGGCGAACTTCTCCTTCGGCTTCTTCTTGCGCCTGCTCTTGCGCTTCCCGAAGCCGGGCTCTTCCTTCGGCTCTCCGTACTTCTCAGGATTCATAGAAACCGTTTTCTTCCATCCAGTTGGACAGCGCCTTGGGAAGACCACCCTCCCACGCCACTACCATCTCCTTGAGGCGCACGAGCTTCGCGTGATAATCGGCAGGAATCGACATCATCGTGTTGCACCGATCGATCGCTCCGCCACCGCAGTCCCTCGACCTCTCGGATCGGAACTCCTCCGCCAGCTCGATCGCGCTGACCATTCTGGCGTCGAGGAGCGACTGGATCCCATGCATGACGCTGTTGTAATCGGCATCGCCGTCTCCCATCAGGGCAGCGCTCGTGGCAGCGTTCATGGCCGTCTCGATGAAATCCTCACCGAGCCTGAGAGAGATCCGAACGATCCGCTCCTCCGGGATCTGCTGCCCTTCCTCCAACCCGACTCGTGATCCGAAGCACAAGCAGTCCCTCGGATGGTCGAACCAGACCACGAACTTGGACCCGGCCTTAGCCGCACCCATTCTGAATCCAGACATACCCCCTCCTATTCGGTGCGTTCCTCGCCGAGAACCGGCGCGTTCCTGGGATCGGTGACGAAGAGCGATGCCTCCTCGTTGAAGGCGAACTCGATCTGGAACCGATACTCCTGTCCCATCTCGCCGCTCAACCACCGTTTGATCTGGTCTGAAATCCGGTCGCCCCGGAGCATCTTCCGAAACTGGATGATGGCCCACTGCTTGTACTTCCGGATCTCCTCTTCCGAAACCTGCTTCTCAGGCATAGCTATACCTCCGTCTTGATGATAGGCACCTTCACATACGTCTGACCGTCCTTGGTATTCCACTCGATAGGACCGTGATCAAAAATCCACCCCTTTGGGAGCGGGAACGCAAGGTTGCCCGATGGAAGATCCACAGCCTTCCCATGCTTGACCCGCTTCACCGTTGCCTGATCCTGGATCTGAGCCCCGTCAAGACCAACGGCCACCCGGAGCGCCCGGTTCTCCTCCTCCAGATGTTTCACCCGATGGTGAAGGGATCTCGCACGCTCCTTCAATCTCGACATCTTCTCGCGACGACCCACGGTCAATCGCCCTTCTTCTTCTTCGGCTTCTTCTTCTTCAGCTTCCCGTCGCTCGGGGCGTTGATGATCATCTGGACCAATGCGTTTCGCACCTTCCAGAACATCTCGTCCTTGGCGAAGAAAGCGGTCTTGATCTCGTCAGGCCCGGCGTACTCCTTCCCGAACACGGTGATCTTGCCGTCTTCTTCGGAAACCTGGAGGATCCCCTTCTCCTCGGCAACCTCCAGCACAACGGCGTCATCCCATGTATCGCCAGGAACACGCCAGAGGTCAGGGAACCCCTCGATCGCCGGATGCTTCATGAGGCACATCCGGTAGCGAGCCCCGCCCTTCGGTCTCCCGACCTTGTTCTTCTCGATGAAGTACTCGATCAGCTCCCAGACGGCGTTGCCGCCTACGTCATACTGGTAGTCCTTCTGCTTGAGCTGAATCTCGATGCTGGTCGCGAAATCCTGTCCCACCCCTCCGGGCTTCGTGTAGCCCGTGTAGAAGGAAGCGATTTTCATTCGGAACTGGTTGACCAGCAGGAGCGTGCAGTTTGTATCGCCACGGGCATCCCGCTCGTTGAGGCTCGCCGTCCAGACCCGGAGTCCCTTGTTGACCGTCCGGGCCTGTAGGCCGACCTGGAGATCATAGGCGGAGGCCTCCCGCTCCACGCTCGGGGTCATGGCCGCGATCGAATCCACAATGATGAGGTCAACCGATGCTGTCCGGATGGCCGCATCCACAAGGTCCACCGCCTGCTCGCCGGTCTCGGGTGAGGATAGGTGGAGGCCGTCGCAGTCCACTCCGAAGTCCGTGTAGAAGTCGGATGTGAACGTGCCTTCTTGATCCACCCAGAGAACCACCATCCTACCGGGGTGCTTCTTCTTCCCCTCAATGGTCGATCGACACTTGTTGGCGCAGTCGAGAGATACCCTGGCCGTGTACTTCTCATCGACCTTAGTGATCTCCCCGGTCTCCATATCGACGTTCGTGACCTTGCGTTTCCGCGTCTCCTCCCCCCACTTGGTGATCGGGGTGAAGCACTTGCGGCAAAGCTTCTGCGCGGAAGCCACCACCTTGGCCATGAGGGAAGACTTGCCCGAAGACTTGAGGCCCACGACCTCGGTCATGCGCCCGATAGGGATACCCCCTCCGGTATCGACGTCCAGCCAAAAGATGCCGGTGGGGATTCGGGGAATGTCGTCAATGAGATCGGAAGCGATCCCGACGCTCATCTTGCCGTGCTTTTTCCTGATGCGATCGAAGAGATCCTGCAAAGGATCGGCCATGCTTCGCCTCCTAAAAAGTCGTCGTCTCGGGCGCGATCATTTCTTCTCGCGCTTCTCCTCGTACCCGGGCCGGATGTCCTTGCCCCGGACCTCGACGACCTCCACCTGGAGGCGCTCCTCGATCATGTCGTTGACCACTCCCTCGATCTCCTTGATCTCCTCGACGTAGCAGGGCATGACGTATCCGACGTCCACCCGTGCGCTCTCGAAGTTGCCGAGGTTGATCGTGAGACCTTTCTTCTGCACGACCTGCGCCGTTGCGGTCTTGAAGATCCCGACCCGGATCAAGCGTTCCTCGCTCTTCTCCGAGATGACCTCCTTCTCGCCGCGCCCCAGGATGCGCTCCTTGGTGCTGACCACCCATTCGAACCCGTCGTCGGATCCTTCCGACGCGATAGCGGCAGCCTTCGCCTCGGCATCCGCTACCTTCTTATCGTGTCCGCTTTTCACCGCTCCTCCTTTGGGGAACCTCCCCGCTTTCACTTGGCCTTTTCGAACTCGGCCTCAACGAAATCTGTCAGGAGGGAAAGATCCCTCCTTCCCGACTTGTCGTACTTCGCGACAGCCTTCGCGATGATGTCCATGTGGGTCTCGCTGTACCAGCGCCTTCCTGCCTTGTCCACCATGGGCGGCTTAGGGATCACTTCCGCTGCCTCCCACTTCGTGATGGTCTGCACGTTGCGGCCCGCCCGCTCGGCGAACTCCCGAACGCAATGGAAAAGCTGGGTCTCGCCGTCTACCACCACGACCCTGGGGTGATTGCGACTACGGACCTTGCGCTCGCCGCTCTTCGGCTTGGTCGTAAGGTATCTGGCCATCGCCTTCTTCCTTGCTACTTCACGAACCAGAGGGTCGCTGGCGTACCGCTCACGCTTTCGCTTCGAGATCTTGGCACGGTTCGCCTCATAGTACCGACGCTGGTACTGTCGGACCTTGTCTTCTGCTTCCGGCATATAACACCTCCTTGTCCTGTGAGTATTATATGCCGTTTCCCTACTTCGTCAACGGGTTTTTATCCGTCACGTCAATTACCGTGTGACCCAATTTGCTGTACTGCCCCAGCCTCCTCCCGGCGAAATCGGAGCATACGGAAGTCCGGTCGTCCACGAAGTCTACTACGAGGGGCTCCTTCTTCCCTTCTACCTCCCGCAGAATACGACCGATCGCCTGCTCGACGTCGCCCTTCGGAACCGTCAGCATTAGGGTATCCAGCCCCGGATCGTCCAGCCCCTCCTTGGCGTACTGGAAGGTCCCGAACAGGAGGTTGCACTCGCGGGCCTCCGCAATCTTCTTCTCGCTGATCCCGCCAACGTATCTCCCAACCCGCAGGCCGTTGGTCTCTCCCCACAGGCCCGTTGCAAGGTTCTCCAGCTCATCGAGATGCGCCAGCCGGTCCGAGAGAACGAGGACGCGCCGCTCCGATTTCAGAGCCTTCACTATCTCCTTGGCGATGATGCCGTTGCGCTTCGGGACCGTGGTCAGCGCCTTCAGGAGAGCACCCAGGTACATCTGCCCTCCCCAACGGTATCGCGCCTCGGGGATCGACACCCCCGTCATGATTCTGAAGACCTTGGCCGTGCCACCGACCTCTCCCACGGTCAGCACATCCCCGATGTTGTGCGTGATGATCTTCCAGAGACCGTCTCCGCGCCGCGGCGTTGCCGAGAGGCCGATCCGGGTCCGCGCCGGAAACATTGAAATCACCTTGTGCCATGTGGCCGCCGCATGCCTGTGGACCTCATCGAAGACGGCAGACCCGAACGCCTCATACATCGCAGGCTCGTACTCGCGCCTCGAAAGAGACTCGACCATCGCAAGGACGATCGACTTGTCTTTCCAATCGCACACGTCCTGCTGGACCTTCCCAATCTTGTCCTCGGGCAGATCGGTGAACCGAGAGATCTCATCCCGCCACTGCTTCATGAGGAACCCGGTATGCACGAGGACGATCGCCTGCTGACCCAACTCGGCGAGGGTCTTGATGGCCATGACCGTCTTGCCGGTCCCGCAGGGAGCGTTGAAGATGCCGCCGTAGGCGTCGGTTCCCTTCCCGGCTTTCAGCCTTCCAATGAAGTCCGCGACGAGGGGAACCTGGATGGGACGCAGGGGCTTGGTGAAATTGAATGGATCGACAGGGGCAAGCACTGTCTCATCCTCGTCCGGAGGACCGAACTCACTACGCCCGTACGCCCTCGGAACCACCATCCCGGTCATCGTCTCCCGGTAGAGGGTGATCCGCTTGCCATCTCCGAAGCCGTACTTCTTGCCTCCCCGCTGCTTGATGATCAGATCCTTCTTCACGAACTGAGCAGAGCGGGGATTCGAAATCGCTCCTTCATCAAATGAGATGGTGTATGTCGATCCAACTTTTCTCATGGCCACTCCATCATTTGTGAGACGAGGTGCAGTGCAGCCCGCCCGGGCATCCCTTGAACCCGCCGCCGCACCGCTCACCCTTCTGCATTTCCCGCAGCCTCTTACGGGTCTTCATCTCCTTGAGCATCCTGCCGAAAAACCCGAAGAAGAAATGGGAAAGGCAGTTCAGGATCACGGCGCAAACGAAACCGGCAAGGAAGGATTCATTCAACTCGAAGTTCATGCTCCCTCCCCCGCCAAACTGTAGACGCCATTCTCGTCCGGATACTTATTCAAAAGCTCCCGCAGCAGCCGTCGCTCCTCGAATTCGGGCATCCCCATGAGCTTCATGGATGTCACAGCAGCTTGGACGGCCTCGTGGTCCTGCTCCGCCCTTTTGTGCTTCTCTTCGGCCACAGCCTTGAGGTACGTGACGATCGGTCGGCGGTTGGCCCAGATCCAGTCCTCATGCCGACGGATCTTATTGCACTCACACCCTTTCGCGTAGCATTGCCCATCCACCTCGATCCGTGAAGTGAACCAGGAGACCTCGATATACTTGTCGGGCTCCTTCTTGGCCCTCTCCCGGTAGTCCTCCAGCTCGCCTTCCTCGAAGTCCCCGTGGTCATCCGTAGCAAAGTAGACGCGCCCACAGAAGTCGCACTCCACGATCATGCCAGCGGAGCCGCCAGAGAAGGCCTCCATGAACTCATCCGATGGCTCAGGGAACGGCGCGATCTTCGTCGCCACCTCAACCGGATCCGTTGCGTCGCTCATACCTTCGCCTCCTCCCACGTATCGCCGATCCCGCATTCCAGGATCATGGGCACTTCCAGTTTCAGCGAATTCGCGCCCTTGTCCTCCATGAGCGCCTTCACGTCCTCGGCCAACTCCTCCGGAGCCTGGTACATCACCTCGTCATGGACCTGCACCAGCATCTTGACCAACTCCCAGCGGGGATCAGTCTTGCGCCGCTCTACGATCTCTCGATGCATGTTCCGCATCGCCACCCGGACCACATCGGACTCGGCTCCCTGGATCACCGCGTTCCACGCCACCCAACCGGCCCACCAGAGACCGCCGCCCTTGCCGCGCTTCTCAAAGGAGTCGGGATCCTTGCCCTTGTACTTCGGGAAGTTTCTCCGCCTGCCGAGGATCGACTCGACGTACCCCTTCAGACAAAGATCCCGGCGACACTTGTCCGCTCCCCACCGCACCTCGGGATACGCCTTGTGGAAGCCGTCGTAGAACCGCTTGGCCTCCGCAATCGTCGTCCCGTGCTCGGCAGCAAAGGCCTTGTAGTGCCGTCCGAAGATGTACCCGAAGTTTGTCGTCTTGGCTGGCTTCCGAGACTCCAGGTTCAGCTCTGTTTGGGTCTTGGTATGGAGATCGAGACCAGCGAGGTACGCATCAGCGATATTCGATTGCCCGAACCACCGCTTCGCGTAGTGTCCTGCCAGCCGAAACTGGAGCTGATTGAAGTCCCCGCAGATCAATTTGAAGCCCGGGGGAGGCACGAACATCGGTTTGACGAGGCCCTTCTTGCCTGAAATCTGCTGGAGGTTTGGCTCGGAGCAGGTGAAGCGCCCCGCCACCGTCCCCGCTTGATGGAAATCCGGATATACCTTCCCGTCCCGCACCACGCCCTTCTTCTTCGGATCGTCCGGATCCTGTCCGATGTAGGCGTAGACGAAGAACTTGAGGGTTTGGCTGGCCGATCGGTAGTCGAGGATGGACTTCACCAAGGGATGGTCGTACTTCCCAAGGATGCCGTCGTCCGTAGAAAAGAACCCGTTGGCCCCCGGCAGAATCTGGTGGCCGTTCCGATCCAAGGGTATGTCGAGGAGCCCCTCGGGGGCAGCGAACAGAAGGTCCTTCGCCTTCATCTTCTCGACCAGATCCTTCTTGGCCGCCTTGGGCTTCTCACGGGCCTGACGCTCCATAGCGCCCCGGAGGGCCCGCTCGGAAGGCACCCCAAACAGGATCAGGCTCACCTCTTCCGGGCTGGAGATCTTGAACTTCCTGCCGAGAATCTCGAAGGACTTGGCCGTCGCCTCCGCCTTGAGCGTCTCCATCCGTTCCTTCAAGGACGCGATGTAATCGAGGTCCACCGGAACGCCCGTCAGCTCGGACTCCATGAAGATCCAGACCAGCTCCATCTCGACTTCTTGGAAGAGCCGCCAGATCCTCTCGTTGCCCTTCTTCTTGAAGAACTTGAGATGGACGTCCCTGAACATCTTGTAGGCGTACTTCGCGTCGTTCACCGCGTACTCGGCCCAGCGGCTGCCGTCCACGAGATTCCTCGATGCCCATGCTGTGGTCCACTTCTCCAACTCAACATTGAACTCACGCTTCACGATGTACTTCAGACCGTGCCTGCGATTGTTCTCGTTCATCATCCAATCGGCGACCACGGTGTCGAAGAGCTTATTCCGAACCTCAATGCCGTTGGCTTTGAGAAAGGCCAGGTCAAATTTGCAGTTTGACCCAATCATCGTCTTGGAGGGATCGGTGAGGATCGGCTGGAAGGCTCGAAAGACGGAGACCTGTGAGAAGGCCTCCTCTCCTGGCTGGGTTCCTCCATCGAATGGAAACCACCAGGACTCATTCTTCTTGAGACCCTTGGCGAGGGAGACCCCGACGATCCGCCCACGGAGGGGATCCGTGGCCGCCGCTTTATCCGGGCCGTCTGTCTCAAGATCGAGAGAGTAGTACTCCGCATCCTTGAGAAGGGCGACCGCTTGATCAGTATCTGCCATCTTCATCCCTCGCGCCTTCGTCTTCTTCTCAGCGGCCTTCACGGCTGCTGGATCCGACTCAAGCGTTGACATCAAATCTTCGTCGCCCTTGCTCTTTCGAAGCAGGGCAAGAAGCCTCCCCTTGGCATCCGTGATTTGCTTCTTGGACACATCTACCTCTTGGGCCCGAAATAAAGACATGGTAGGCGGCCCGCAGGGCTTACCTCCTCCGGGATGCGGTTTCCTTCCTGACTCTCCCAATCATCGGCAGCCTTATTCAATAGGCGTCTCATGGGCGGGGCTCCCGTTTCGCCGACATAAATTGCGACAGTGAAGTCGCTATGTAGCGGGCACGACAGTCTCCAAGCGAGCCTCTGGTGCAGCCCGGTCTTTTCAGCCGCTGGGCCGCCTCCATGTCCTCTGAAGGACGATGTCGGGATCGAACCGACGTCTTCCTGCTTGTAAGCAGGTGCTCTAGCCAGCTGAGCTAATCGCCCACACAGCGAGGGGTTTATCCCCGTAGGAATCCCACGGGCCCCCTCGCCGCTAACCCTTCCGATCGGGTAAGGCTCTCAGTAGTTGACCTCGTCGGAGGCGCTCCCTCCGTTCTGCTTCGGGGCTCCGCCGCCGCCGCCGCGCCGTCCGCGTCCGCCGTCCTTCTTCGCCCACTGCGCCGCACGATTCTTCGTGCCCTCCGCATCGAAGCCTTCGGACATCAGCTCTTCGTGGGTCTTGGGCTTGAGCATTTCGCGGTAGTCGAAGGGCTGCACGTTCTCGGTGGGGATCTCGGCATGGATCTCGATCTCGCTGCCGTCCGCGCCGATCACCGAGAGGTCGAAAGGCTTGCCCATCTCGACGCGCCTCTGGGCCGGGGTGAGCGAGTCGTCGCCGCCGATCTTTCTGACGAACTGCCAGTCATCGCCGATGGTGTAGGCCCGATCCGTGGTGCGGTAGATGTTCCAGACGGTTCCAACGAGACCGCGCCGCTGGCCGAGGTGTCGGAGGATGCGCTGCATGGCCTCCTTCTTCGCGACGAGCAGCTTCTTCTCGAACTTGTGTTCCACGCCGTCCTTGCCGGTCCAGGTGGGCCGGAGCTGGATGATCGTGAGAGGCCACGCGTCGTAGGGGCGCAGGCCGCCCTTGCAGACGGAGCACTTGGCCGCGCCGACGCAGGTGCAGAAATTCGGCCAGAAGCCCGACGTGACGTCGTAGTTGTGCTCCTTGTAGTTGCCGATGGGTTCCTCTTCGGTGTTGTCCCCATCGACGAACATGATCGTCGCCTCGTTCCCCGACTTGAGATAAAACCTCTGGTGGGAAGGGGTACGCGAAGCCGACTTCTGGTTGGCGCGGTCCACCGCGCTCTTTCCGGTGTCAAACCAATCGTTCATCGTTCTTCTCCTACTGTCTCGCTACTGTCTCGATACTATCTCGATACTATCTCGTCTTTCACCTAAGGTTTCAGGGGCTGGTACACCTCCTTCCTGGCCGAATCTACACTGTTCAGCACTCCAGTATTATATCACTTTTCCCCTATTCGTCATTCAACTCAAAGGAGTTTTTTCGCGTGCAGAAGGCATTGCTGTGCCTCCCTTTGCGTCAATTCATCTGGATCCGTTTTCCCGTCCGGAAATGTCGTGTCGTAGAGTTCCAGCTGATTGCCGAGACGCTGGTGGATCTCGTCCCTCCCCTTGAATCCAGCGTCATCCTTGTCCAGGGCCAGGAACAGGGTCTCGTAGCACGCCAGCATCTTGTACTGCGCCTCGCTGGGGTGGGATCCCATGAGGCCGATCACATTGATCTCATGTTCCCACCACCGTAGAACGCCAAACTCCCCCTCGACCACAACCACCAGCGACTTGTCCTGCATCGTCATGTGGTGGCCGAAGAGGTACTTGCTCTTGTGGAAGTTCCAGTAATTCCAGTACTTCTGGTTCTTCTCGTCATCGATCGCTCGACCGGCCATCCCGACGAGTTTGCCGTCCATCCGTCGAATGGGAATCACGACCCGGGGTCGGTTCGCGCCCGTATCGGGATCGCGCCACTCCTTGTCGTACCCGAGCTGCCACGCCTTGCAGGTCTCAAGGCTGAACCCGCGATCGATGATGTATCGAGGAACCTTCCCCAGGAAAGGAGCCAGCTCCTCCTCGGAGAACACCTCGAAGTCCACCCCGGCCACGGCCTCTTCGTCCCGTGCCTTCCACTTCTCATCCCACTTCCGATCCACACGCCCGCAGACCGCCTCGATCGAATTCTCCTCTTTCTCGATCAGATCGAGGGCCGCCGTGGCGTCCTTGTGGGAGTAGAGGGACCACTGAATCACGAGCCCCGGCAGTGTTCCCTTCTGCCCGCAGGAGTGACAGATCCACCCGGATCGATCGCCGTCCTTCACGAGGACGGATAGGCTCGGATGGTTGTCCGTCTCCTTCTTGTGAGTGACGGGGGCGAGAGGGCACTCCATCAAGACATAGGTCTTCTTCGGAGGCGCTGTCCTCACCCCCATGAGATCCGCCAGTTCTACAATCGCGTCTGCTCGCATCAATACCCCACCGAAGCATCACCACCAGAGTCGTTATCCTCGCGCTGAGTCGGAAGTTCGTACTCCTCGATCTCGGAAAAGTCACCCATCGAAGGATCGAATTTCGTCACCCAGGAACCAACCTCATCCTCCCGGTTCTTGACCAGCATCAGAACCTTCTCCCGGTCCTCCTTCATCCGCTTGGTCGCTCCGAGGCCTATCACCACATCGGCGTTCTGGCCGATGGCATCAGCGAAGGCAATGTCCTCCAGCCCAAATTCGACGACGGCCCCTCGCTTCTTCTTCATGGACTTGCCGCCTTCCCGGCGAAGCTGGGACGTCGCCACCATCCTCGACTCCATATCTCCCGTCAGGAGCTGCAGGTCATTAGCGATCGCCTGGATCCGCTCCCAATACGAAGAGACCCCGATGTTGGGAGGGCGGAGTTTGTAGAGACCGTCGAGGTAAACAATCGTCGGCCTGTAGAGCCTCACAAGGACCGCGATGTCCTGGATCCGCTTGACGTTCCGGGCAGAGGCAACGTAGAGAGGCGGCTGGGGCTTTCCACCCAAATCCCCGAGCGCCTTGTAGTACTCGTCCTCGATCCCCATGCCGAGCATGCCCCGCTTGAGGTCGTGGTAGTCGAGCTTCATCTGAACAGCGTCCATACGCCGCTTGATCTTCTTCTTCGGCATCTCCATCGAGATGAAGAGAGGGATGTCTCCCGTCGCCCAGGCATGCATGGCCATCTTCACGAGGTACCAAGTCTTGCCCTCGCCGGGTCGCGCCACGATCACCCAGAAATCCCCGTCGCAAACCCCCTGCGTCAGTTCGTTAACCCCTGGCCACGGTGTCTCGGCTCCAAGGATGCCGGTCCCGATAGCCTTCGCGTCCTTGTACTCCTTCTCCCGTTCGTCGGTGTGCTTCGTCCAATCGTCCACCGGATCGGCCTGAAGGTTCATGCGGGTAAGGTCTTCGGACAGCTTGGCGGCAGCATCGATCGCAGCATCCGTCCTACCTAACTCCATCGCCCGAAGCTGGCTCTTGACCCCTTCCTTCGCGAGGTTGTCCCGGGCCCGCTCCTTCGCCTTGTCGAGGTAGTACTCGAATGGCTCTTTGACGTCCTTCAGGTCCGGGACCTCCACGCCGGTATCCTTCTTGACCGTATCGGCGTCGGGGATCTTGCCGTACTTCGAATAGTGGGTAAGGACGACGTCAAAGACCTTCTTGGCGTCATCGAAAAGATGATCCCGTAGAAGCCCCTGCTCCATGGCCTTCCCAAAAGAGGTGCCCCGGACGATGTGCGCCACCAGGGACATATCAAGACTCGGCACCAGATCCTCCTTGCCGTTTCTCTATGGTTGCTCCGGACTCCACCACTACAGCGATGGGCCGACCGTACCTATTCTCCAGGAGTTTCGCAGCGTGCCCGGCGGCCTCCGCCAAATCCTCCTTCCGAATGGAAATCCCATCCGGCGGCCTGATCACGACCATGTCACCCTCTTCCAGGTTGATCGTCCTGACGTACGTCGCGATCTTCGCTCCAAGGGCAATCCTCATGTCCTCGACGGCACGCTGAAGCTCATCCAAATCACGAACGAGCCTCTCCGGGTTCGTCTGCGCCAACCGGCGAATGAGGCTCTTAGATGGCCCCGTCCTCTTCTTCATCCTTGTCCTCGACCTCGATCACCTCGGTGAAGTACGCTCCGCCATCCGGTTCGATTGAATGGGTAGGAAGGGATCCAATGGCCCTGGCCGCTTTCTCCTCCTCGGAGAGCCCATCGATCGGCTCCGACCAGAGACCCTCCTTCTCCAGCATCTCCTTGATGGCGACCTTGGCATCATCGCTGCAATGGGCGATCGCGTCCGCCCATGTCGGCCAGCGCCCATGCTCCTTTCGGAAGGCCATCTGATAAAACATGCTGTCCTTGTTGTGAGGTTCATCCGGCCTGTGGTCAACAGCGCACTCCTGGCACGCATCCGATGGGGGAGGAAGAAGATGAACCGAGTGATCCACCTTCTTCACCTTTCCTGGTCCCTCCGCTTTCCCCGGCTTGTTGGGGGAAGGACCCATCCCAATCTGGATCTTGATCTTGTGCTTCTTCTTCATGCTTCAACCATGGTTATATGCCTTTTCCCTAATTCGTCATCAACCCCCGCAGGAACCCTGCATGTTTCGCTTGCAGGTCGGATTCGAGCACCTCTTGCAGACGCCGCTCATGTAGAGCATCCCGCCGCACTCGCAGAAATCGAACGTGTTGTACTGCGTCGGCTTCCTGGGGGACTTGCGAGGAGGCTCCAGATTCGGTATCTCCTCACCCTCTTCCTCCTCCTGCTCCACCAGCTCATCGTTGTTGAAATGCATCTCCAGGTAGCGTGACCCGAGGTACTTGAAGATGTAATCCACGATGCTCGTCGTAAACCTGATCTTCTTCGACGCCGTCCTCCCCTGGGGCTCGAACTTGGTCCCGATGAACTTCTCGCAGAAGACCGGCAGCGGTACTCCGTACTGGAGCCCGATGGACACCGACGTCATGAGAGCGTCCACAAGCCCCCTCAGAGCCGTGCCCTCCTTGGCCAGGGTGACGAAGGCCTCCCCAAGCGTCCCGTCCTCCCACTCACCCGGCGTGATGTAGAGCTTGGTTTCGGAGGGAGTGTAAGGCGCGATCACGCCCCGGTGGATATGCGCCTTGACCTCTTCCGGCATCCTACGCCGCGGCGGACCGTTCTCCTTCTCCTCCTCTTTCTCCTGCGCCAGCACCGCGTTCACAAGCGGCTGGCTCATCTTCGAGTTGTTCCGGTAGAAGGAGATCGCCTTGAGCCCCATCTTCCATGATTGGACGATCACGTCCTTCACTTCCGACACCGGAGCGTCGTCGGCGATCCCCACCGACTTGCTGATGGATCCGGAAATGAAAGGCTGCACGGCAGCCAACATACGGACCTGAGCGCTGGCCGAGATCCTCCGGTCGCCGACCTTCATCGGGTAGACCGGATCGAACACGGGAACATGCTCCTCCTTGATGATCGGCGCTCCCGTCAGGCTGCCGTTCTTTCGGATGTGCGCGGTAATGACCGTCCGCTCCTCCTCCTCGTATCCGAGCACCTCCAAGCCTTTGTCCACCTCCATGGAGGGCAGGAAAAGTTCTCCGCCCTGGTCCAGCTTCCGCTTGGTCACACTGAAGAGGATCGGCTCGATCCCCGAGGTCGTGCAGTCGAGGATATTCGAGATGGTCCCGGCGGGCGGTACGAGCGTCACCTGACAATTCCGCACCCCGTGTTTTGCGGCATCCTTGCAGACCGTCTCCCAAACATCCGAGACGGGCTCGTAGGCCCCGCCGTGGGCATCCGCCAGCGTGTTCAGCCGGTTCTTGTGCGCCTTCAGCACGGCCAGCATGCCCTTGCGGTTGTACTCGAATCCTGCGAACGGCCCCAGCTCCTTGGAGATCTCGATCGAGGTCTTGTACGCCTCTGCCGTCAAGGATCCGGCCAGCACCGACGCTATGGATCTCGCTTGCTCGCTGTCGTACGGGATTCCCATTCCAATGAACAGGCCTCCAAGGTTCGTGAACCCGAGGCCGAGCGGTCTGTAGTCGTTCGAGTTTCGGTCGATCTCTTCCGTGGGGTAACCGCTCATCCCGACGATGATGTCTTGAGCGACGATCGCCACCCGGGTCACCTGTTTGAATTCTTCCTCCTGGAACTGCCCGTCCTTATAGAACCTCGTCAGGTTCAAAGACCCAAGGTTGCACGCCGTGTGAGGGATGCAGCAGAACTCGGCACAGGGGTTGGTGGAAGTGATCCGATGCTTTCGGATGAGGGGATTGGCCTTGTTCATCGCGTCGTCGAACTGGATCCCCGGGTCCCCACAGAAGTGGGCTGCGTGGGCGATCTGGTCAAGCATGGCGTCGGCCTTCAGGGTCTTGACCGTCTTGCTGCCTATGACCGACTTGAGTTGCCACTCCCTTCCTTCCATCGCCGCTCGCATGAGATCGTCCGACACTCCTATGGATAGGTTCACGTTCTGGAAGGCCACTGTCGCGTAGGCCTCCTCCACCGTGTACCCCTTCCGAACGAGCGCCCGCGCCTTCCTCTCCTCGCTGCTCTTGATCTCGATGAACTTGAGGATGTCCGGATGCCAATCGTCAAGCCTCGCCAGCATGGCCGCCCGTCGCTTCACACCTCCGGACTTGATGATCCCGGCGAAGGCGTTGTAGGCGTACAGGAAGGATCCGGGTCCGGACGCCATGCCGCCCCTCGAAAGAGCAGCGCCCTCTTCCCGCAGGAGAGATAGGTTGAACCCGCACCCCGATCCCCGCGAAAAGAGATGGACTATCACCGGCACGATGTCGGAAATGCTCGTAAGGTCGTCCTCTACTTCGAGGATGAAACAGGCGGAGGACTGAGGGTTCTTCATCACGCCCACGTTGAAGTACACAGGCGAGTTGAAGGAGAACCTCTGGGACACGAGCATGACCTTCAGCTCGTCGCCGAACACCTTGGCTGTAGCCTCGTCGAAGTACCCCTTCTCGACCCCCTCCCGTTTGATTTCCCGCACCACCCGATCCACCACCTGCTTCAAGGAGGTCTCCCGGTTAGAACCGGCCTGGAGGTACTTGTCGGCCAAGATGAAAGCGGCATTGTCGCTCCAGAAGTCAGGGACCTCGATCCCATCCTTCTTGGAAATGATGCGCTCTCCAGCCATCAACTGGACCTTGCGCCTTGTCCACTTGAACTTGGAGTAAGGATCCGTCCCGTCGCTGAACAGCCTCTCGAACGGGAGCCCCTTTCTCTCGGGAGGTTTCTTGATCGCCTTCTTCTTCGCCTTTTTCTTCTTCTTGGTAGCCACTATTCCTCCATATCGAATTTCCCTCGGTTTCGTGCTTCCGCTCCTCTTGATCCATGCTCGGAGGTTGGGTTCTTCACAACGCGGTCCCTCTTCTTACCGGAGCCGCCGTATCTCTCCGAACACGTATCTTTTCCAAAAATTACAGACGGTCCTTCATCATTCACCCCAGTCACAACACAACCGAAGACGACTCCCTTTGCCCAAGTGATCCATGCTTTCTCAGACCGGCTTCCCACCGGATGAGGACACATCAGAGCTATCCTCGCGTTTACCTCGTGACGTAGGCGTAGGAGTTGCTGACCGGCTGTCTTTTGATCCGCTGAACCCTTCGCCATCTTTGCCTCTTAACTTGCCGACGCCGGTTGCGACAACGGCATCTACAACTCTCACCTCCCTTGGAGCCATCACAGGCTCATACAAAACTTTGACCCTAATCACGTCCTCATTCAGTGGATCGGCGCTGACTTCAACCTTCGCGTCTTTCGTCAGCGGCCTCACGGCCTCATGGACCGCTTCCAACATCGCCGCCCTTGCTCTCTCATCATTCGGCATCCCAACGAACTCCGAGAGATTTCTCCTTATCGTCGGTTGGACCACCTTGACCATGGACCGTGGATCCTTCGCCTTCGTATGAACCGCCATGCCTCCCACGGTCCTCGCCATGGTATTCTCGGCGGTCATCCCCTCCCTCGGCTCCGACCATTGCCCCCGTGCGTCCAAGTACTCCCGAATGAGATCCCTATGGTCCTGAGCGCAATTGGCTGTCAGATCACACCAATGCGGAAGCCGAACGTTCTCCAGGATAAAGCGTTCAAGGAAGGCCTCGGTCGGGGCGCAGGGAGCGTACGGGGCGTGCCAGAGGCCACAATCGGAGCACGGTGAACCCGGGCCATCGGCGATGTTATAGATGAACCCAATGTCCTCGCCGAAGAAGATGGCGAACTGGTCATCGTCATCATGCCACTTCAGATCGACTTCCCACTCGGGGCCTTCCATGAAGGAGATATTCACTCTTCCCCTCCGATCTTCCGGTGTACCTTGATCCCCCGCATGGTGTCCTCCACCCGGCAGGACCAGCATCCCTCGACGCACTTCCCATCACCATTCCTCTGATGGGCGAGCGAGATGGCCTCCATAAGCAGGTCCACCTTTGCTTTGAGATCCTTGAAGGCCTCGCTCAGATTCCCGATCCCATCGATGTGAATCGCATCCGGGTTCAACCGGCGCTCCACATCCATCGACGCATGGTTAAGAGCGTGATTGTGCATCCCGGACTTCGGATTGAAACCAGACGAAACCCCAGGAGATTTCTGAGGAGAGCCCTTCGGGAACGGCTTGGCCATGGCTGCCTCCGGAGGAAAGGAGTACGACTTACCCATCGCGGTTCTCCTTCCAGTGTTTCTCAGCACCAGCGATCCGAACGTCCATCATCTTCTCGTCCAGAAGCGCCCACAACTTCTCGCCGTAGGTCTTCCGCACCTGCTCGGGCGAGAGGTTCGTCGTCACGATCGTCGGCCTCGCTCCTTCGAGCCGCACCCGCAAGAGGTCCCTGATCTTCTCCCTCGGGAACTCGCCGCGGACCTGGTCCTGGGACTCCATCCCAAGGTCGTCGAGAATCAAGAAGTCGGTTCCACGGATCTCCGCCTTACGCCACCCTCCCCTCGCAATCCATGCGTCCGCCACATCGAAGGAGAAGATGAAATAGGCATTGAGCCGGTGAGCCATCACTTGCTCGGCGATGAGAGCCGAGACGCAGGTCTTACCACCCCGGTACGGTCCCCAGAGGATGAGGCCGCGCCCCCGTTCGATGTTCTCTTTGAGATGGTCCAAGTATGCTTTGATCTGACCGACGAAAGGAAGATCAGGAGGAATCAGGTCGAGCTTCGCATCCCACTTTCCCTCGGGGATATTAGAGGCCCGCCAGTCGATTGGCTTCACGGTTCGCGTCTTCCAGCTTCGCACCCTCACGGATCAACCTCGAACAGATCTCATCTCGCTTCTCGTACTTTGCAGTCGTCTCGTCATCCACATTGAACTCGTCCGCTGTCCCACCCGAAGGAACCCCGGACTGTACCTCCCGCACCAGAGTCTCGAAGAGCCGGGCGTGTTCGATGATCGCGATGCCGGGACGCGATCCCTTCCACCGGATCCTCGCCGGGAGCCCATTGCTCCAGTTGGCGAAGAGATGATCCACCGCCTGCTTGGCGATCCCGATATCCATCTCCTCGTTCTGCATCCAGACGATCCTTCTCTTGGCTGCACCGAGATCCTCGATCCGAACGTCTGGAGCACCCTCGCCGGGAAAGGTCTTCTGGAAGCATTTACGGAAGTACCCGACGAGGTCGTTGCCGTTCCACTCGGACGGATCCTTGTCCGGGTCGTAGAGACCGCGCACCTTCGCCTTCTTGCCCTTCCTCTTCCGGTGCAGCCCCTGTGGTTCCTCCTCACGCTCCCACGGCATCACCTTCCCGCTGCCGCCCGCGCAAACAGTTTGCGTCTTACCCTGAGAAGGAGAAGGAAGGGATACCGGCGGGGCCTCTTCGCCCTCTTTTCCCTTCAACGGCTCTTCCTTTTCCTCCCCCTCGCACGATTCTGGCGGATCGGAATCCGCCCCCGTAGGGTCTCCTTCATCTTTTCTCTTTAATACTACTCTCCTTATACGGCCCTTTTTGGTCCCTACGGGGGACCTTTCTGGTCCCTCTGAGGGCTCAATTTGGTCCCTCGGAACTATGTCCGCGCCATACTTATCCAGAATCCAGGCCGGAATCTCATCGGGTAGCTCGTATTCGTTCGTCCTCCCCATCCCACGGGAGTGCCGAACGAGGAGGCCGATCTTGATCAGAGCCGCCGTACTTCGCTTGACCGCCGTCTTGGACAATGCATTGTTGACCGCGATCGTCTCGATGGATGGAAATGAGAAGCCCCCTCCGAAATCCCTCATCCGGTTGACGATGAAGGAGTACACGATCTTGTCGGACAGTTTGATCTCTTCCATCCGAAGCAGGAACCTCGGAATCTGATCCCAGCCGAACCCCATGATCTTCTTCTTCATGGCGAGGTTCTTTTCACCAGACTTACGTCTCGATGCCATTGAACATGCCCTCACTGCCTTCCTGCGTCGCTCCAGGGAAGCAGATAGGAGTGTCGTCGTCCTCTTCTCGTCCACCTCGGTCACTCGGGCAGACGGGAAAAACAAAAAGGCCACCAGCGTCTCTACGCCGATGACCCTTCTTCGTATCCAAATAAACAGGCCGCCTCGCATCGCTGCTGACGGCCTGGTTGTTTATTTCGGGGGCTACGCAGGGAGAAGTGCTGGCCGGAACCCCACTTCGCCCCCCCGGGATCGGTTGGCAGACCGACACCGGTTTCATCTTCTCGTCACTTGCCAGCACTTAGTATGCACCCTTTCTGGGCCGTTGCCAGCGGCCATGTCTGCCTACATTATGAAATACCCCGCCACACATATCAATAGAGGATACACCGAATTATATTCCAAACCGCCCTGAAGTCAACTTGCAAAATCGACGTAACTCGATGTTTTTCAAGGACTACCGTATATTGACCTCTCCAACTTCCACCTCACAATCCATAGTGCTCACAATGTTCACCGCATCATCTCCGCGGCCAACCTCTCCTCAGGGATCTCACACGTCGTCCCTCTGAACAGGCCTCGAAAATAAGTCTCTTCGAAGTACGGGATGTACGTTCCATCTT
>Ga0255055_10001117_pt1 | contig 20206 bp, 42 predicted proteins | sample JV7_2_27_MG_FD_188633 | JGI IMG/M metagenome (GOLD analysis project Ga0255055, IMG submission 188633) | Seawater microbial communities from Jervis Inlet, British Columbia, Canada - JV7_2_27 | ecosystem: Environmental > Aquatic > Marine > Inlet | place: Canada: British Columbia | collected...
ATCCCTTATCAATATCTTTTATTAGATAATGATGTGGACATTCTGCTTTTGTATATTCAATTACTTTTTTTAACGATAAGTCTCCAATCGGTAATACAGGCGGTATATCGTGATGTCCTTTAATTATATGTGTAGGGGTATGTACCATTAAAGAAGCGCTCTCTCCCATATCCACAGTTTCCCATTCGCCTCGTTTCTTAACATCTTCGCCCTTAAACACTAAATAATCTATTTGTTCGTCAATCATTTCTGTTATTGCTGACATTAATACAAAACATTTATATTCTTTATAACTTCCCTCATCGTGCATATCCATTATTTTTTAATCATCCCATCTCTTACTGTATATCGACACATTGCTGTAGTGAAAGTTCCTGCCGTCACTGGTGTATATTCTATTGAAAAACTATCTTTAAAATATAATTCTCTGATACTTAGAATATATTTAGCACCACTTGGAAAAGCAGATACATATTGTAACCAATCATCTCTAGCATCAAACCAACTAAAAGCTTTTGCTTCGTTCCATAATATACGATCATCTATTATAATCTTTATTTTATAATCGTTTACTGATGAGTCAATAAAGAGCTGGTCAATAATACCGTTTCCTTCAACATATAACCACCTATCATACTTAGAGGCAATTATACTCTTACTCTCTTCCATAAATATCTTAGTAGTGAAAGGATTTTGCTCAGAAGTATTAATATATTTAAATTTTGCCATTGTTAATGTGTCACATATTTAATAAATTATATATAATAAATAAATAATGTGTGATTAAGTATATAATTCTAATGTAATAAATAAAGAAAAAAAAAAGAATTTAAAATTTAAAAAATTATGATCGATCTTGCCAAATTTTTACATAATCTACGAGCAATGTAGCCGCAGAAACCCCAGCATCTTTACTATTAACGAATAATACGGGCATAACAAATATACCAGCTTGAACCGTTTGAGTGAGTAAAGCAACACCAATCTCGTGTTCAGGTCTTATTGCTCCACCAGTAAAATTAATCCATACTCTAGGTTGTTCAGTATCAGATAAATCCATTCTAATTGTAGTCCAAGTAGCAGCAGCTATAGCGTGTCCAGTTAGTTGAGTAAGTACTTGACCACCGTTATTATCCTCACCATAAGCTCGTAAATCTGCGGGAGTACCTAAATCACTATCCATACCAATTACGAAATAATCATCAGATACAGCAGAAATATCAGCAGTTGTTTGAATATCAGCAGTTTCAGTAACTCCTACAAAAAAAGCAGCATCAGCAGCTCCAATAGAATCAATCTGGATTCGAAACTCTAAAACTGGATTAGCATCAATAGCAACTGTAGTTCCAACCCAAGTATATTCTTGAGAGTCATCATCAGCTCCATTAGTATTCATTTGAAGTACTCCGCCTTCACCTTGAATATATGTAACATTAGCAGCAGCATCATTAAGACCACCAGTTAGCCATTCATCGCCTCTTAAACCAGCAGCTAAAGTAACCGCAGCAAGTTCTTCGTCAAAATCTTCACATTTGTAATACTTTTCATCGTTGATACCTTGAGCAGAAATACTCATTCTAGTACCAGTTCCTATTCTAGCCTCATCAACCGCATCATCTACTAAGATTCCAGCATAATCTGTTGTGGGAACACCAAGTATAGTTGGCATATCAACATGTAAACCATATAGAGATGATAATGACATAGCAGTTAAAGTAGCACCATTAAAATCTATCTTTTGACCAATTATAGTAAGAATCTGAGTAGCAGCATCGTTAAGAACTAAAGCATCTAAATCTAAGAGTAAATAGTTTAAATCAGCTGTAGCAGTAGCTCCACTAATAGTTCCAGTAGCAATTATAGTAAATATATCGCTATCAGTTATATTTGAAACCTTTTTTACAATTGAACTTGCAGCAACATCCCCTGTAATTTGAAAAGTATCAGCGTTAGCAGCATCATCAGCGTCTTTAAATCTGAAATCCCCTATCTTAGCAAGAAAATCTATTAAGTTATTAGCACTATCAATATTCATCTCAAAATAATGAGATAAATCTGTGTCTAACCTATCAACGAATCTGATTGTGTCTGGATCGCCTGTTATTCCCGCAGCAATCGTCCTTGTAATTATCGCCATCTTGAGATCACCTATATTAGTATTCCACCCATATATCCATTAAAATAATGGTTCGCATCGTTGTTTGTCGCAGCACCCATAGCAGTTTGAGGAGCAATCATTAATAAGGTAACCGCAGCAGCAGTCGTATTATTATATACAAATATTGGAGTATCCTCAGTTACAGCTACAAAACTTCCAGCAGCCTGTAAATCAATGGAATATATGTCTACATGGGCAGCCAAAGTTCCAGATGAAATAGATAATATAGCAGCAATATTTGTGCTTCCCATCAAACTCATACAAGCAAACTTAGTGTTTGCAGCAACAGATAAAGACACGACTGTAGTTCCAGTCGCAGCAGCGTCTCCAACCACTTCTAAACCTTCGGCTTCAGTCCAAACAGCAACCCTACCTCCTACTGAGGCAGGAAATGAACTAGCAAATACAATTTTACCGTCTGGATCTTCACTCATTTCAATTGTTTTAAATAATTGTTTTCTATCTTTTGACATGATTTTTCACCTTATCCTTGTCCTATGCCACCTTGTGCATAGTCTGTTAATTCTAAAAAGTCTTTAGGTGGAGCTTCGGTAGCTTGTAGCTTACGAACTTTCCATCTCTCGCCAAAAAAGTATGCCACAGAAGTATTAGTAGCCCCACTGGGATTGTAATACGCCCATGTGGGATAATTTGGGGTAGTAATAATAAATGGATAATATAGAGGATCTAATTTTCCAGCTTCGTCTTTATACACATATTGCGTCTCCCCTCTAGGAGCGCCATGAACTATACCTTTTGGAAATTGTAAAGCAAATCCACAGAATCCGTCAATACCCATATGTTCTATAAAATAGATATAACCATCGAGAGGTTTTAAATATGTATCAAAATCATAAGTAGATGCAGTAACAGTAGCTAATGCAGTTAAGTTTTCAGTGTGTCTAAGCTCTTCAATACCGTCAATTCTGTAATAATCTTGTCCGATTTTAAGTTTATATCCGATTAGAAATTTATATTTCCTTTCGCCATCAATAAAAACTATCATTTTATTTTTACCTTGTTTTATTTAAATTATATATTCTAAAATATATCATATAGAAAAAGCGTTTTAACTCTCATCCCGATATGCGATATTTAGAGAATTATATAATAATATGTTTTTTCGAGTATATAAATATGTTCCAAGAATTATTTTTCCTAAAATTATAAAAAAGTAGAAAAAGCTTTTAAACAATGTAATATTTTTTCATATAATAATTATCTAAAGAATTAAATAGTTAGAAAATAATAATATGTGTATGAATATTAAAATTGAAATATTATTAGAAAATGGCGATCTAACTACACTTATTAAAATATTTGCTACATTATTTAGTAAAATAGATTTATCTACATTAGAACCTAAAATCGTTATAAATCCTGAATATGGTGAAACTAATACAGATCGTCCACCCACTGATGATATTTACTATAATAATGGCTCAGGAGAACAATTAATTGTAGATAATGAAGAAAAAAAAAACGAAAAAATTTAACCATGTCAGAAGAGAATAAAGAAATCGGCATAGAAGAACAAATAATAATGTTTTTAGAATATCCTAATAATTATACTCTTACGCAAGCAGAAAAGTTTTATAGGGACTGGGTTGCTTACGAAGACAAATTAGCTGCTGATGCACGAAATAACGCTGAGAAAATGAAGGTTAGAAATATTCTTTCCAAATCAATCCATAAACATAATAAAGAACCAAAACCAACATTCTCAGAATTTCTAACAATAATAAAAGATAGAAGTGTATTATTGGGAAATAAAATAAAAAAACTATTAAAACGATAACTTTTTATATTTTTATTATATTATTTATTTAGAAGTATATAATTGGAAAGGATAGGCGTTTAAATCTTGAATAGCTCCCTTCATATTCTACACCTTAATTCTTAAAATTCCTTTTCTTCCAATTATCTTTTTTTCATAAACTTTAAAGGCTTTGTTAGTTACTAATTATGTAATATGAAAACATTAAATATTACTTTTGAAGATACAGATTTTGAAAAAATGAGAAAGGTTAAAGATGAGGGGGGTTATTCTTGGCACGATTTCATATTACAGATGTATTCTTGGTGGACAGGAGCTGAAACTAATGACCAATAATGTAGAAGCTTTAATAGAGTCTTTCAGAGTTGAGATTAGTGAACTAAGACAAGAATTTGAAACTTTTAAATTTAATATACAAGAAATGTTAACAAGTTCTTTTAATAAAATAATAAATAAAGTAGAAGAGATGGGAAAAAATGACAAATGAAAAAGATAATTATTATATGCAAGAAAATAGAAGATTAGAAAAGAAAGTAAAAGAGTTAGAAGAGAGAGGAAAATATTTAGAGAAGAAAGTTAAGGATAATGAAGCCTCGAATCAATTTGATATAAAGGCACGATGGAAAGAGAAGAATTGTATTTTGATAGGTGGATATTCAGGAATTTCAATACCACTTGATGAAGTATTAAAAAAAGAAATAAGCGAGTATATACTTAAAGAAGTACGAAAAATACTCGAAACAGATGAAGACTTTAAAGAAACATTTATCAAAGCAGCATTAAATTATAAAAACGCATTTATTAATATATTTAAGCCTGTTGTAAAGGAAATGATTGAAGACCTTGATTTTAATGTTTCGTTTGAAGCTGAAGAGAGGGATGATTAATAATGGGTTTAAAAGAAATAATTGAAAGGTTAGAACCAAAAATAATACAATATCTTACCATAGAGAAAGAAGTAGTAGAAGAAATATATAAAGAATTTTTTGCGGGGACGCTTAAAAGAGACGAGTGGAATGATTATTATATTAAGCTTGTTGAGCAAATTGGAAATCCTATAATGACACAAATGATTAAGGGGTTTAGAACCCTTCAAGATATGACAATAGAAGCGTTTGGAGAAGAGAATATTAAAGAACAGTTGAAGGAATTAGTAGAGGTAGACGAAGAAACTAAAGAGTTCGTTAAAGCAAAATTAGGTGATATTGAAACTAAAAAATTTTTAGGTGGTGAATTATAAATAATGCCAAAAAAACACTATGAAATTAAAGAAACTATGACATATGATAGATTTAGAATTATAGATAGTGAGTATCAAGTAGAAATTATTGATGACAAAGGTGATATTGCTGGAAGCGATAAAATAGTAATTAAGAGAGAACATATTCCAAAAGTTATTGAAATATTAACTAAAATATTAAATGATTATGATCAACCAACAAAGCCTATTGAATTAGAAGTAAATGAAACTATGCCCGAAAAATTAGAAGGAGTTGGTATAGTTCGTTTGTGGTGAATAATGGTCGAAATAGAATATAATAAGATTGTAGAAGAGAAGTGTGGAATTGCTCTAAGAATAAAAACAGAGAAAATAAAGATATTAACAAAACAACTTAATAATACTAATGATCCTGCCAAAATAATGATTATATGTGATAAAATAACTGACGAAATAGCGGGTTTCAATACCGATGGATTCAGATTCAAATAGACAATGCGATGGTTGTTTTTATTATTATTTTATTAAACATCATAGAGATAATGATTTAGGGCGTTGTATGAATATGGATATACCGCTTTCACATACAAATGCATATGTAATTGGTAATAGTCCTTGTTATTGTACTCGTTGGAAAAAAAGACATAGAAAGCAGAAAAAAATATGAAGAAAATTAACGCTTATATAATAACATATGGTTGGTATGATGGTAGTACTACTCATGGAGTATTTACTGATTTAGGTGAAGCAAAAAATATCGTAGAACATTTACAAATATTGTTTCCTAAAGATGTTGATAGGTTTCACATTGAAAGATTGAAATTAAATACTTTCTATAGTGCACATTTAAAAGATTTAAAAAGATATAATCATGGTAAGGGACAACAAAATAGCAATCGTATTGAATGATGAAGAATATAAAGAGCTTAAGGAAAGGGCTAAGGAAGCCCATTTACCATTGGCTGCTTATTGTAGATCATATTTACTTACAGAAAGAAAGGAACTTATTTATGCTACAACTAGTAGTAGGGATATTGATATTAGGCGACTCAATAAACCAAAACCTCCGCCTGATCCTTTCTTAATAGAAAAACAAAAAACACACAAAATATTTATGACTGATGTTAGGGATGATTTATTTGAAGCAATCGTGTCTGGTCAAGCATTAAACCCGCCACCAGAAGAGATTATGGAAGAGTTGTTTACAGAGAGAGAGAATAGAAAGCATGAAGTTAATAAAGCGATGAAGGAGTTTGAAAGAAGAAAATTAGCAGCGGGGTTAATATGAAAGAATTAGATATTGAGTATAAATTAGGATTAGTTGAAGGAATGTGGGTAGATCGTAATAATCCAAGCCTGAAGATTGGAGTAATTTGTAATTGTCCTAACGAACATGAGATATACCTTTTTGGACAATCCATTAACCTTCAAGATTGGATAACGGTATTAATACACGAAGAGATGCATGCTATTTTATATTTAGTAGGATTACCAACAATGGATAATATTCATCATAGAATAATGCACGCAATGAGTGAGGTATGGGAAAAATGAGAATACAATTATTGGAGCCAGATAAAGATAAGTTCTTTGACACCTTATATTTTAGAACATCTGTTTGTTATTTAGACGAAATACAATGGTTGGTATATTCTGATCTGGATGTAAGTTTTTATCGTGTAGATAAAGATAGAACAGTAGAAATATCTAAAGCTGAAATGAAAATTGCTGTAGAAGAGAATTGGGAGATGAGATAATGGCAACTTTACAAGAAGAATTAGATAATAGAGCAACAATAATCCCTAGTTTTACACAAGCAAAGAGAGTAGTAATGGCACATTATTCAAAAGAATTAAAAGGTTTGGAGAATTTAGAAATGTTAGTAAGAAATAAATATTTAGTAGAAATAAAATCGTTAAGAAAATTATTAGAATTATTAGGTGAAAATTAATGGGAGATATGGATAAAATAATAGAATGGGTTAATGAAATTAATAGGGATATTAAAAGGTTGGAAGAAAAAATAGATAAGATTAATCATACGATAATAAATACAAGATATAATGCCTCGTTATATGGCGATCTTCATAAATTTGGTCGTCAATTATCTGACATGGCTATACGAATCTTGAAACTTGAGGGAGAGAAGGATGGGAGCAGTATCGAAGGGGAGTGAAGGGCGTTGTTTGTCCTGTAAATATTATGGTTCGTATGATAATAGTGAATATTGTAAGAATAAATTACGATTGGCGCTTTTAAGAATTAATAATGTATGGTTTTCAGCAAGATTTGATGGAGAGGATTGTGATTATTATGAATATGACTAAAAAAGAAAAAATAACGAGTAATAAATATAAAGAAGCTGCTGAAGAATTGGCTATATGTAAAGGCGATTGTGATTCATGCCCTAACGATATGAGGGCTTGTTTACAATTAACTAGAAAGAAACTTGCTATGATATGTGATTTTGTAGACGAATTTCAATTAGGAGTATCAGAAATGACCATACAAGTAATTAGAGAAAAAATTGATGTGGCGGATAGTAAACTAAAGGAAATGACTCCTGACGATCATAGATTATTTACTTAAGAACTAAAAATATTAGCTAGATTAGTACCCATAGTTTTAAATTTTATTGTTAAATTTTCTACCTTATCTTTTATTGAATTAACTGATGATTCTAATTTTACTCCTATTTGTTGTGTTTCTACACCCAATGTCATTCCAAAACTTGTGAAAGAATCTCGTAATGCAAAAAAAGCTAAAGATATTTCGTCAAATGCTTCAGCTATTTCACCCATTACTGATAGTGAAGTAGGATTTAAATCTATAGAAGGGTCTATTGGATCTACTGGGTCTGGGTCTGGGTCTGGATCTGCTGGAATTGAAACCGTAACACTTCTAATGTTTGAGAAGGTTGAACTTCCATAAGCATTATAAGCTCTTACCTTAAATTGATAACTACCATCTAATAAACCATCTTTCGTATAACTAGTACCACTAGTTATTGTCGATAGAAAAATCACTTCACCAATATTATTAATCATAAATGCTTGGTATCCATTTGCTCCACTTACAGAACCCCATTGTAAATAGATAGAACCATCTGTATCTGGATCAGGTGATATTGTATTTAATATAGGAGCTGCGGGTGGATCTCCATCAACAACTATTTTGCCCTCATCAGGGTCGGGCTCTATTGGCATATTATTTCAAGAACCCCCATGCTATTGTCATAAATATGTTATACGGCAAATATATAAGCCCGTCATTTCTAGCTCTATCAGCATATAATTTTACCATACTTAATGGCGTTTTTATTTCAGTAGTAGCTTCTTTTAATTCATTTGCAGCATATTCCATATTCTTTCCTATTAATTGTGCTGAAGCATAAACATTATTTCCAAAACTAATAAATTGATCTTTAATCTCTCTTAGTTCTAATTCCATAACATTTAATAATTCACTAGAAGCCACCCCTATATTTGCAGTGTCAGTCTTTAATTGAGAAGCTGCGGCTGTAAACTTTGCTAGTATAGATTTAGCAGCAGTTATTGCGACATTAGCCTTCTCTTGAGCGCTACATAAGATTCCCATAATAGTATCTTTTGGGTTATCACATAGAGGAATGTCAGGATCGCCAACAAAACTAGATACCCATTGTTTGAGCTTATCTTTTATATCAATAAGCATATCATCGACATATATGGTAATTTTATCTTTTACTTGTTTTATAACATCAGGTACGGTTACTTCAGCTATCCACTTCTCAATAGCAATTTTCGCCTTATCAACCTCCTCATCAACATATCTAGTAATATTACTTGTTATGTTTGATATAATATCAGGAGCTACTACCTCTCTTAGATGTTTTTCAAATTCAGCGGGTATAGCTTCTACTCTATCAGCAACATTTACTATATTCTGATACATCGTTTGAATGTCATCTAAAATTATACCGATATTTGTTATATTTTCTAATATAGATGGATCAGCTTGTTGATGTCGCCAAGTTTCTATCGAATTAATAGCAGTTTCAAGTGCGGCAACCTTCCGAACAATGCTTGTGACATCCGTTACTTGTTCAGTAATTTTATCAAAAAATCCCATTATAATAATATATTATGTTTCTAAATATTTAATAATATAGTTTTTATTTCTTTCATACCATCCCAAATGACTATTACATTTTATACATAATAAACCTCTTACTTTACTAGTATCATGATTATGATCAACATGTAAAGTCCTTCCATTATTAATTCCTCCACATATTTTACAGCAATTATTCTGTTCGTCAAGCATTTGGTTATATTCTTCTAATGTAATTCCATAAGCACTTTTCAATTTAGAATTTATAAACTTTTCTGGGTTCTTTTTCTGCCATTCAACACTTAGTTTTTTAAAACACCCTTTACACCATGACTGGAGACCATCTTCTGTGTTCTTATGTTTATAAAAATATTCTATTGTAGCTGGATATTTTGTATGACATTTTGTACATAATTTTTCCATTATAATATTATATTAGAAAGTAACTATAAAAATTTTGCTTTTTAAAATAAAAAAAAGTTGTATCTACATTTTGCTTATTTTATTCTTTTTTTCGCACAATGTAGGGGTAATTATTTGATTCTTCAAAAAGCTCAGTATATTGGAGCTTCCATCCACGATTTCGATAGATTCTGCGTCTTAATTTATTGCGATTGGCAATGTGATAGTTTCTGTGATTAACTCGTGGAAATTTCTTTTTCTTCTTATGTTCTCTTTTATATATGACAGACATCATGTACCAGTACTTTTAGCCGTCATGATGCCCACCTCTTTTTTTATGTAATTCAAGTTTCTGAAGAAGGTGCTTATAATTAGCCCATTCTTGTTGTGTAAACTTGTAATATTTATCTTTTTTTGCTTTTCTAGTATTCTTTGCCATTTCAAACAAATTTCTAAAGCTAAAAAAATTAACACTAAATAATAATCAGTATAACTTACTTATATTTTTTTCGGATTATCTCTAGTATATAACTGTTTATATCTTTCGACTTTCTCTTCTTTTGACATTTCGCTTCCATATGGTATTATTCCCCATTTAATATCATCTGCTATTTTATCTCTTAATGATACTTCTTCTTGTATTATTCGTTCTTGTCTTTTAGTCAGTGCCTTTTCATATTGATCCATATATAATTTATGACTATGTTTCGTTCCCCCCTTACGATCAAGCCGAGTTATTCTCATAGTAGTTCTCATCGAAACTTCAGTTATATTTGCTAAATCTGCTGCCATTGCTTGACTGAGATTCTTATTAGCTAAATATATAGCCGCTCCAACTATAACGGAGGGCGCTCTAAATTTATTTATTTTATATAATCGTTTATTTATTTCTCTTATAACCTTAACAGTCTCTTCGTAATTAACTTCAGAATGGTCATCCGCTATTTTAGCAAGCTTCATAATAGAAGGATCACAAGATATTAATTTGCAAGCCTCTACATTCGTCATACTTTTTTTAGTCTCGTCAGATAAAGCCCTTACTATTTTTGTGGTTGTAGTATCTTTAGGCGGTAATGGATCTCGCCCCATCTTATGCATAACATTAATATATGCTCTATACGCTCTTATACGCAAATCGTCTAATTCTTCGTCAGTCCAAGTTCCCATTCTTGTTTTTGAAGCGGACATAACACCTTTAGGTAATGTAATATTATTCATTTTAGCCCAATCATATAATAGAAAAGATAGTGCTTTTTGCGAATATTCAGGAAAGTTTTTTAGTAATATAACAATATCTCGTGCGTCTTCATTTTCGTTTAAATATTTAAATATTATTTGTCTTTGTGTGGTATGACTGGTTAATCTCCCTTTTAATCGAGGAAGCCCTTCTTTTTTTCTATATTCAGAAATATAACAATTAAGCGTATTAATACTCTCTTCTGGAAACGATTTTTGGAGTTCATTTATACGCAATGTTTTCATTTTTTCATTTCCGAGTTCCATAAAATACATAAACAATTTATATCTTTTAGATTCAATATCAACACGAGGCAATAAAGGATATCCTCTTTTATTTATTATTTCGCATTTATCTATAGTAGCCTTAATAATATCTCTAAATCCCACATATTCTTGTATATTAGTTTTATCAGTCATTTTCTAATCCCATCCATCTATATAATTTTTGGCACGATAAATAATTTTCTAATCTATAAGTGTCTCCTGTCCCTTTATGAAAGACTTCTTTTCCATTAATAAAATTACCTGTTTTTAGACCACAATAATAATCTTTATCTTCTTCATCATAAAAAACACTATTTCTGTCATTTTCAATATTAAATCCAAACCAATCTTTTGTTAATATCACATCGTCAATTTCTAATCCACTACCCGCAGGAAAGAAACCACCAATACCATCTATATTAGATCTTGGATACCCCTTCTCGTCTGTCTCCCCCACACATTTCCATGTATTCTTTTCAATCTCTTTACCTTCTAATGTAATATCGGTTTCCTTAACACATTTAAAAAATCTTAGGTTTTTATATAAATTATTATTTTTAATAAAATTTTTCTCTTGTAAAGTAAGCTCAGCCATTAATTTACTAACACCACACCTAAGAATAATGATAGCGATACAATAAAATTAAGCGTAAGATATAATGTACTACCAAAACCATCTAGTCCTTTTCCCTTAAACCATTTTATTGTATAATATCCTTTTTGTTTTTCAGAACGAAATCTACAATCAGATAAACAATGTATTCCAACCCCTAACATCATAGTAAGGATCATAATATCTCCTATATTAAATATATATATAATAAGCCATAATATTATCGAATGAGTAAACCAATTTCTATGCCCCAATGTCTTCTTAAAATTTTGATCGACATCAGGAAAAAAACTTATTGGAATAGCAGCCAAAGTTAGTGTAATTGTAACTTCTGGTCTTATTATGAAAAATTTAAATATAATCCAAATCATAATAAAAACTATAGTAGTTATAACAAAATGCCATTTTCCTCTAATAATGTATCCCCTCTTTATATCCTCTATTCTTTAATTTATTTTTTAATAGACTTGTATTATGTCCTTGCTCTTCTTCCAATTTTATATCGTGAATTATGTCCCAATATGTATTAAATCCCTTTTCACCAGCTATAAGCACTATATAAAGTTTTATATCATCTCTAATAGCCTCGACTTTACTAGCATCCTCTATATAATGTTCAAGTTCGTCAGAATAAAATATAGCGGCTCTTTCAAGATCGCCATAAGGTATAGCTCCCGAAATACTAACATCCCAATAAAAAACATTACTATAGAAAGGCTCTCCTAAGTCCCTTTCAAATATATAATCTATATCTGCAACCGTTATATTAGGAAAACATTCTTTAAATGTAACCATCCAATCTTGAGGGTGCATATCTTCCCATTCATCTGAATGCTGTATTGTTCCACTAATAATTTCTATAGGTTCGGCAGATTCATTAAACTCAGTTACAGCATCTGGTTCGTCATCAATTGAAACTTTATATTTCATAGCAGAGAAATCATCGTGATCAATGCCTATTATATCCATTAGTTTATTGAAATTATCCTCATAGTCATTATAATCAACCATTTGCCAACCTTCTTGATAGATATAATCTTCAGTATATTCCTTAGATACTTTAGATAAACATTCCCATACTTGATCAATATTAACATTAGGAAATCTCTTCATAAATTTCTTTTCGTAATCTGTTAAAATTTCTCTTTTATATAACGCTCTCCAATCATCTTCGTCAAGAGCTTGTTCTATAGCTTCTTGAGTATATTGGTCTCCTCTAAGGTCTTTATACGCTATATAGTGAGGATCTTGAACAAATCTTTTATATAATGCCATTTGAGAAGCCCAAGCTCTAGGTCTTATAGGCATATATCTTACCCTTTTAGTATAATTAGTAATATGCTCTTCTCTCTCCTGACCAGGCTCTACATCTACAGATGCGCTCTCTCCCCTCTCGTAAAGGTCAGCCATCATTTCCTTAAATTCATCATCAGTAATCTCACCGTATTTATGAGCCATCTCTATTTTTACTTGTTCTTTATAGACATCTTTAGCCATGCTAATACGCTGATAAAAAATATGCCAACACGATAATTTATTGGCTTCTTTATATTCAACTTGAGCAGGAATATTATCAGTTATCTCTACTAACTCATCATGACCATAAGTATTATACGCTTTTAATAATGCAGCACGCTGAGAATCATTATAATTATAATAATCTTCTTCATATTTTTCAATTGTATTAACATCATAATTCCTAAAAGTGTTAGGATTCTCCAGAAAGGCAATCATTAATATTGATACCTTATGGTGTGAAGGCGTAGCTTTCCATACATCAGCCATTACAATTTTAACAAGTTTGTCCCAAGAATCAGTCATTATCTGTTCTTTAATAGTGGATTTCTTATTTATCATCATATGTTGCTGATTATCAAGATTAGCTTCGGAACATATTTGATATTTTTCAGGTTCTATAAGGGGGTTCATAATAACTGTTTTACAATGTTTCCACCAAGTTCCTGCTGGATCACCTGAAGGAACAACTTTATCATCATCAACATCTGCGCCTTCATCAAACACCAATATATCAATGTCTTTCTGTATTTTTGCGCTAGCTCTGCTCTGGAATGGATAATCCCCAACTTCATCAAAAAATCCATATTCAGAACCATATAAACTAATCGCACATTTTCCATATGGATCTTTTTCCCATCTTTCAAGATATTTATCAAGAGTTTTAATAGTAGCCTTTCGAAAAATAGTTTCAATTTGTTTATCAGTCATTCCATCGGTAATCGGCTCATCAACACCCTCCGATTCATAAATACCCCATAATGTCTGAGGGACTTTTGTTTTTAGAGGTGTTGTTGAACTACTAGAATAAGGAATTTCAACTTCCTCATATTTAGAATCTTCAAATTTTTTGGTTCTAGTTCCCTCTATTCTTGCACCTTCACTAAAGAGTTTTTGGCGTAAGATTTTTCTTTCTTCACCGTTAAGATGTTGATGCATATCACTATTACATCGTTTTGCTAATTCTAAACATGCAGACCATTTAAATGAATCTACCTTATCACCGTAGACACATTTTTCTACGAGTATATCATCATTAAATTCCTTTATTTCTGTTTGAGGCACATAGTCCTCATAGATAACATCTTCGTCTCCATATGGCATTTAGGTTTCACACGCTTTACTTCCACTAGCAATTCGTTTCTGTTTACGGATATTTATTTTACCAAAAACATATCCTTGTAACTTTTTATTATCAATATCTATATATTGTTTTTTTCTTTTATTAGGTTTCATCTAAATCATCTTTAATCTCATCTTTTATTTTTTGTAGTACATTATTAAAGAAATTAATATTCTTGTCCGATACTTTTTCTAAGGCTTCTACTGTATCAATATCTAAATCATAATCGTTAATCTCTTTTATAATATCTGAATGATCCATTTTTTTAATCAAATCTTCTTGTTTATTATCTAAAGCAACCGCTCTTCTTAGCGATTGTTCAAATTTATTAATAATGTCTCCATCCTCTTTGAGAGCATCAATCCATTCTTTAAGTTGTTCTTCAAGCTCATTATAATTATTCTCTAATACATCTGATTGTGATTCTATTATCTCATCAAGCTTCTCATCAATCTCATCCTTTATTTTCTCTAATTTATGTATGTCTGCTTTCCTCTTAAATACTTTCCAAGCATGAGGGACTGGATAATCTTGGTCTTCTTGTGTTAAGAAATATTTATCGTATATCGACCTAAGAGCTTGTTTTAGTTTAAAATCTTTAAGTAATTTATCATAGACTAGAAGTCTCATTCTAGCGTTTCCTATGGCTTCAGTTTTATCCATACCGTTAGGCATTTGTTTATCAAAAGGTTCTCGTGGTAAAGATTCTACTTCTAAACCCAACATATGAGGAAATTGTCCGTTCTTAACCTTTTCACGCCAATCTTGAATCCATTTTTTATGAGCTTCTGGTCTTAAAAATCCTTCATATAAAGCATCCCTAAGTTCTGAACCTTTTTTCTCACTCTCTTCATTATAAAAATCAATATCTTCAAAACGATGGTCAATTAAATCAACAGCCTCTCTTTCTGCAATTCTTTCTGGTTTATTCCAATTTTCTTGTTTAACAGTTTCAGGACTCACCATAAATTTTGCTAAATCAAGTTCTGTTGGCGTATAATCTTTTGGAAAAGGAGATACTTTAATTGCTTTTACATTTTGATTAGTTCTCTGTAGATAACTAGTAAAATGACTCTGAAGTGCCTTTCCTATATTAAAACCAGCGGGATCATAATCCGAGATAGTATAAATATTTACATCTTTATTAGGGTGGGCTTCATGTAAAACTCTCGAAATATCTTCTGCGTTAGAAAATGAACTTTGACCACCAGAAGCGTATAGATTAACCCCTAATAAATCAGCAAAAGTATCCATTGATTGAAAATAGCTTTCTTTTTCTAAGGCAAGCATTACATTAGGAAATAATTCTGCTCTCCAATAATTATCGACTTCTTTAAATGAGCTTGGGGGATTTACAACATTAAAATCTCTATACCAATAATCAGTTGCCTTCATTATATCAGCAAAAGACTTAGTATAACTATCAACAGGGTTTAATATTTTCTTTTTTAATTTTTGGAATATTAATTTTATAAACATATACCATACTTGACGCAATGGAGTATCTGGAGGGATAAGTTCATGTTCTTTAGCAATCCATAAAGCTCCTCTTACCGCTTTTGAACCCGTGCCTTCCCAACCCTCAAATAATGCAGGGATATCTTGATATTTTGTAGGTGGATTTTTACCAACAAGAACTTTTGCAGAGGCATTGATCATGCTCTTTTGCATTTTAGCCCTAAGCTCCTCGAAACTAGCCATTTTCCTATACCTTATTTTTTTCTAAAAAACCAAGAATGTTAGTTTTTACCTTATCTGTGTTATCTACGCACCGCTTTTCATCACATTTTATTAATACATCAAACACATCGTCTACTAATCTTAACTCATTTTTATGGAGGCTATATTGCTCTACAGCAGCCCTACATTTATTCAGGTCAGTGAGAGGACACACTTGAGTCTCAATGAAAACTATAGTTTTCCCAACAAAATCATCCGTGTCATTCATTGTATAACTAATTATTAATTTTAACTTATAAAAATTTGACGATTTCCAATAAATTTATAAGTAAGTTAACTTTATTTAATATAACTATATTCAATTAAAATTAAGTATAATTATGCCAAAAAATATAAAAAAGTTCGAGATAATAGAAGATATTCGAGAAGATGTTTTATTTCAAAAAGAAATTGCTGAAAAATACAATGTTTCTGAAAGTTATGTATCACAACTTAAAAATGAAGTAAAGAAAATAGATTATGCTAAACATCTTAGATTTCTATATAATTTTATGGATCAGTATATGCAGCCAAATTCAGAAAAACCATCAGAAGAATATTTAGATAAAATAGATAAAATAGGGGGGGTTGTAGATGCCATTAAGGGATAAGTGGGATAAAAAAGAAACCGATAGTCTATTAGCAGAATTAGATGCCATCCCAGATAAGAAAAAGAAGCAACACACTCCGCCCGCTGCTGAAAAACCTGTGATTATAGAAGAAGCACCAAAAGCCCCAAGAAAGAATATAAAAAAAGAACAAAAAAACCTATTAAAGAAATATATTTATGCGGTTAATTATGGACATAAACTTTATGAGAAATATGGTTTTGAAGATAATCATTCTTTTTTATTAAAAATATTTGAAATAATAGATAATTTATAAGGAGCATATATAATGTCAGATATAAGATATAAGGCTTGTTTTGCTTGTAAGGTTGCTGTACCTATATTTCCAGATAATTTCCATAATAAAAAACTTGAGAGATGGTTCAATCTTTATCATACTGGACATATAACACAGATAGTTACAATAAAAGAACTAACGCCAAAAAATGCGTGGGAAATAATTAACGAAAAACCTAAACCTTAAATATTTTTTTTCTTTTTCTTTATATATAATGACTCATTTTGCATACATTTTAAAATGTTTTTATGATAATAGTACAAATATTTACTATCGTGGATTTACTAATGATATTAATAGGCGCTTTTTAGAGCATAAAAGAGGTTATGAAAAATTTACTAAAAGATTTAACGGTAATATTAGTTTAATATATTTAGAAGAAATTAACGATAGGAACGAAAAATTAGAGAGAAAAAAAGCTAGAAGACGAGAATTAGAGATAAAGAAATGGTCTAGAAGTAAAGTAGATAATATTATAAAAAGAAAAAGAAAAAAAATACAAGATTTAATACACAAACATTTTGAAGCCTTTGTTTTTTAAGCAGGAAGTTCACATTTAATATCGACCATATTTCTAAGAAAACCGAAATACCTTGCACCATAGATTATATGAGTCTCTAAAAGTATCAAGCTTTCTTCTGCCTTTCTAAGAGTTGAAGGAGCAATTGATCTGAAAATATCTTGCATAAATACTTGCATTCCAATAACAGTTCCACTCGTAAACATAAAGAAGCCTAATCCACCAAAGTCAATCAGTAATTCGTAACTCTCTGTAATTGGAGGGAAATATCCTTGATCTTGGAATATATTAAACGCTAAATATCCTAATATCCATAGAAATTGTTTAAGGCTTAATTCGCCTGTTGGTATTCTAATGATTATCTCTTTAATTTTTTGCCAAGTATTCCATTGTTTAATATCTCCATTAACAATAGCATTATATATTCTACAATACTTATTCCATTGTTTTACATTTAATTCAATATAGCTTTTTATTAACGATAATCTTGCTTCAGCATCTTGCGTCTCAGTCATACAATTAAGACTCCATATTCTTTCAATCATCATACTCATTCCCTTATAATCTCTAAGGGCTAATCCTATTAAGATATAAATAAATATAAAGACTGTTGTTTTTAGATCGACTAATCCAACTGAAGAACCACCATATAGAATATTATGTAGGACAAATATTGATATAAATAAAATCATCGCAGATATAAATTTTATGCCTTTTCTTTTTAAATATGGACTATTTTTCATAATTCGAACCTTTTTTATTATTACATCTACACGTATAAATTATTTTTCTCTCTGGATAAAAATCACGAAGTTTATAAGATATAACACTTCGTCTCTTCCAATTAGTTTGTTTTCTTTTAAACATATAATATATTATAGATGATTAACTATAAAAGTTTAGTCTATAAAAAAAAATAAAAAAAAGATTAAATCCTTCGATTTCGTCTTCTGCGGATTCTGCCGCCACCTATCACATCTTGCCATCGACCAAAATACCCCCTGTTCATAGGCGGATTACAGCCACCACGACCTCTATTAGCTCTAATCCCTCGACCAGAACCGTCTCTCTTAGGAATACCTTTATTATTTTCTGACATTATTATATAATGAATATATATTCATAAATAAAAGGTTATTGGTTTAAAAAATAAAGAAAAAAAAAGAATTAAAAAAAAACTAATTTGCGGTTAAAAAATTATTCCTTTATCCGCCAGTCTCAAAACATTTCTTACGGACATCTAAAGACTTACCCCTTGCACATTTAGCAATTGCTTTTGCTCTTGCGTTAACGCCAGGTGATTTTCTTAAAAGCCTTTTTACACGACCATCAGGAATATATTTACGACCAAAAATCCAAACAGCATTTTTACTCATTTTATTCAGCTCTTGTGTGTTTTGTTTATTTTAATTGTTTAAAAAATATGGTGTATATTATTTAATAAGATTATTTCTATATATAAAGAGCATCCAAGAAAAATTCTTCTATATATCTTTTTCTAGATGACAAATGGCAATATCACCATCTATATCAAAAACGAGCGTTTTACCATAATCTACTTCTTTAAAACCGAGATTCATTTTATAATTATTAAAATAAAAAACCTTCTCTTCGTTAATCATAAAATATCTCTTTCTAGATATTTTATCTTGTGCCATTAATACAATATTAGTCTCAACTAATCGTTGTAATCTATAATCAATCATAGACTGAGATTTCTTAGATGTTCCTATAGTCTCACATGCTATTTCATAAACAGTGTATGGATCTCCACCATTTTCACACATATATAATAATATGTTTAGATCAATCTCATCAAAATTCATTATATATCTCCTTCAATAAGACATTTAAATAATTGTCCTTCTATTTGTTTCCATAATGGTTTTAAAATTTTATCGTTTCCTTCTGAATTAATTTCGTATTTCTTAGGAAAATAAATACATTGCCAATCTTTATCTTTCCAGAAGTTTACATTAAAAGGGCTTTTATTAACAAATGCTTTTGCCATACAACCATAAAACTTTCTATCCGCCTTACCATATATATCTTTTTTATCGTAACATATATATGGAGCAACTTTACCTTTACGATCTTGGTGATCTTCTTTAAATCCACTACAACTAAACTTAGTATATATATTATTCTCAGTAAGGCGTTGTATTAATTTACTAATAGCTTTGTCCACTTCAACATGTTTCTTACATTGTTTTTCCCATTCAGAGCATATATATATACTTTCTGCCATGATATTATGTCCTAGTAACTATCCAATCTTTAAATGCTTTTGTTTTTGCGCCCTGCCAAATTGCGTTCTTACCCCAGTGAGTCGCCTCATATTCAGCAATAAGCTCATCTATACTAAATAAGTTATGGAACTTAATAGGTCGTCCATCAACATTATATAATACAGGGGCTTGATGTTTCTTTGGTTGTTCTTTAACGCCATGTTTTCTCTTTATTGATGTTAAATGATGTTTATATATTCTTGGTTCATCTACCATACCAACATCTATGGCTTCGATATGTGTTTTCATACTTTCATAAAAAGCTTTGGCTTCAGCTAGCTCATTAGTCTTTATGAAATCTTTATTTTTTCCAGTACAATATTTAGATAATACTTTATAACCAATAATAAAATTTCCTAATGGAGATAATAT
>Ga0255055_10001118_pt1 | contig 20203 bp, 18 predicted proteins | sample JV7_2_27_MG_FD_188633 | JGI IMG/M metagenome (GOLD analysis project Ga0255055, IMG submission 188633) | Seawater microbial communities from Jervis Inlet, British Columbia, Canada - JV7_2_27 | ecosystem: Environmental > Aquatic > Marine > Inlet | place: Canada: British Columbia | collected...
GACTTGCCCGCTCGAACGGGCCGGGCGCCAGATTCGTCGCCAAGCACCCCGAAGCCCCTCTCCCCAAGATTCGAGTGTGGGTCCTGATCAACGGCTGGCTGCAACCCGAGCCCAAGGTCGTGCAACCACGGTGGCTTTCAGTTTCGGGGCAGTCGCTCGGCATTCTGACGGGCACGACTCAGCTCTTTGCTCTGCAATTGATCAACATGATGGCGCATGAGGCCCGTGTCGAACGGGGCTGGGATGCTGAGTTCCGGCTCGTCGCCATCCCGGATGACGCATTCAGAGACGCGCCGGACGAGATGTTCGACCAGGACTACATGATCGGGCTGGAGGAGCTGGGACGGGCCATGGGCGCCGACCCGTCGAGCTGGACCGGCGAGATCCCCTCAGCCTTTTGGGAAGATTGAGTACATCGAATCCGTTATTGAAATTCGAGGGCGTGGGTTTATGCTTTTGGGGTCCAGAACCATGCAAGGTCCGGAGGGTTGAGATGAAATTGAGCAGTGGGATAGTTGCAGGCGTTATCGCATTGATGGTCGCCGCGGCGCCAGTCGCGGCCGACGACCTGACCGGCGCTGATAGATTTCTCTGCGCCCCCGGCGAGGTGACCGTCTGTGCAATGAACGGCGAATGCACGAGTGGTCCACCGTGGGAGTTCAATGTGCCCGACTTCATCGAGGTCGACCTCGAGGCCGGGTTGCTCAAAACGACCGAGGCGAGTGGGGAGAATCGACAGACGCCGATCCCCCGGATCGTCCGCGAGGACGGTCTGATCGTGCTACAGGGCCTCGAGATGGGGCGCGCCTTCAGCTTCAATATCGATGAGGCCAGCGGTACGATGACTGCCGTTGCGGCGCGAAATGGCCTCTTCGTTGGTGCGTTCGGCGTCTGCACACCGTTGCCGATTGATGGCGACTGATAACTGGAGGAAAGAATGCGACTCAATGCAATTTTTTCGTTGCCGTTGCTCATCGCTGTGGCCGCCGTCGGCACCGTAGGCGCCGCCGATCAGGCGACGGCGCAGAAGAGCTTGTCATCATCTATCGAGGTCTACGTCTTTCCGACCCAGGGACAGGACGCCTCCCAGCAGTCAATGGACGAGGCCGAATGTTACCAATGGGCGGTTCAGAACACCGGTGTCGATCCGTTCGACCTGGCCAAACAGGCCGAGCAGCAACAACAGCAGGCCTCGGCGGCACAGCAGGAGATCGCCCAGGCCGGACAGGGAGCGGGCGCCAAGGGAGCCCTTGGCGGCGCCGCGGCCGGAGCGTTGATCGGAGAGATTGCCAGCGACGACGCCGGCAAGGGAGCTGCCTATGGTGCGGCCGCCGGAGCGATCGTGGCCCGGCGCAGGACGAGGCGCGCCAAAGCCGAGGCCTCAGAGCAAGTCGAGCAGCAGAGTCAGCAAGCGCAGCAGGCGACCGCCGAGCAGATCGAGAACTTCAAAAAGGCATTCAGCGTCTGCCTCGAGGCCAAGGACTACATGGCCAAGTACTGATTCGAGTACTGCCCGAGGGTTGAAACGCGGTAGCAGTAATCGCGAAGCAACCGCTGTAGCCACCCACCGCTCCGGTACCCGGTACCCAGTACCCGGTATCCAACCTCTCTCCTCACTGGCCACTGGCTACTGGGTGGATGGGGGCATATACCACCAAGGTGGAATAGCGCACGTCTCCCTACGGAATTAACTTCCCTGTATGACCAACACAAAACCCGCAAGGTGGTCATCCGGGTCGAGGCCATTATGACCTCCATCAAACCGTTCTCGGGGAGGGAGAGTGCCGAGAAGAGGATTTCCATCTGTGTCGCCGCGGCGGTCGTCGCCGTCTCGGCCCTCTTAGCCAACCCGGCCCACGCCCAGCTCAACGGCCACAACACCAAGGGCGACTTCGGGCTGCTGTCTGGCAGTCAGGCTCCTCCCGGGCTTTACCTGGCTGCGCCTATTTACGTTCGCTACGACGCCGACACCCTCCGCAACAGCGAGGGCGACCGGGTGAGTCTGGATCCCGACCGGCGGGGCTCGCTGGCGGTCAATGCATTCGTTGTCGGCCTCATCTGGGTGAGCGAGTACAAGATCTTCGGTGGCAACTACAGCATCCAGGCCTACCCGGCGTTCACTGACAACGCGCTCGAGGTCCCGATTCTCGGCACCAACGACAGTGTCAGCACGGGTTTCACAGATCTCTATTTTCAGCCCATCAACCTGGGGTGGCACAGTGCCCGGGCCGATTTCATCGCCGGTCTCGGGATCTACGCCCCGACTGGGAGGTACGAACCCGGCGGTGACGAAAACCTCGGGTTGGGCATGTGGAGCTTCGAGGTCTTCGGTGGCACGACCGTCTACCTCGACAAGGCCAAGAGCTGGCACTTCGCGGCGGCGGCGTTTTACGAGACCCACACCGACAAGAAAGACACCAACGTCCGGGTGGGCGACCTGTTGACGCTCGAGGGCGGTCTGGGTTGGTCATTCATGCAGGGTCTGGGAAACCTCGGCCTGGCCTATTACGGGCAGTGGAAGGTGACCGAGGACGACCTCGGCATCGACCTCGGACTCCCGATCGAGCTATTGGTCGGAAAGCACCGGGTCTACGGCGTCGGACCGGAGCTGACTATCCCGATCGCCACCAAGAAGAAGCTGATCGGTTTTCTCAACGCCCGCTATCTGTGGGAGACTGGGGCGAGAAGCACTCTCGAAGGCAGTACCTTTGTGTTCACCGCCACTTTCCCGATCCCGAGCGTTCCATTGCAGTAGGGGGGTACGACATGACGGGCAAACATGTTCATCAGGCTGTGACAGGTACGCGTCACCCGATGCGAAGGCTGCGGACCCTTCTTCTGGTGGTGCTGGCGCTCGGGTTCTTCAGCCCGTGGGTGTTTGCTGAAGATGAGCCCGAGGAAGCAAAGGATTATCGATACGGGACGATCCGGCTCGCCGCCTTCTGGGTCGGTCAGATCGACAACACCATGGTCGCCCGGTCGGCCAGCATTCCCGTCGGCATCTTCATCGATCTTTCGAGGGATTTCGCGCTGAGCGACTCGTTCACCGTACCGCGTGGGATGTTCAGCTACCGATTCTCACGGCGGCACCAGGTCAACGTCGGCTACTTCCAGGTCAGCCGGGACAACCAGGTCGTCCTCGAAAGAACCATCGAGATCGGCGAAAGCGAGTTTCCCATCGGCGCCCAGGTCAACTTCTCGTCCGACACCAGGGTGTACAAGGCTGCCTATACGTGGCTCTTCTACGATAGCGACAAGGTCGTTCTGGGTGCCTCATTCGGCCTCAACATCGTGGATTTTGGCGCCCGTTTGACCGGCGGCGTCGGCGTCGAACCCATCGGCGAGATCGAGATCGGGGAATCGACGGGAAAGACCGCGCCCCTTCCCGTCGTCGGACTCAGACTGGCCTTTCGGCCGACCCGGAGGCTCAGCCTCATCGCCGCCGCTGACATTCTGGTCTTCGAGTACGGCAAGTACGGAGGGACGTATCAGGACAACTACGCGATGCTCGACTGGCGGTTGTCGAAGATCTTCAGCATCGGCGGCGGAGTGAACTCGCTCGACCTCGAACTCGAGTTCGAGGAGGACATCGTCGCCTCGGTGCGGCACCGCTACCGCGGCGTGATCGGGTTTGTGGGATTTCATTTCTGATTCCGGGGCCCGAGTGGATTTGGGGTCAACAGGATTTCGATGATGGTGAAGTTCCGTTGCACGCAAGGGCCGGCTGAATGATGAGGGTCGTCATGCGTCCGTCCCGAACGCTGTTGGCGCTGCCTTTGATTCTGGTCGTCGCGGCCCCCGCGTTCGCCCAGAGCGAAGATCTGCCAACCCAACTCTGGCTGTCGTTTCAGCACCAGCGCAAGGTTGGCGAGAAGACCAGTGTGTTCGGCTCACTCGGATACGAGGAGCTGATGTCGAGGGAGAGTTTCTGGGGCGAGTGGAACAAGCTCTACCTCACGGGTGGCGGGTCCTACGACCTGGGCAAGCGGTTTCGCGTTGCCGCCGGAGTCGGTCTGTACTACACCTACCAGCCGGAGATCGCCGACCTTTTCGAGTTCCGGCTCTGGCAAGAGGGCACCGCCTTCTGGCCCGACAGCCCCGGCGCCGTGAGGCGCTTGGTGTTCGTTCATCGGCTGCGGGTCGAGGAGCGGGTCACCGAGTCGGAAGAGTGGGGCTTTGCGATGCGGCTTCGCTACCGCCTCGACACCAAGATTCCTCTCAACAAATACACCCTCGAACCGGGGGCTTTCTATTTGCCGCTCGCGATCGAATTTTTTTCTGATCTCGCCGACGAGGTCCCGGAGTTCTTCGCCAAGAGAAACCGAGCATCGATTGGTCTTGGCTATGTCATGAACAAGAACTGGACGCTCGACTTGCGCTTCCATCGACAGCGTTCTCGCTCGACCATCGAGGAAGACTTCACGAGATCCGGCAATGTCATCGACTTCACGGTCAAGAGCTCGTTCCGAATCCGCGATCTGGTCAAGGGACGGTGAGGAGGTGTTGTGAGACGTATCTCGACCTCAACGGGCCTCCTATCGCGTCTCGGAATGAAATCATGCCCGGATGCGCGTTGCAGCATAGTGGTAGATTCTTTTGCCAGAGATCCGAGGCAGTACGTGCCGATCGTCAAGACAGACGAAACGAGTAGTTGTTGGGGGGCCGGCAGACATGGCCGTTGCGGTTTCAGACGGAAAGCTCGAAGAGGGTGTTAACGGTCGATTGAAGGACTCGGTCGCGCTGGCCCGCAGCGCACTGCTTGCCGACCAGCGCCCGGACGGACACTGGTGCTACGAGCTCGAGGCCGATTGCACGATCCCGGCGGAGTACGTGCTTTTTCTGCGCTACCTGGGCGAAAAACGACCCGAGCTCGAGGCCAAGATCGCACGCTACCTGCGGTCGCGCCAGGCCGAGCATGGCGGATGGCCGCTCTACCTCGGCGGCGACCTCAATATCAGTTGCACGGTCAAGGCTTACTACGCGCTGAAGCTGATCGGTGACGACCCGGACGAGCCTCACATGGTGCGCGCACGGGAAGCCGCCCTCGCTCACGGGGGAGCTGCAAAAGCCAACGTGTTCACCCGCATCGCGCTCGCTGTCTTCGGTCAGCTGCCGTGGCGGGGCGTGCCGTTCATGCCGCCCGAGATCATGCTCCTGCCGAAGTGGTTCTTCTTTCACATCGACAAGGTGTCGTACTGGTCGCGGACGGTGATGGTGCCGTTATTCGTGATCTATGCATTCAAAGCCCAGGCGGCTAATCCAGACGGGATTGGCGTTCGCGAGCTCTTCACCAAGGTCCCCGAGATCGAACGCGATTACTTCCCGGTGAGGTCGGCCCCCAACCGCGTGATCCTGTGGGTCGAAAGGGCGGCTCGACCGTTCGAACCGTTGATTCCCGGGTGGGTTCGCCGCAGGGCGCTGGAGCGGGCCGAGAAATGGTTCGTGCCGCGGTGTAATGAAGGGGGCCTCGGCGCCATCTTCCCAGCCATGATCAACGCCTACATGGCGCTCGACCTGCTCGGCTACGACCACGACGAGCCGCTGATGATCCAGGCGCGGAAGGCGATCGACGATCTGCTGGTGGTGGACGAGGACTCGGCGTACTGCCAGCCCTGCGTGTCGCCGGTGTGGGACACCGGGCTCGCGTGCCTGGCGCTGCTCGCGGATGGCGCCGATTCCAATCGCGAGGAGCTGAGCAAGGCGCTCGAGTGGCTGGGCGAGTTGCAGCTGCAGGACGAGCCCGGCGACTGGCAGGTCGACCACCCCGGGCTTGCGGGCGGTGGCTGGGCCTTCCAGTACGAAAACGCCTACTACCCGGATCTCGACGACACGGCGGTGGTCGCCTGGGCCATGCACCTGGCTGCCGACCGCGGACGCTGGGCCGAACACATCCGGCGAGCCGCCGACTGGCTTCGCGGTATGCAGTCGAGGAACGGCGGTTTTGCGGCCTTCGACTCCGACAACACCCACTACGCCTTGAACGAGATCCCCTTTGCCGATCACGGCGCGCTGCTCGATCCGCCGACCGGCGACGTCAGCGGTCGCTGTGTCGCCCTCTTCGGTCAGCTCGGCCGGAGCGGAGACAGCGAATGCCTCGCTCGGACCGTCGAATACCTGCGCAAAGAGCAGGAGCCCAACGGCTCGTGGTTCGGGCGTTGGGGCACCAACTACATCTATGGGACCTGGTCGGTGCTGTCGGCTCTCGAATACGTGTCCGAGATCGATGTCGGTGACATGGTGCGCCGGGCGGCGGACTGGTTGACGTCTATCCAGCACGCAGACGGAGGCTGGGGTGAGTCGAACGACAGCTACCTGGATCCTGCGCGAGGCTGTGAGGGCGACAGGAGCACGGCGTTCCAGACAGCGTGGGCCCTCCTCGGTCTAATGGCGGCTGGGGAGGGCGATTCGGAGGTGGTGCGGCGGGGGGTCGAGTTTCTGATCTCGGCGCAGGAGAGCGGTGGCGGCTGGACCGATCCCGAGTTCACCGCGCCCGGCTTTCCCCGGGTCTTTTACCTCCGCTACCACGGCTACTCCAAGGTCTTTCCTCTGTGGGCCCTGGCTCGATACCGCGATCACCTGGCTGCCCGGTGACCCGGGTGCTAGGAGTAGTTTCCGCACTCGATTTGGAGCGCCGGTGGATCGCTGCGCCCGAGCCTCTCTGTGAGACGAGCGGGGTTGGAGCCGACAGCGCCGGAGCCGCCGCGCGCCGGTTGGTTGACCGCGGCGCGACTGCGTTGGTCAGCTGGGGAATGGCCGGCGGGCTTGACCCGAGCATCGACGCCGGGACCGTTGTGCTTCCCGAATTGTTGATCGGCGCAGACGGATCCCGCATCGGTGTCGATCCGGGGTGGCATGGACGGGTGTTGGCCAAGATCAAAGACCGGGTCGGTGTTTCGACCTCGGTGTTGCTCGACGTCGACCGACCGATCTCCACCGTGCGCGAAAAAAGAGAGCTGCATCGCCGCACCGGAGCCGGGGCGGTGGACATGGAGAGCGCCGCTGTTGCGTCCGTCTCGAACCATGCCGGAATTCCTTTTGTCGCGGTCCGGGTTGTTGTGGATGCCGCCGCGACTGCGCTCCCCGAGGGTGCTCTGGGGATGTTCGATGAGGGAGGTCGGTTGAAAAGGAGTTCGCTGGTTCGAATCGTGCTGCGCCCACCCGAGTGGCCGGGAATTATCGCGTTGGCGCGAGCCAATGCAGCCGCGAGCCTTTCGATGCGCAGCGTCTGGTTGGCTGCAGAACCCGACCTGGGGTTGTCATGAGGCAACTTCGTGCAGAGTCAACCGAGCCGGTAGAAGGCTCAGCCGGAAGATGGACTGGTCCGGAACCCGGCCTCTCCGTATCCCACCAATGTGGGATAGCGCCTGTCCTCCCCACAACTTAATCTCTCCTCATGATGATTGGGCAGCTTCGATCGGAGGTGCGACCCCGGCCCGGGATTGTAAGGAAACGGCTGTTCGCGATGGTTGTTCTTTTGGTGGGGTTATTCCCCGGACAGTCGCCCGCCCTCGAGACCGACCAGTACTACGCGTGGGGCCGGCCGCTCGCGGACTCCACTGAAGCGGTCAACGCAAGATTCAACCTGGAGCTGGAACGGGCGATCGCGAGTTTCCCCGCCGACCGGCCACCGCAGAGCTGTCGCAAGGTTGCGGTCGCCTATCGCAAGCGGATGCGCTTTCTGCTGCTGCACGAGATCCAATTGTGGGCGTGGAACTCTGAGTGGGTTGATCGGATCCCGAACGGAGGCGACGAGCAGCAGGAGTATCGGAGGACCAATCTCTACTCGAACCACCCTTTGATCGACACCGGAACCTGGATGCCCTACACGCCGACTCTCGAGGTCGCGGGGGTCCGCTTCGGTACCGACAAGCTGGCCCATCTGGTGTCGTCGGGCTGGACGTACTACGGCGAGTACCGGAAGGGCCTGAAAAAAGGCCAGACTCCTGAGGAGGCGGAGCGCCGCGCGGCAGGCCGCGGGATCGTCGAGGAGAGTCTGATCCTCGGAAAACTGGCGTCGGGAGTCACGGCGATTCCCGATCTCGAGGCGAATTTCGCCGGCATGCACTTCTATCTTGACCTCTGCGACATCGAGGACCCGATCCTCAAGCTCGGAGAGGACGGCTGGTTCATCTCGCGGCCGGTCGATTTGCGCGACTATGTGACGCCACGGTGGGACGAGTCCTTTCAACCACCGATCTACACCAAGGGTCGGTGGCGCAAGGTGAAACCGGTGCTGGAAACCTACTGCGATCGCCTTGCCGATCCGCAGGTGGTTGCCATGCGGCGGAGCTACCGTGAACGGGACAGAGAGTCACTGGTCGGAAAGATGGTGGCCGAGCGGGTTGCCGAAGGCAAGCTCCGGGATCCGGCACAGTTCAGCATCGAGGCGGTCTGTGCCGAACCCGATCCGTCGCGCGGTCCTGCGCCCGAGGCTGCCTATCGCATCGAGATCGTGAGCATGAATGTCGACGATGCCGGGACCATGGAGAAAGTCCTCGCGGAGGACGAAGATCGACGCCGTTTTGCCCTTGGTATGGCCGGTCTCCACCTCACCTATCCCCTGGTGGCATCGGCATCCCTCGCCGTCATGGTCACCTCTCAGCCGTCGACCTATGACTGCACGACCCCGTGTGATTTTCGGGGCCCTTTTGTCGAGCTCGAGCCGGGTCTCGGCGGGGGCAAGCTGAGCGTCGGGTGGTCTCGGGTAACCGGCAAGACCAACCGCAGCGGGTCATTCTTGAAGGCCGCCTTCATCGGCGCTGCCTATAAGTTCACCGTGCTGCGGACCTGGGGTGACCACGGTTGGGTTGAGGGGGGGCGGACCTATGCCGGGCTCGAGCTCGGTCTGCCGGTGGCGCAGGCCAATCTCGGACTCGGCCTGTTGTACCGTGTGGATGGTGGCGACGGTGGTCGGTGGATGGTGATCGGCGGCGCCGGGTGGGGGTTCTAGCGGTGAACGAGAGGTTGCTGGCGGTGGCGCGGGGAGACGCGGCAGCGGATCTGCTGCTGGCCGGCGGCCGCGTGGTGGACGTCTTTACCGGCTCCGTGGTGGAGACCGATGTCGCGGTGGTCGATGGTCTGATTGCATCCGTGGGTCCCCGACGCGACGCTGCCGAAACCGTGGATCTGGCCGGACGGTACCTCCTCCCCGGGCTGATCGATGCCCACGTCCACCTCGAGAGCTCGATGGTGACGCCGTATGAGTTTGCCCAGGCCGTGGTGCCGCGTGGGACAACCGCAGTTGTGACCGATCCCCACGAGGTTGCCAATGTGGCCGGTCTCGCGGGCGTCCAGTGGCTGCTCGGAGCCTCCGAGGGACTTCCGCTGGCAGTGCTGATCATGGCGCCCTCCTGCGTACCGGCGACCCACCTGGCGACGGCCGGCGCCGAGCTCGATGTGGACGACCTCGAGGCGTTGTCTCGACACCCAAGGGTCGTCGGTCTGGCCGAGGTGATGAACGTCCCCGGGGTTGTGCTCGGCGACCGCACCGTGCACGCCAAGATCGACGCCTTTGCCGGGCGGCCGGTCGACGGCCACGGCCCGGGCCTCAATGGGGACTGGCTTCAGGCCTACGCGGCTGCGGGGGTCGGCACCGATCACGAAACGATGACGCCGGAGGAGGCCCAGGAGAAACTGCGCGCCGGCATGCGGGTGTGGCTGCGCCAGGGCACCGGCGCCCGCAATCTGGTCGATCTCCTGCCGGTCGTCACACCGGCGACCAGCCGCCGCTGCGGCTTCTGCACGGACGACCGGCATCCACACGATCTGCTGGATGAGGGCCACATCGATCACCTGCTACGGCTGGCGGTGGCCAACGGGCTCGATGCCGTCACCGCCATCCAGATGGCGACCCTCAACATCGCCGAGGCTTATCGGCTCGATGACCGCGGGGCCATCGCGCCCGGCAGGCGGGCGGACCTCGTCGTCTGCGCCGACCTCGTGGGTTTCGAAGCCGAACGAGTCCTCGTTGACGGCAGGGTGGTCGCCGAAGCCGGCGAACCGGTCGGCTCCTGGCTGACGCCGGAGACAGCTGCTACGGCGGTCCTGAAACCGCCGGTGGTGGATCTCGAGCAGCTCGACCTCCGGATCGAAGACCCCGGTTCCGAGGTGCGCGTGATCGGTCTCGTTCCGGGCCAGATCGTGACCGAGCAGATCGTCGATCGGCTCCCGGCACATGATGGGCATCTTTCGGCAGACCTCGACCGGGGGATCGTCAAGCTGGCGGTGATCGAGCGCCACCGCGGGACCGGGAACGTGGGTCTGGGCTTCCTGTGCGGTCTCGGTCGCCTCGAGGGCGCAGTCGCCTGCACCATCGCCCACGACCACCACAATCTGATCGTCGCCGGCAGCGACGATGAGTCGATGCGGACCGCCGTAGCCGAGGTGGTGCGCCTCGGTGGTGGCGCCGTGGTGGCGCGCGGGGACGAGGTGTTGGCCGAACTCGCGCTGCCCTATGCCGGGCTCATCTCGGATCGCCCCCTGGTCGAGGTGCGCGAGTTGCTCGACGGCTTGACCGCAGCGGCGAGCGACTGCGGCTGCAGCCACCAGGACCCGGTGATGGCGCTTTCCTTCGTGGCCCTCGAGGTGATTCCGTCGCTCAAGCTCACCGATCTCGGGCTGGTCGATGTGGATCGCTTCGAGCTGGTGCCGCTCGCTGTATCCTGATGGTGGAGACTTATGGCTCGGCTGACATCGTTTGACGGACTGAATGTCCTCGTGACCGGCGCCTCGAGCGGCATCGGACGCCTGCTGGCCCTGCGGATGGCCGCGGCCGGAGCGCGCCTCGCGTTGGTCGCCCGCCGCAAGCACGAGCTCGAGGTGCTGGCCGAGGAGATCCGCGCCGGCGGCGGCGAGGCGGTGGCCCTTACCTGTGACGTCGGCGACCGAGAGCAGGCGCTGGCGACGGCGGCAAATGCCGCCGATGCCCTCGGGCCGATCGACGTGCTGGTCAACAACGCAGGCTTCGGCCACCATCGTCCCTTTCTCGATTGGGATGTGGAAGACATGGAGAGGGTAATGCAGGTGAACTTCCTGGGATCCCTCTTCTTCACCAAGGCACTGCTGCCGGCGATGGTGGAACGCGGCCGCGGGTGGCTGGTCTTCATTGCCTCGGCGGCGGGTCGTGTCGCGCCCGCCGACGAGACCATCTACGCGGCCTCCAAGCACGCCATGGTCGGGCTCGCGGGATCGCTGTCGCTCGAGGTTGAAGACGCCGGTGTGCACGTGCTCACCGTCTGCCCGGGGGCCATCCGCACACCGTTCTTCGACGACGAGGCGCTGGCGCGGCTGCCGGCAGTGGCGCGTCGGCAGATGGCCGAGTCCGAGGATCTGGTGGAGGCGATCTTGGAAGCGTTGGCTCGCGGCCGGCGCGAGCTCACGTTTCCGCGCTGGATCGCATCCGGCTACGTCGTCCAGGCTCTGGCGCCGTCCTTCTTCCGCCGCCAGCTCAAGAAACACACCCTCAAAGACCAATAGCGGCGCAAAGTCAGCACGTCGAAATCTGTCGCCCCCTCCGAGGGCTCGAGTATTTGTTCGGTCTCTCCGTACCTGAGACTACTGACGGCCTTCGGCCACGATTCGCCGCTTCGCGGCGTAGGGCCCGCCGTCGCCGACCGCCCAATTGAACCAGCCTTCCGCCAATTGGTTAGGAATCGTAGGGCCGGGGTTTATCCCCGCCCGGCGCTGAATCAACCACCCGCCCGCCCGGGTGTCATCCCGAGGAAGGTGCCGTAGGCACCGCGTTGAGGGATCTGTGGAACGATGAGGCGGCGCGCGTCCGTCCATTTCATAGATCCCTCGATTCGCTTTGCTCACTCGGGATGACATTCATGGGCGGGTATGCGAACAACCTTCCAAGTGAGCCCCAGCAACAAAGGATCAAGCAACATATGAGCCCCTGAAGGGGGCGAAAGATTTCGACTCGATCCTGGCGGATTCAGGAATTGTTCGCTGCCGAACTGTAGACCCGGCCGCGCCACGAGGATCGGATGCCGCGGTAATACCGCCAGGCGGAGTCGACCGTCATCGCCAGATAGAGCGTGCCGGTGAGGGGTAGCAACAGCGCCCACAGTGGCGAAAGCCGGTAGAAACGCAGGGTCGGCAGGTAGGTGATGATCATGCATATGAGCGCCGCCAGCGACGGCAGGCGGCCCGCAGTGCCGCCGGCTACGAGGCCGATCACGGGCAGCCAAAAGGCCCACGACAGCAACGCGACGCACCCCGCCATCAGCAGCGGCGAGTACCTGAGCTGGGTGTAGGCAGTGCGCGCAACCATCTCCCAGATCTTGCCGATCCCGTCGTAGCGCCGGTGGCTGACGACGGAGTGGCTGAGGCCGGTCCAGATGCGATGGCCCGCCGCCTTTACCCTGGCGGCCAGGGCGCAGTCATCGATGAGCTCATGCTTGAGGGAGTCGAAGGCACCGATCTCACGCAGGATATTGGTGTCGATCAAAACACAGCCGCCGGCACCTGCTGCAACCCACCGAAACGAAGAGTTGGAGAGTCGGAAGGGGTAGAGCAGCTTGAAAAAGTAGACGAAGGCCGGCAGGAGGAGCTTCTCCCAGAACCCGCGAGTCTCGAGGGTCGCCATCAGTGACACCATCTGCAGGTCTTTTGTTTTCCGGTGCTCAAGCAGTGCGGCGATGCCCCCCGGGCCGAGTTCGATGTCGGCGTCGAGCAGCAGGGTGAGCGGAGTTTTCACCTCGGCCAAGCCCTGGTCGAGAGCCCACAGCTTGCCGGTCCACCCATCCGTCATCGGTCGTCCTTCGATGATCTTCAGGTTCACCAGGCCGGCCGCTCTGGCCGAATCGGCGGTGCCGTCGTCGGAGCGGTCGTCGACCAGCACCACCGCGGTATCGGGCGCCTGCTCGCGGATCGCCGCCAGCGTGCGATCGATCTGCCGCGCCTCGTTGCGAGCTGGGATCAGGACGGTGAGGTCGCGGGTGTCTGGCGACGGGGAGTCACGGTCGCCCTCGAGCCGTTCGCGAGTCGACCACGGGCGCCATGGGAGCAGAAGGATGATCATCCAGATGATGGCGCCGGGAACGCAGGCCAAAAGCCAGAAGGTGCTCACCTGGGAGGGTCAGCCGGCCTGTTTGACCGGCAGGTTGTTCTTTTTCCGGTGGTCCTCCAGGTATTGGAGAGGCGGGTCAGAGACCATGGGTTTGGAGGTATCCGGCCCCCGCAACGCCACTTTGAGTGCCTTCAATGGGTGAGCGACGGTGTCGGCCACCGCCGTGCCCTCGTAGCCGCAGTGGGCCATGCAGTTGTCGCACTTGGGGTTGCGGCCGGCGCCGTAATGATCCCAGGGAGTCTCCTCCATCAGCTGCTGGAAGCTCTCGGCATAGCCTTCATCTACCAGCAGGTAGCAGGGCTTCTGCCATCCGAAGATGCTGTAGGTCGGGTTCGACCACGGCGTGCACTGGTAGTCCTGATTGCCGGCCAGGAAGTCGATGAAGAGCGACGACTGGTTGAACCGCCACTTCGTTCTCCGTGTCGCGCCGCGCCTGAAGATCTCCCTGAAGAGCTCTTTGCTCTCGCGGCGGTTCATAAAGACATCCTGGCGGGGTGCCCGGCTGTAGCTGTATCCGGGCGAGATAGTGATTCCCTCAACTCCCATCTCCATGACATCGTCGAAGAACTCCGCAACCTCGTCGGGGTCCTCGCCGTTGAAGAGGGTGCAGTTGATCGTGACCCGGAAGCCGCGCTCGAGGGCGAGCTCGATCGCGGCCACAGCGCGATCGTAGACCCCCTCCTGGCAGACCGAGGCGTCGTGACGCTCGCGGCTTCCATCGAGGTGGACGGAAAAGGTGAGATAGGGCGACGGCTCGTAGTCGTCTATCTTGCGCGCCATCAGCAGAGCATTTGTGCACAGGTAGACGAACTTCTTGCGCGCAACGATGCCTCTGATGATCTCCGGCATTTCATTGTGGATGAGGGGTTCGCCGCCGGGAATCGAGACCACCGGGGCGCCGCATTCGTCGACCGCGCACAACGCGTCGTCGACACTCACGCGCTTCTTGAGGATTTCGTCCGGGTGATCGATCTTGCCGCAGCCTGCACAGGCCAGATTGCACTGGAAGAGTGGCTCGAGCATCAGCACCAGGGGGTAGCGCTCGCGACCGAGGATGCGCTGCTTGAGGAGATATCCGCCGACGCGGAGTTGCTGAATCAGTGGAATGCCCATCATCCTCCCGTTTTCAGGCCCAGTGTCTGTTGAAACACCGCCCGCACCCGCGGCCATTCCATCGCGAACCAGGGCGTAAAGATCTCGGGTTGCGTCTCGAATTCCAGATCCAGGTTCTCAGGCGTGATCCATCTGATATCGGCGATCTCGTGATCGTTGGGTTGCGGCATGTCGGAGGTGCGGCCAACGTAGACCCAGCACACTTCGTTTTCAGAGCCGAGGTCGAGGTACGGCGCCTGGTATTGAAAGGTGAAGAGGTGGTGGACGGCGCTGGCCATTCCCAGCTCCTGGGCCAGGCGCCGCTCGGTCGCCAACTCCATGGTTTCCCCGCGGCGTGGGTGGCTGCAGCAGGAGTTCGACCAGAAGAGGGGCCACAGACGTTTCTCATCGCTCCGCTGCTGGAGCAAGAGTTCTCCGGAACCGTTGAAGACGAAAAGCGAAAAGGCGCGGTGGAGCACTCCGTCGCCGTCGTGACAGGCACCTTTACTGAGGTGTCCAATTTCGCGGTCAGTCTCGTCAACCAGAATGAGCGGTTCTTCCTCACTGGAAACGACTTCATGAGTCGGGCGAATCGCCGCCTCAGCCAATGCGTACCTCCATCGCCTGGTAGCCCGCACCGCGCATCGCCTCGATGACCGTATCGGCGCTGTCCGGGCACAACGCGATCATCGAGCCGCCGCCGCCACCGCCGGTGAGCTTGGCGCCGAGGGCGCCGTTCTCACGCGCGACCTGGATCAGCTCCTCGAGCTCCCAGCTCGAAACCTGGATTCCGTTGAGAAGGCCCTGGCACACGTTCATGAGCTCGCCGAGGCGTTCGAGGTCGTTTTTCTTGAGGGCTTCGATGGCCTGCAAAGTGAGGGCATCGATGCCTTTGAACATCGTGTCGTAAACGTCTCGGTTGCGCTCCCGTCCTTCGCGAACCCGCGCCACCATCTTGGCGGTCAGCCCCTCGACTCCAGTCATGCCGATGACAAAGGTAACGGGCTCCGGCAGCTGAAGGGAGTGCACCTCCGGCGGATCTCCTTTGCGGTAGACCAGGGGTTGTCCAAAGGTCGCAACGCTGTTGTCGATGCCGGACGGGGTTCCATGAGCGACACACTCGCACTGGTAGGCGAGGGCGTTGATTTGGTCGTTGGAGAGATCGAGTTTGAAGTGCCGATCGAGTGCCCGAATGATGGCGACTGCCACCGCAGCCGAACCGCCGAGGCCCATGGCGCGGGGGATCTCCGAAAAGACCTCGATTCTCATCGAACGGTCCGCGAGACCGAGTTCGCGGAGCATCAGGGCGGCCGGGACTTCGAAAGACATCTGCTTGGCCGGATCTGACCGCAGCCGCTGCTCCACGCCCCAGCGCGGAATCACAAGCCAGACGCCGTCATTTTCGTCGACGATCCGGGCCCGCACCGCGAGCGGCACCGGGGCGGCGATCGCCCGGCTCCCATAGACCACCGCATGCTCGCCGAAGAGGATGATCTTGCCGTGACCGGCCGCCATGTCGGCGCGCTCGTCGCGGGTCATCGAATGGCCCATCCCTGTCTTGACCTGGGAGATGACCTCCTCGGCCTTCCATATCTTGATCTCTCCAGACTCCACCAGCTTTTCGACCACCGAATCGAAGATCTCCGGGGTCGCGCCGGCTGCGGTAGCGACACTGCGCGCATGCAAGGTCATGTGGCCGCGCTGGATGCCATCTGTGACGAGGGCGCGAAGGGCGGAGAAATTCTGCGCCAGACCGACCGCCGCCATCACTTCCGCAAGCTCGCGCGACGACTCGACCTTCGACAAACGGAGGTTCATGGCTACCGACGGATTTGACTGTAACGGTCCGCCGACGATGCCAACCCGGATTGGGAGTTCGATCTCGCCGGCCAGCGAGCCGTCTTCGGCCTTGATCCAGCGGGACAGCGAAGTGTAATGAGTGCCTCGCGCCGCGTAGGCGTGGGCGCCCGCCTCCACCGCCCGCCAGTCGTTACCGGTGGCCAGGGCCACCGCGTCGACGCCGTTCATGATGCCCTTGTTGTGGGTCGCCGCACGATACCTGTCGATCGCCGCAAACTGGCTCGCAATGACGATTCCGTCGCGCACCTGTTCGCCATCGTAACCGTTGGCCCCCAATTTCTCGACCGGGATCTTCACCGAAGCGCGCACCAGCGAGCGATCGGCCAGATTGGACAGAATCCGCAGAAAGACCTTGCCGCCAGTGATGCTCTCGATGAAAGAGGCGACGCCCTCGCACATGGTGTTGACCAGGTTCGCGCCCATCGCGTCTCGGGTGTCGACGAGGAGATGGACCACCATCATTTCGACAGAATCGTTGCCAGCGGGGTGAATAATCACTTCGAGGTCGACTGCGCCGCCGCCGCGAGCCACCATCCGAGGATGGAGGCTGTTGGCGAGGTTGAGGACTTCGTCCTTTCGCTGCTCGAGCAGCTGTCTCGCTTTGCTTGGATGGGGCACGTCCACCAGTTGGATCTGGCCGATCAGGATCGGCTCGGAGCTCGATGCGATAAAGCCACCGGTGGTGCGGGCGGTCTTGGCGGCAAAGCTGAGGGCTGCGACGATCGACGGCTCCTCGACTGCCAGGGGCACCACGTAATCCTTGTTATTGATCAGAAAGTTCAGACCCAGGCCGATCGGCAGTCCCATGACGCCAATGACATTCTCGATCATCGTATCGGCGTCGTTGACGTCGAGGACCGTCTCGCCGTTGACCAGCGCCTTGTATTCCTGTGAAGACAGCAGACCCCGGTCGCGTACCGTGCGGACACGTTCTTGTACCGAGAGCTTGTGGAACGATGGAAAGCAAGAGCTGCTCACTGTGTATTCGATTCCCTTCCGACGATTTTTGAAGACCCGTTGCCATCGTGCAACGGAAGTCCGCGCGCCGCGATACTGAAAAGGCCGGCGAGCCCGGTATTGGAGCGAATAAAGGCGTTCGATAGCCCCACGATCCCCGCGACTTTTCGGCGCGACACTTTAACCTCTGTACCCGCAGTAAACAATGGTTCGGCGGAAATCTTTCGCAGAGTCGAAGCTGCGAGCAGGGTCGCCCAAATCAAGAAGCGCCTAATTCCGGTCTCGTTGTTCGGAATGGCCAGAGTGTATTCGAGTGCTTCCCGGAGATGGGCATGAGCGATCCCGATGAGGTGTTGCATCGATGCGGCAAAGGCGGCGCCGTTGCCGTTGTGGTTCGGCTGAAGCTCACTCAGGTCGTAGCCATGGCTCGCAAAGACCTCGCGAGGCAGCCAGCAGACCCCGTCGTCATAGTCGTCCCACACATCCTTGAGAATATTGGTCATCTGCAGGCCGAGACCGAAGTTCACCGCCCGCGCCTCGAGGTCTTCGCGTTTGGCGTCGATCTTCGGCGAGTGGTCGCAGAAGAGCTTGGTCAACATCTCGCCCACGACACCGGCGACGAAGTAGCAGTAGCGCTCGTACTCGGTCACGTCTTCGAGCCCCGAGCGGCTTCGGCTGCGCTCAAAGCGGCCCATGCCGCGGCTCATGTTGGTGAGACAGCGCAGGATGGCCCCGCGCTGGCGCGGCTGCAGTCGGTGGGTCATCCGCAGGACCTGAGGGCTTTCCCGGATCAGCTCGACCTCTGCGTAGAGGGTGCTGGGCGCAAGCCGCGGCCACAGGGACCGGGCAAAGGCCGTGGCACCGCGACCGGACTCTGCGGCGTTGAGGAATGCCGCGTGGAAGGTGTCTTTGGCCTCGGCGTCGAGATCGGGGTCGTCCTCTATCGTGTCGGCAATCCTGCACAGCAGATAGGCGTTGGTCACCGTCTCGCGCAAACCATCGGGGAGCTGCGGGATGGTGAGTGCGAAGGTCCTGGAGACGCCCTCGAGCAGGTGCTCGTGCAGGCTCGCCGTTTCTTGAGGATCAGACCGATCGTTGATCGGCCGGTCGAATTCCATTTTGCCGCTTCGTCCAGCGCCTAGGTCTTCCATAGGCATCCTCCGGTGTTCAAGGCCCCACTTCTGCACAAACGCAAATGGTAAAAGTACTTGTTATCGATAGGAATCGCAATTGCCTGCTGCAACATTCCGCACAATCCTCGGGAACGCTAAGAACCGAGAGGACTGGCGGTTTGGCCATTTGAGATTGTCCTTTCTGCTCGACCAGGTATCGCTGGTGAGAATAATTCCTGGGGCAGAAGGGCGCTATTCCACCTTAGTGGTATACGTGGGTGTCACGAAAGACTGAGACAGACGTGGTGCACTGGTGGTGCAGTACTTTGTAAGAACCTGTGACAAACGCCAGCAACCGGTGACAATCAGTCACAAAGGCAAGTTCAGTCGTTTCATGAAGATAGTCACGTAAGCATTCTGAAGATTAGAGTTAGCAAATCGCCATTCTGGGGATTTAAAATCCCCTGGGCGCATCGCGTTTCTGGTGGCGGTCCGGCTGAGCGAGGTATCAGATTCAACGAAGCACCGTGCTATCGAACCGTATCTTACGCCAAGGAGCGCCGCCTTTAGGGGAAGACTGTTAGGCTATCGAATGGGACTAGATAAACGCCGATACAAGAAAGGAGCCGACATGGCTAACGTCGCTTCGGTTCTTCGTGACGAGATCAGCCGCCTGGCGCGCAAGGAGATCCGCCAACAGGTCGGTCCTCTCAAGAAGATCAACGCGGAGTTGCGCCGCACAGTGTCGGCACTCAAGAGTGAGGTTACCGCCCTTCAGCGAAAAGTGGATTTCTTGGAGAAGCAGGAGCAAAGTCGTCTTGAGGCTGCGCCCAAGGAAAGCGCTGCTAAGGCTGTACGCTTCTCACCCAAATGGGTAAAGGCTGATCGTCAGCGTCTGGGTTTGTCCGCGAAGAACTACGGTGCCTTGGTCGGCGTTTCAAGTCTCACGATCTACAGTTGGGAAAGCGGGAAGTCGAGGCCCAGGGCTGAACGACTTGCTGCTTGGGCAGAAGTTCGGGGCACCGGCAAACGGGAGGCGCTGCGGAGGTTGGAGTTGCTCCGGAGGTAGAGCTACCAGGCCGCAAGGCGGGCCTTTCCGGCGGTCTCTGAGTCGGCTGGTGCTGTCCTCCCGCCGAGCGCTCCTACGGGCTAGTGAGTTGGGGCTAGCCACCGTCGAGCCACAATTCAAAAATGTTAGGAGGATATCGGGGTGAATCGTTACCCCGTTGTTACCCTGAGGTTCTGGGGTTACGCCTGGGCGTATGTCTGAGATTCAGGGTTTAGGGGGCATAAACCCTGGGGGTAGGAGGGTTGAGGGGGTTGTTTTTAGGATAAGATCGGGGATAAGTCAGATACGAACCATAACCTGGGTGTTTGCGGCGAGGAAACGCTCTTGCAGCGCCTCCACGCCGGGGATCTCGGTGCTTCACGTAGGTGTGAAATCGAGCGGGTAGAAGAGCAGCATCACGTGCCGCCGGCCCTTGAACTGGCCGAGGGTAATGTCTCGTCCGAACTGGTCCTTGAGGTTGAAATCAGGGGCGTTTTCTCCGATAGCGATCATCGAATCCTCCTCATTTAAGTGAGGCGCATTGTAGCGCGGACTAGCTCTCTCCGGCAGACCGGCGTAGAGTCGACCTCCATGTCGGCGCCTGGCCCTCTCTTGAAAGTCGCAACCCTCGGTCTTCTGACCCTGGTGTGGGGGACGACCTGGGCCGCCATCACGATTTCGTTGCGGGGGATCCCTCCTTTCACAGGCGTGGCCCTGCGCTTTGCGATCGCTTCGGCCATCCTCCTCGGCTACGCGCGAGTGATGGGAATTCCACTCGCCGCCACAAGTCGCAGAGACCGGCGCCTGAGGGTATTACACGCCCTGCTGTCGTTCTGCGTTTCGTATGGGGTTGTCTTCTGGGCCGAGCAGTGGGTGCCCTCCGGGTTGGCGTCGGTGCTTTTCGCCACCTTCCCTTTGCTGGTCGCGGTGATGGCCCACTTCGCGCTGCCCGAAGAGAGGATGACGGTCCCGGCGCTGATCGGAACCGGCCTCGGATTTGCGGGCATTGCGGTGATCTTCGCGGAAGATTTCGAGCTCCTCGGCGGCTCGATGGTCGCCCTG
>Ga0255055_10001119_pt1 | contig 20195 bp, 21 predicted proteins | sample JV7_2_27_MG_FD_188633 | JGI IMG/M metagenome (GOLD analysis project Ga0255055, IMG submission 188633) | Seawater microbial communities from Jervis Inlet, British Columbia, Canada - JV7_2_27 | ecosystem: Environmental > Aquatic > Marine > Inlet | place: Canada: British Columbia | collected...
AGAAGGAAGCTCCCGTAGCGCCAACAGAAACTGCCACAACCACCACCACCACCGTAGCCGAGAAGAAGGAAGCTCCCGTAGCGCCAACAGAAACTGCCACAACCACCACCACCACCGTAGCCGAGAAGAAAGCCTCGACTATGCATCCGTTCAGCGTGGGGGAGGATCCGTCTGCTGGGGAGGGATACCAGAGATTCGTGCCGCCTGCTGAGCCTGGTGTTGAAGAGGGGGAACGACGAATACACCTGGTTAACCCGGATCTCACCTACCTTGGAAAATATAAAACACAGGCAAAGGAAGCGCCCATAACACCAATAAAACCTGCCACGACTGCTACCACAAAACAAGGGGAGGGGGAGACGTGGGCGGGGATACCGGTGGAGAAACTGAAGGAAGCAATGAAGACGAGAAGGAGAAGAAAAACCCCGCGAAGGACGACGAGGAGAATGCCAATCGTTACACCGCTGGACAAGAGGAGTAGGAGTAGGAGGAAAACAAAAAAACTGAGAGGTGTAAAAAAGAAACAACCGACTATGCAGCCGCGGGTGCAGTCGCTTGCCAGTGCTTTCCAGAGGCGGAGGCAGGCAGAACACAAGCAAGTGCCACAGAGAGCGGAAGAGAAGGTGGTGGCGACAAGGAAACCGCCGACTAAGATGGAACGAAGAGGCGCAATTATAAAGAAGAGAGAGCGAGAGATAAAGGAGGCACGCGAGGAAAGGGAAGAGAGAAAGAGGGTTAAAGATATCCAAAGGCAAAAGGTGAGTGCGATAAACGCTGCAAGAAGAAAGAGAGAGAGAGAAGCGAGAATGGAAGCTGCAAAGAAAAGGAGGGAGGTGGCGGCGGAGGAAAGGAGGAAAAAGAGAAGTGCGAGGCATGCGGGTGGTGCCACTAAGCTGTCCGCTGAGGAAGCCCAGCAAAAGACGAAGGGCGTTGTTATGAACCAACTAGGACGCTTTAGATATTTCAGCACCCGGGGACGCGGTGCTGCAAATATACGCGAAGTATTCAAGAGGCTGGCGAAATTCTACGTGCTTATGCTGCAATCTGACTTCAAATCAGATCCTTTGGGACATCATGAACCTTGCATAGATGATCCCTGCAAAAAGGTGGCGAAACGGAAGCGCCCCATTCCTCGTAGCATCCCGCACGGTGGCACAAGAAGGACCAGGAAGAGATGGGGCTCTGGTAATCGGCGCAGCGGGAGGAAAAAAACCAAAAAGAAAAGAGGAGGAAACGGAAAAGAAGAAGAAGAAGAAGAAGATGAAAAGGCGCCCTATAAAGAGAAAAAGCCTGTCAGTGGTCCACCACCCACTTACGTGGAAGCGCGCGGGCCTAGAAATGTTTTGGCCCAGAGCTATATGCCAGGTAGTGGATTTACTCAACCGAAACCCAATAAAGCTCGCCAATACGTCGTATCGTTTCTCCCCAAATCGGCATACAACCTCAAATGTAGTACGTGTACCGACGTCAAAGGGCGCGACAATATCGTTAAGGTAACCGAGGCTATGTCCAACACTTTCACTAAACTCAGATTCCGACCCTCCACCAAAGCATGGAAGCTCGTCAAAAAGATATGCAAGGAGGGCGAAGAAAAGGCGAAAGACTGGACTGTGCAGGATATGCTAGGATTCAAGATTCCATTGGGGAGACGGGTAGAAGGAATTCTAGTGCCAATGTATAAAGATGGACCTCATAAGGGATTTCCAGACATTTTCGCAATGCTCGGGGCAGATGGTAGAACTCGGAAATTGCTTGATGGAGGGAGAGCAGCTTATAACACGTGGATTCAGGAGCAGCAGGAGACGGGAAATCACGCCTATCTCACACAAGACGAATGCTGTCAGAGGAATCCTCGTGCCGAGGGGTGTGATAAAGTGATAGGAGCTACTTCTGCTATTATCAGCATTTTGGAGAGATACAGACAAAATCTCGCGAAGTGGAAACAAGCCGGAAGCTTCAATGCCGCCTGTCGCATACTGAGTAATAACAGTGATTACTGTGACATTGATGTGGAGACCTTGTTCAAGGAACGCAAGGGGTGTGGACCCAGCACTTTTTTGAGCGTTTGGATCAATAAGATCAACGCGGATATCGGGTGGATCACCAACCTATCTTGGGTCAATGGATTAAATAAAACGACCATATCCGAGAATCGTCTTGCAGATCCTCAACTTCGAGCGATTCTTGACCGTCTGAATGAAGTGAAGGCTGAACTCAAGGAAATGGGGACCACACAAGAAGGGTCCGAATCTGCGGAAGAGTCCGATATACTCACTACCAGTAGTAGCAGTAGCAGTAGCAGCAGCAGCAGTCCATCGGCGACCGCCGTCCAGACTCATGGAATATGTCCTCCTCAAGAAATGAGGAATGATGAATTATTGAGCAAAACCGGAGAGATAGTAAGTCTGACCTTAGAACTAATTGGCAAAATGGATAATGTCGCAGCAGAGCCCAAGAAGAGCGCCAAGAAAAATCTGGACAGTTTCCTTGATGAAGCGGATGAAGGGACCACGAAACTCTTGACTCATATTCAAGGTCAGGCACGCTTGTTGACCGGGAGTCAGGTAGCTGAGAAAGCTAGAGCTTTAGAACAATCGAAATCCTTCACGACGGCCCAGAGGGGCGGAGGCGGGGGAACGTTTAACCTGGAGACAACTTTCCCGATCGGCTCTTTTGATGGCTACGGTCCGCTAAACAAGATCAGATTTTATACGTGTGGGACCGCCGAAACCAAAAATGAAGGTAGCAAGCCGGATGAAGCCAGATACCAGATACTGTGGAGCCCAGAGACTTCGACAATGTCAGAAGCTGACATTAAGGAACGAGCGAAAGCTATGGATAAAGTTCTTCAAGAGTGGAGCCAATGGCTAGACGAGTCAGCGGAAAAGAGCGATGAAGATTTTTACGATGTGTGGGAACATAATCCTGCTGAGAGAGAAATGCTACAACTTATAGCCATCCTCGGCAGCGCAGACATAACATCAGCCGGGAAGCTGCGCGGAGTGAAACAGTCTAAGGTTAAGATGGCAGATGTTAAGGGGCTCCCGAATAACGATGCTAAATCCCTGTGGGACATTGCAAATGAAGCATGTTACGTAAGGACGTTCACGGGTACCAACGGCAACGGCAACGTCTGGGATAGAAGAAAAAAAGATCTGGGGTCTATATTCGGTAATGTGACTCGGGCGCAAAAACTGGCTAGAGTCCTCTTGATAGATAGCTCTGAACGCAAAGACTCATCCTGGGCTATGCAACGTAGCAGTCCAGGGAGTCGAGAGGAGGAGGATCGGTCGTCTCCGCAGAAAGAGGGCGAGCTGTCTGTTATGAAGGCAATCGTACAATACTACACGCTCAGAGATGCGGTAAAGCTATTTGACCGGCTTAAAGTAGTTCATCCACTATGGTTCGGGAATGCCGCTGCACGGATGGTCGTGGCGACGAAGGTAGGAATAGGCAAAGCGTATGGGAAATTACCAAGCAAAGCAGCCATCAAGGCACGTTCTAAAGCGCTGCTAGCTGCCAGTAAAGGGCTCAAGGATAAACTGTTCAATGCGGTGGGGACGGCCGGTCGAGGGGTGGGGAGACTCATAGCGAAAGCTATGCCCGCTAGAGCGACGCCGGGTCCCTACTCGACAGCACAAATTGGAGTTGGGGAAGGTCCTCCACCTTGCGACGAAGAATGTCAAAAGAGAGCGGATGACATACAGCAGGTTAGCATCTTCACCACCACACTTAGGGATACTAAGGGCGACATCGTCTCTCCTGGCTACTCCATGGAAGTATTCAGATATCCGTCGGGGAATTCCCCAAGAGTACAAACGCTAATATCTAGTACCGCAGCCAATCGCGGATTAATCGCCACGCCAGTGCCATCCGAGGAGGGAGGCAAAGAGGATGAGGGGATAGAAATGACAACTTCTAAATAGTTATTAACAACGTTCTAATAACTATTTCTCCTTTTATAGACTCAATGATGTGATTTTAGTCGAGTTCATGCGGTCGGAAAACACAATGACCATGGGACTGCTGGGCATTCCTTCCCGATCCACTTCGTGCTTAAAGTCGATCATTGTCAATATTATGCTGTCTATTTTATAGCACAGTTTTTCGCCTTCGGATCCCTTTTTCGAGTCGATATAGGTGTTCCTCAAGTTGTAAAGTCCCGGAATCATTCCGTCGATAAGAGTTAGAATCTTGGCCTTCACTGGTACATTATCACAACTCCGGTTCATGTCGCATTTCAGATCATCACAAAGCTTGAAAAACTCCAAAAAATCTTCATCCAGATACACAAAAGTGTTCTTCCGATTTTCCTTGTGCCACCACCTTTTGATGTGTTGTCCGTTACCTTTTTCTTGTATGTAATATGTACCATTGTATCTTCCTATCTTGTCTCCTACTTTTATATTTTTGAACGGCGCAAACTTGTCTTTAAATTTGTTATATCTATTACTAAGCTCTTCCTTAGTCTCTATCGCAGCTCTGACCCGTCTAGCCTTTCTTGGGTTCGATAGCATGACCTCTTGCTATATAGGATTGGGATATTTAAATATACGGAATGTACTGTGGTTGGTAGTTGTCGTATACAGTTACAGTAAATGCATCATTGTAGCCTTCTACGTACACGGTGTCCCCATTGTACAGTTCGTCGCAGCCATACTCGTTCGTACAACTTCGTCCACTGCGGCTTACCGGAAGTTTGACGCTGTTATTTTTATCGCTCATCGTGTAGTACTGCCATTTGTTTCTGTTGGCATATAAAGGACGTCCCATAAGGGCTAATATTGTTTCTTCTCCGTTTGGTCTAGTCAATATCCCTGTTTGTCGATAGCTCGCATCGAAGCCTCTTGTTTTTATATTTATTGGAATCCCTCTCGGATCCGGCATAACCGGGAAATACCCGTTACTCCTGAGAGGAGCGGTATACGGATTTAGAAGAACATCTCCTGGGTGATTACTGTAACCCTTATTGAATTTCGGGTAGAGTCCCCTATTAATGATCTCCTTCTTAATAATAACCGGAGAGACTCTGGTTAACTGTCTGGTACCGCTACTATAATAGAAGTACATAGCTACTACTGCAAAAACACATATTAAGAATAATACTGTCATATTCTCAATACATAAAACTCCAGGTGGACAACGTCTACTCATTATATATACTTACGCCTTTTTTTTCTTCCCACCGCTCTGTCCCGGAAGGGCAATCTTTTCCACCAAAGGGATAACTTTATCTACTAGCTTCATCATACCGGAATCTTCAAACGATGATAGCAGTTTCTGGGCGTTTTCCATCAAAGGACCCATAGAAGCCATTTGTTCCATGAGATTTTGCTGTGTCTCGACGAGATGAGTGGTATCTTTGGTTAATGCTTTTATTCCATCTCCCCCAAGAACATTTTGCAGATTATCGTACTGTTGTTCTAAAGAGCCCGCATAGTCTATACGACCACCAGTGACCTCGTCTTCCTCCCCCTCGTCCGCGGCAGAAGCAGCCTTATCTTCGTCATCCTCCTCCCGCGAGGGGGCGAATGCGTCCGCCTCAGATAGATGTATAGCTTCGCCGGCATTCTTGACTGTTTCAGCTCCGTGGCGGATTCCTTCTCTTGCTCTCTGGGGTAGGGATCTTGGGGCAAGTGCTGTTGTCCCCCCTTCGATGTTTCTTGCCCCTTCTTCAAAGCCCTCTCTCTCCCTCCATAGCCAGCGCCTCCTTAAAGGCGTGCGTACCAGCGCTGTTCCGACAATCGCAATGCTCAAAGTCACAATAGTATTTTTACTAAAGTAAGTGGACAAAGCATAAATAATTACGAACAATGTAAGGGATTCGTAGTCCCCCATCTCTAGATATCCCAATAAGCTAGCAACAGCAATAAACAATAACGTATAGAATACATATTTATTCGTCAGTACATTAAATGTCATTATTATATATAATTTGTATATAAAATAATAATTATGAATCCCTTAGTAGTTTACTGCGATACCTTCTTCGCATCTTCACTGTGTTTTGCCGCTGTTAGGGCAGCTTTTCCAGCGAGGAAATTTTTCTTGGCGGCGATTTCACATTTGGACTTGGCATCGCCGGTCAGAGCAGCACACTTTGAATCTTTGACCTTCTCCTTTGCTGCTTGGAGATGCTTCGATGCTGCCTTCTTCGAAGTAGTGGCGCCATCTTCAAATCCCTCCTTAATGCGACCGCAGCCGAATACTACATTTGATACGAAAAGGCCTGCTAAAATATCAAGTGAACGGTTTTTCGTGAAGTAGTTCGCAGCATAAGTAGCAATTCCGAAAATGACTATGCATTCGACGGATCCCAAGCTCACATATCCTAAAAGATTAATAACCATGAGCACCAAAGCTACGTAGTAAAGTACTTGACTTCTCAGAATCTGTTCAAGCTTCATTATATATAACTCAAATATAAAAAATTGATGAAGGGTATAGAATGCTACTAATAATACCTAAATATGCCGTGCGAACTGGCTTACTGCGAAATATACAATCCCCTAGCCCACGGACATCTATCGAGCGCGGACAGAGAGTATATATACGGATCTTTCCTGCTTCACATTTCAATACCAGCAGAGGAATTCTTCAATAGTGAATTTCTTCAATATAAAGATACCATCAAAAATATATACGATTCCAAGTTCAGCAACCTACGGCACCCTTTTGTTCGCAATATTGAACAGACTATTAGACCCTATTCTCTCCAAATAGTAAAACGAATAGAGTATAATCAATACACATTTTGTGTAGTCAAGACAATGTGGCTACGAATGTTACAGCGAACGTGGAAGCGTTATTATCACTCCGTACTTACAAAAAGGCGAAATCCAAAAAACCTTATTAAAAGAAGTATTTATGGTAGGTGGGTGTATTAGCGTCTTCTACGACGTGTCCTCCTGGTACGTCTATGTTTACGGCGCCTTTTTCGTCCCGCATGTCGCCGTGTTTTACGCTGGGTATGTTTCTTATGTCTAGATAGTCGCTCGCTAAGACGTTTTCTACTAGCCAAGCTTGCCTTTCTACTATACTTGTACCCACCGTACTGCTGGGTGCTAGATGCGTTAGTGCCTACGCAGCCACATCCTCCGCCTTTTTTAAGTCGCCTACGCACCGTTCGTCGGTGCGCTTTTCCACATCCTCCGCCTTTCTTCGCTCTGTTGCCTGTACTACAATTGATTCCCATATATACTACTAAAACATTTTAATCTAGATGCTCCATGATACGGGATTTGGCAAATGTAATTCGATTCTTCATATTCTTGTCCTCGGTATTTTTCATGTTCTCGTCTAGATACCTTAAGAGACGGTGGGCTGCTCCTTTAAACTCTTGTTTTCCCCCCACTTGTTCTCTCCATTCACTTATGACGTTCCTAGTGTACGCTAGGTACGGTTTATCTCCCCCTCCACCAATCTCCATCTTGTTACTGTGTTGCTCTATCTTGTTTCCAAGACGTTTTTGTTCTTTTCTCAACAACTCTATTATCTTATGCCGATCCCTTAAGTCCATCTTATATATATATATAATTTATAGTTTATAATTCCAATACAGCTGTCTAACGATAATTTGAAATTAAAATATATGAGTTAAAAAAATATGTAGTGCCGTATTTTTTTTAAAAATATTTAAATATAGGCGGATATTATTTAGGATGTCGAAATATGTCAATGAACCCTTGCTTGCAGAAAACCCTAATCGTTACGTAATGTTTCCATTACAAGACCATGACATATGGCAACTGTATAAAAAAATGTTTGATTGTATGTGGCGAGCCGAAGAGATTGATCTCTCTAAAGATATTGTTCACTGGGAAACGCTGAATGACAACGAACGGCATTTCATCAAGATGATCTTAGCATTCTTTGCAGCCTCTGATGGGATTGTCTTGGAGAACCTGGGTATGCGATTCCTAACTGAGGTTCAGCTACCCGAGGCACGCGCCGCGTACGGCTTTCAGCTTATGATGGAAAATGTACATAGTGAAACATACTCTCTCCTGATCGATACCTACATAAAAAGTGATAAAGAGAAGAAGAGACTCTTTCATGCCCTCGACAATTTCCCATGTATCAAGAGGAAGGCAGACTGGGCCATCCGGTGGATCAATGATAAGCGATCTTCATTTGCCGCTAGACTTGTCGCCTTCGCCTGCGTTGAGGGAATCTTCTTCTCTGGCGCGTTCTGCTCCATTTTTTGGCTTAAAAAGCGTGGGCTTATGCCAGGTCTCACTTTCTCGAACGAGCTTATCTCAAGAGACGAAGGCATGCATACGGATCTTGCTGTATTGCTCTTCAATAAACTCACAAAGAAGTTGAACAAGCAGAAAGTAAAGGAGATTATTAGAGAGGCCGTTATTATCGAGAAAGAGTTCATCTGCGATGCACTCCCATGTAAACTGATCGGAATGAATAGCAAGCTCATGAGTCAGTACATTGAATTCGTCGCAGACCGTTTGTTGGTTCAGCTAGGATGTACCAAAGAGTACAAAGCGGCTAACCCCTTTGATTTTATGGAAATGATTTCCCTTGAGGGAAAGACAAATTTTTTTGAACGCCGGGTGTCGGATTACAGTTTATCGTCAGATTCTAAAAAAGATAGCGTTTTTGATATGGGCAATGTTGATTTTTAATGTCATAAATGACTGGGCGCATACGAGTTTATTTGTACTTAATTTGGCTTAAACAAATGTCACGTAAAATGGTTATACATGCGAATAGGACTAATTGGTAACGGTTTTGTTGGACAGGCAACTAAGATTTTGAAATGTCCGGAGGTATCATTTCTTGTCTATGATATTCGACCCGAAATGTGCGAGCCTAAAGGAACAACATTAGAAGAGATATGTTGGCTCTGCGACATAATATTTATATCTGTACCGACGCCCATGAGAAAAGACGGTAGTTGCTGTTTGGATATAGTCGAATCCGTTGTAGAAAATATCAGCAAGTTTCTCGACTTTAACAAGGCATTTGTAGTGCTAAGGTCTACGGTCCCGGTAGGGACAAGTCAGAGACTAAATTGTTATTTTATGCCGGAGTTTCTAACAGAACGCAACTTCAAGGAAGACTTCCGAAACAATGAAAAATGGATTTTTGGAACTAAAAACACTGAACAAGACGTAGGATTTAAAAATAGAATAACGCAATTAATCACCTATGCTCACAATAGTAATAAAATCACACACAATGCTATGTATTTCATGTCCAATGCGGAGGCAGAGATGGTTAAGATGTTCAGAAATACCTACTTAGCCACGAAGGTCTCATTTTGTAACGAGGTATATCAATTCTGCAAACATAAAGATATCGAGTACGAAGCTGTTAGGAAAATTGCAGCCAGCGACAAGCGCATAGGCTTCAGTCACACCAGAGTTCCAGGTCCTGATGGTCATTTTGGGTATGGTGGAACATGCTTTCCGAAGGACACCAATAGCTTCCTCTATGAAATGCAGAAGGAAAAGCTCCCGTCCTATATATTGAAAGCCGTTGTTGAGAGAAATGAGCAACTAGATAGAAAGGAGAAGGACTGGTGTGATGACACAGGAAGAGCGGTGGTATAAGGCATTACGCACCATTTTTGAAGTACTGTATCGTTAGTTTTAGTCCGGTTTCTAAGCTGATGTCCGGGAACCACTCGAGCAAGCCTTTGGCTTTGGTAATGTCAGGCTTCCGCACCTTAGGATCATCTTCAGGCAACGGACAGAAAATGATTCTTGACTTGGACTCGGTTAGCTCGATGATTTTGTTTGATAGGTCGAGGATAGTAAGCTCATTGGGATTGCCCAGATTAACAGGACCGACATGATCAGAATTCATAAGCTTCACTAATCCCGATAATAGATCATCGACATAGCAAAAACTTCGTGTTTGTTGTCCGTCACCATATATCGTAATATCTTCACCGCTGAGCGCCTGGATGATGAAATTGCTTACTACCCTCCCATCATTGTGAGCGAGAAAGGGCCCGTAAGTATTGAAGATTCGCGCTATTCTTACATCAATGCCGAACATTCTATTATAGTCCATCATCAAGGTCTCAGCTATTCTCTTACCTTCATCATAGCAAGATCTTATGCCTATAGAATTGACATTCCCCCAATAACTTTCGGATTGTGGAGAGACCTGCGGGTCACCATATATCTCTGACGTCGAGGACAAGAGAATTCTCGCATTTGTGGACTTTGCTAGATTCAGCATATTCAAAGTTCCTATGAAATTAGTCTTAGCCGTTGCAATAGGGTCCTTCTGATAATTTTTTGGACTCGCGGGACACGCAAGATGGTATATCTGATCCACCATGCCTAGCGTCGTATCCATAACATCACCTTCCACGAACACGAAGTGTGGATGGGACAACAGGCTCTTTATGTTATCTTTCTTGCCGGAACTGCAGTTATCCAGGCATATTACATGATGCCCTTGTTTAATCAGCAGGCGACATAAATTGGTTCCTATAAAGCCGCAGCCGCCAGTCACTAAGATTCTCATATATCTAATTTGTAATATAATAATTTAAATATATGAACTTTCATAATCTACATGGCTAAAGTTGCATTTATTACTGGTATAACGGGGCAAGATGGCTCTTACTTATCCGAGTTCCTCCTCGATAAAGGGTACAAAGTGTATGGGATTGTACGTCGGACCTCGTCCCTTTACAACGACGATCGGTTGAAGAGCATAAGACACCGAATAACCCTCCGGTATGGGGACATGACTGACGGCGCAGCTCTGCAGAACTACATTCATGAGATCATAAGATATACTGAAAACTTGGAGAGATTGGAAATATACAACTTAGCAGCTCAGAGTCACGTGAAGGTATCCTTTGAGATCCCTGAATATACGGCCCTTGTAGACGGCATCGGCGCCCTGAAACTTCTAGAAATTATTCGCAGCTTAGATGATAAAATGCAAAATAAATGCCGCTTTTATCAAGCAGGCACAAGTGAGATGTATGGAAAAGTATTAGAAATTCCTCAGAGCGAAAAGACGCCTTTTAACCCAGTCTCTCCATACGCTGCCGCAAAAGCCTACGCCCACCATATAGTGAAGATATATCGCGAAGGTTACGGACTGTTTGCGGTGAACGGGATTCTCTTTAATCATGAAAGCCCGCGACGAGGGCAGAACTTTCTTACAATGAAAGTGGTGAACGGAGTGAAAGATATTTTAACTGAAAAAAAGGAACTAATAGAACTTGGCAATTTAGACAGCCTCCGTGACTGGGGGCATGCCAAAGATTATGTTAAGGGTATGTGGCTAATGTTACAACAGGACGGACCCGATGACTACGTGCTGGCAACTGGAGAGACATGCAAGGTTCGCGACTTCGTCGCTCAATCCTTCGCGCATAAAGGCATAACCCTTCAATGGAAAGGGTCGGGAATGAACGAGTACGCGGTTGACGGCGATGGGATTGTAAGAGTGAAAGTGAATGTTAAGTATTATAGACCGTGCGAAGTTGACTTACTTTTGGGAAACCCTACTAAAGCTAAAACGAAACTAGGATGGACAAGGGAATATGATAGTCTAGCGTTACTAATCGCGGACATGTTTCGTGATTAACTTCGGGTCATACTATAAATGTATCCGTATGATATGAGCGGCTTCAACAAAAATAGAAAGATACGAATGCAAATTAATCATCGAATAATGATGCTGAATGCGCTTAAAGCCAGGGCAGCATTGCATAGACAAATGGAAAGCGCGATGAAGTTGGAAACGGATAAACGGCAACGAGAAGCAGCTACAAGGAAGTTGGAAACGGAGAAACTGCAACGAGAAGCAGCTACAAGGAAGGCAAATGGAGAGAAACCAATCGTGACGTGTCATATGCGAGGTGGATTAGGAAATCAGCTCTTCCAAATATTTGCTACAATAGCTTACGCACGTAAACGCGATATAGATTTCTGCTTACCGAACTTCACAGGGGGGAAGGGGATAGACGAAACATCCGCTCGCCCATCGTACTGGGATAACATACTCTCCAATCTGCGCCCATACATTCGCGATGTAGATGGCTTTAACTTACCCGAATCATATTCTTGTAGGTATCAGCCATTGCCTCAGTATGACGATTGCAGGAGCCTGAAGCTAACGGGTTATTGTCAGAGTCCAGAATATTTTAAAGATGTCAGTGACAATATCATAGGGCTTATTGGATTGCGAGGTTTTCAGAAAGAGATTGGAGAGAAATATAGTATCAAATCATCTATCGCTCTACACTTCCGAATTGGTGACTACAGAGCAAACTCGACATTTCATCCAATTCTCTCCACAGATTACTATAGAAAGGCACTCGGTCATATAATTAGTAAAACCGACAAAGCGGACTGGACGGTTAGGTACTGCTGCGAAGAGCAGAATATTGATGAGGTTTGTGGCAAGATAAGCGAATTGAAAGAAGACTATCCTAAGCTGACATTCGAACGGATAGACAAGGATCTTGCGGATTGGCAACAAATGTTATACATGTCTTGTTGTCAACATAATATAATAGCGAACAGTAGTTTCAGCTGGTGGTCCGCATATCTTAACGAGGATGGCAAAAAGATAGTCTGTTATCCGAGTATCTGGTTTGGGGACGGTACGGATGTCAGCGAGCTATTCTTGGGAGGATGGACGAAACTATAGCCTGATTATGGGACGAATCTTAGGTTTATTATATTTTACCATCCATTCGGTATTATCTCTTTCGAGTGACCCACCTTCTAATAGTATAACACCACCTTTCTTCATCTTTCTCACATAATTATTGAATACAAATTCATAAGCCTCTCCATTGTTAGCTATATCAATATCCTTCGATATTTGAACAAGGGCAGAATTGCTTATATATTAACTGGATATGAAGCAGATGGAACAAAACCATTGATAAAAAAAGTATCAAGGTTCTCATGATTGTATTCTTTTTAATGTATCTGAATTAAAAAAAATTTTAAAAACTACAATTTAGATTTAATTGATATTACACAAAATAATTATGATCTGAAACCCTCTTAACTTTATGCTTTATAGAAACACTTAATTTTAAGCTATTAAATCCGTGTTTTCAAATCAAAATAATTCATCATCACGTCAGTAATATATGTCGCCAGTATAAATATTTGGCGTATACATCTTTACATAGACTTACGAATCCATGCTATAAAAACTGTATTCATAATAGATATTTTATTTATCCTCAAGTTATAAAGAAATTTCTCTTTTTAATATATTTGTATGTTCTGTTGATACCGAATCATCGTGATAAACATAACCGCCAACAAAATAATAGTTATCACAATATGGTATAGGGAATGGTTTTGCATATTCGCCTGGATATCTATAAAAAGAAGAATGTACAAAAGCGTCTTTTAAAATCAATGGATAAATAATATTTTTAAGAAAATGAGAGTCATAATCTCTTGGACCATTTTGAGAAGTTTTACTATCTATTAAAGATTTCCAAGATTTTATAATAGTATTTTTTTTTATACCAAACATACCACCCAATATACAATGTACATGGTGTGGGTGATCTCTCATAATATGAAATATTTTATCAGATTTAATCCATTCTTCCACCGCTAATTTTTCTCTTAATAAGAATCGTGTATCGGTGTCACGTGATAAGTTAATTTCAACACCAGGATGATCAATTGATTCAAATCTCCAAGTCATTGGTTTATTCTTATTTAAATCACCCGTTTTATAAATAATTTTAGTATTGGAAATACTATTCAATTCGTCAATAATGTTCTGAGGCACCGTTTCTTTATGTACATAAAACCAGCATTCAAAATCAGGATAAAAATCTAAGGCTAGTCGAGCATTTTTTATAGCACCTATATAAAAATCATTAGAACAACATTGCGTTGGACAACCGCCGCCCCATAAAGAAAAAGAAATAACTTTTACCATTTATATAATAATATAACTAATATTTAAACAAGTATATATATATATTCATAAATATAATGCAAAATCTGTTAAATTCTATAAAAAAAGAATGTTGGTTTCAAATTGGAACAAATACTGGTGTTGATAATTTTAGACAGTATGTCAATTATTATAAACCCAAAAAGGTTATTTTGGTAGAAGCCAATTCATCACTTATTGATGATATAAACAAAAATTATGATAGTATAAAGAAATTTACAGAGGTAATTATTGTTAACAAAACAATTTATACAGAAAATGATAAGGAGGTATCATTATTTATACCAGCCGAAAATGGAATATATGGAAAACCGGGTGTTCAACCGGATAGAAAACAAGGGAATCATATATATACTAATGGACAATTTTCTTTATTACCTATGAATGATTGGGGTGAAAAAAAACATATGGTTGAAATTAAATCAAATAGTATTACATTTAAGACATTATGTCAAGAATTAAATATAAAAAATATAGACTTTTTACAAATAGATACGGAAGGATTTGATTCTGAAATAATTAAATCTATAAATTTAAAAGAAATTGATATTTCTGTAATAAGATATGAAAAATGGCCTTTTGGGGAAGAATGTTTTACTCGTTATAATAATGAAAATAAAGAAAAATATGGATTAAATGGAATGAAATGTGTAAAAGATAAATTAGAAAAACATAATTACAAATTATACGATATAAGAGATAGAGATGGTGATGACATTATAGCTATAAAAAATTAATTTGGAATAATATTATAAATTTCTAGGTCTTTTTCTATTTCATTTAAATTAATATTTTGCTTTTTTTTGAAAACATAGATTAACAGACAATTCACAGAGTCATGGATACAAATTTAATAAGTAGTTATTAATAATTTAAATATATGTTAATATAACTATTATAAAATGACAGAAGTAATTGAATTTATTTTTGATGATAATATTAAAATTAATATAAAAAATAATGAAAAAAATATGAATAATAATGAAATGTTAAAACGCATAGCAACAAATAATGAAAGAATATTCAGAAATATACATATTTATTTATTAAAAAATAAAATTATTAAAGGAAATATTATTGATATTGGTAGTTATATAGGAGATAATACATATCCGTGGGCAAAATTAACGAACGATATAATTTATAGTATAGATCCCAGTAATAAAAATTGTGAATATATTAAAGAAATTTGTCAGTTAAACGGTATTAACAATGTAGTGATTTTAAATAAATTAATAAGTGATACTAATGAAGTTTTGAACTGTCCAAGTAATGCGGTTGAACATTGTTCTTTTGTTTGGAAAAATGGCGAGGTTGGTAATTTAAAAAAACCGGAATACAATTTAAAAATAAAAGCAGACACATTTGACAATTTATATGATAATGGTATAATAAATAATATTGGGTATATTCATTTAGATGTTGAGGGTATGGAAAATAAAATTTTGAATGGTTCCAAAAAAGTAATAGATGTGTTTAAGCCAATAATTACCTTTGAAGGTCATATACAAGCTGAACAAGAAGAAGTTAAAAAAAACATTAAATTTTTGAAAGAAAGAAATTATACTATATTTATGATTAATGATACTATAACTCCGGGACAATGTTGGGCAGATTGTAGAAATTTTATTGCCTTTCCAGAAAACATAGATTCTATGGAATTAATAAAAAAAATAAACTTGACTTTTTTTTCACTTATAAATTAATAAATATTTAAACACTATAATATATTACATTATATTATAATGAAAAAAGGATTTGTAATATTTACGGATTTAAAATATTTACCAATAGTTAAAAATCTTATAGATTCAGTGCTTTTATTCAGTAAGTATAATATAGAATTAAATTGTATTAATTTTTTAAAAGAATTTGATAATCCACGTATTAAATCAAAAAAAATAGATATGCCTAATCCTCATTTTTTTAATATAACACGATGTAAAATTATAGCAACAATAAATAGTGACTTTGATTATGGATTATTATTAGATGGCGATATGATAGTAACAAAAGAAATAGATCAAATATTTGACGATAACGAAGAAAAAATAAAAAAAGTAAAATGTCCTTTATTTTGTAAGCATCCACATAATCCATTTAAAAGATATAAACATATCTTTTCAAGACTAATAAATAAACAGCCAAAAATGAAATACGTTTATTCTGTATATTTATTTTTAAAAAGTCAAAAATGGTTTTTTGAAGAAACACTTAGTATTATGAATAATATTTTATCAAAAAATATGCATAATTATTTTTATCCAATACCGGAGGAAAGTGTTTTGAATGCGCAATTATGTAATTATGAGGTTGATTATGATATGGGTTATTGTTATCATATAAATGGTTTTTCAGAATGTTTTGAATATTATTTAAATCCAGAGAGTGAAGAAGGAAAAAAAGGAAAAAAACACATTGAAGATACTTATTTATCATATGATTGTCCTATTAAAATTTATGCTTTTCATGGACATAATATAAAAGACATAAATATAGGAAAAAATCTTATAAATAAAATAAAGCTTCATATATAGGTAATTTATATTATGACAGAAATTTTATTAAAGGTTTTATTTAATTTTGAACTAAAATTAGCTTTATTGTTTAAGTAAGAATAATCGCGATTCTCTCTGGATTTTAAATATATTTCCTTAGAAATAAGTGGAAGATTTATAGCCATACAAAAGAAACTGCTATCTACCATTATTACTTTATTGGCATTTATAATTATATCAATATAGAATGGTAAAGGATGGTTAATCAAGCTCTGTGCCAATATATAAAAAGGGTCATTCTTATTGTACATATTAATACAAGGATTTACAACCAATGTATGATTTTTATTAAATCCCAATTGTTTTTCCATCTTTTCTATTTTAAATACTTCCCCTGTGCTTGCATAATTGTGTATAAAAGTATAATTACCAACTTCATTTAGTTTATTAAATAAGCTCTTTGATTCTTGTGGAATATTAATATGAAAATATTCTCTAAAATATTTATCATTAATACCCATATCTCTGTAAAAGTTAAAAGGTAAATCTGTATAAGGTTCAGGGTTTTTAGTTAAACAATGAGAACCAGCCATATATAAATCCATATTTTTAGTCATTTCTTTAAATTTTTCATAAGAAAATCCAAACCTAGGGCTGATATATTCATCATTAACTACAGGGTATATTTGTATAGTTTCATCATCACTATAAAATAATTCCATATTTTTCTTATTGTGTTCTTTACAAACTACCAAAACTTTATCATAACAAGTAGATAAATATCTTACAGCGCCGATAGATGTAATATTATCGCCAAGACCAAGATGGGTTAAAACAAAGGCTTTTGTTGGTTTATATCCCTTTTGTTCCTTTAAAGATGAATTAGCAATATCATTTATTTTTTTTTTTTTTCTAAATCTTCTTTTGTTTTCATCTATTATTTTTAAACATAATTTATTTTTATCACCACTATTATATCTAAAATCATCTTGCATTTCCCATATATCCAAATTAACTTGTTTCAATATTTTATAATAAAAATCATATTTTTGTACATTTAATTTTAATTTATTATATAAAATATCATATTCTTTTTGAACATCATGTTTTCTATTATCCTTAATTTTTTCAAGTTTAATATCTAAAATTGTTAGTTTATCTAACGCTTCTCCCATAGAAACAGGTAAATTTATTTCTGTCATATAAATATATTAGTGTTATTTATATTTATGTTAATATTTTTTTCATTAAATATATATTTTTTTTTTCTTCAATTACTTTAAAATTATATTTTTCATATATTTTTTTAGCAATATTATTATTTTTATCAACTGTTAAATGTATATAATCTACATTTTTTTTATAAGCATATTCTATTAAATATTCCATGATATTTTTTCCATAACCATTTCCTCTATATTTTTTTAATACACATATACCTAACCACATTTTATTTTCAAAATCTAGATGACCATAACCAATTATATTTTCATTGTCTACTAGAATTATTGTAATTATATGATTTTTTATTATTTTAATATCTCTAGTATCATAATATCTGAAAAAGGATGAATTGTTTAATTTAATGAATTTTTTTAATAAATCAATATTATCTTTTTTGATTATATTAAATATCATGTACTCGATATGATATATTATATTTTATTTTTTAAATATAAATATAACATACAATAAAATTATATCAATGAATAAAAACCTAATAATTTTAAATACTCATTCAAGCAATTAATAATATACTCTTGTTGCTCTTCTTTTAATCCCGGATAACTAGGTAACATAATACCTCTATTTATTATTTCAGGATATTCAACTTTTATATCTTTTAAATGATCATGCTTTCTTATGTCATGAAAAAATGGTCTAACTTGAATAAGTTTCTCATTCATATAGTGTTCAATAGACTTGAAATCTAACCCATGTATAACAATACAATACATCCAAGTTGCACCGATCGTATTTTCTTCATTTTCTAATTTTATTATTTTACCTTCTTTTAATGCTTTCTCTAATAATTTATCATAATTCTTAAATATGTTTTCCTTCAAAGTAAGAATGTGGTCCAAATCATTTAACTGGTCATATAAAAATGCAGCCTGTACATTTGTCATACGATAGTTATAGGCCAATTTATCGTGAATATAGCGTTTCTTTGTCATCCCATGACTATAAATAGATTTTATATATTCATATACTTTGTCATCGTTTGTAAAAAATGCCCCGCCTTCACCAGTTGTTAATGTTTTATTAGCATAAAATGAAACAGCAGAACAAAGCGAACTTTCACTAGTTCCACTATATATATCTTCGTATTTGCCAAAATTTCCTTCGCAATTATCTTCGATAAATATAATATCTGGACGTATCCGTTTTAATCGTGGAACATTAACTATATTTCCTAGATTATGAACTATTAATACAGCCGAATTTTTTTCCAGGCCTTTAATATATTCTTCTGAAGTGTCCATATTAAGTGTTAGTGGATTTATCTTCATAACCTCTATATTCTCTTTTTGATATTCCATTAATACACAATTCCAGGGAGCGACAAAAACATTATTGGGAATATAAATTTTTTTAATATTCGGATGTTTATATTTTAGGGCCAATAAAAGACAATGCGTGGCTGCCGTACCATTATTCATCAATATACAATGTTTAACATTCAATATACTTTTAAGTTTTTCTTCAGAATTTTTAACAAATATACCATAATTACTTATCCAGTTTGTAGAAATTGCCATAAGAGCAGATTCTTTGTATTTACTTAAATAAGGAATATATATAGGTATCATACTGTATTAATATGTATAAATTAATACTTAAATTATATATATATTAACTATAATAATCTACAAGGATAAAACATATATTTACACCAAACAGTATTAGCGTAATAACTATTCAGCATCCGGTGGGGCCAAGTATATCCAATAGCTTTAGTCCCCCTCCATGTTCTATAATTGCTTGTATGGTGGTGTATCAATTTAATTTCAAAACAAGGATTAAATATTTTATAATCTAATTTTTCAGTAAGATATATGGTCAATAATGCTTCAATACCTGGTGTATTTTGAATATAGTTAACGTATGATAAATCTTTATCTTTTATTTTTTTTTTTAAAATATCACTTTTAAAAATAAAGGCATCATGGGACCCGCCATAATTAGTTATAAGAGGATGAGTATTATCTGATTCATGACGAGTAAGAAAATAACACATATTATCTTTTAATTTATTTAGAATTTCAATATTGGGAATATCAAATTCAATATCACTATTACAGATACATATTATTTTATTATCAAATTCACTAGCCACTGTGAATAATTCTTTATATGTAGGTTGATAATTTTTTATTAAAAAATTTATTTTATCATAATTTTTAACATTTTTTAAAGTGCCTTCATGAAATGTTTTATAATCAATTTGAGTAATATAAAGATGCATTTTTTCTATAAATATCTTGTCTAAATTTTTTTTAAGTGTCATGATAAGTTCTTCTTCTCTTCCTTTATTTTTAGGATAATAAAAGCTTGTTAAGAGTTCCATTTATTAATTAAACTATTTAATTATTTAAATATTTATACTTATTGATAATTATAATGTTAATACCGTTACATCAATTGGTGAACCATTTTAAGTTAAATTTGAGAGGAGTATTACACATTGGTGCCCACGAGTGCGAAGAACAGCTAAGTTATATCCAACAAGGTATAAAGAATAGTAACATTTACTGGCTGGAA
>Ga0255055_10001120_pt1 | contig 20184 bp, 14 predicted proteins | sample JV7_2_27_MG_FD_188633 | JGI IMG/M metagenome (GOLD analysis project Ga0255055, IMG submission 188633) | Seawater microbial communities from Jervis Inlet, British Columbia, Canada - JV7_2_27 | ecosystem: Environmental > Aquatic > Marine > Inlet | place: Canada: British Columbia | collected...
TATTGATTGCAGGCGATCCCGGGTATAAAATTCATCTTTTGGAGACCTCGCTTCGATAACCCCATCGGTGTAGCCGACCAAAAGATCACCCGGTTCAAGTTGAATCTGTCGGGTTTTGAATGAAATGTCGGGCATCAGGCCCACCGCCGGCCCGGTCGGCATCAGCTGTTCTTTGATGTTGCCTTCGTTAAGCACATAAAGCGGCTCATGTCCGCCGTTGACATAGCACAGTCTTCCGGTTGTCGGATTCAGCACCCCGAAAAACATCGTGGCAAACATACTTTCCTGACCGTGATTCTGGACAATATAGTTGTTGGTAAACGTCACGGCTTTCAGGCCGCTCTCCAGGTTTAAGTCCGCAGTCGCAGTCGAACTTGAGTTTTTATCCACCAATGCGCTGGCTAAAATCTGTTCTGAAAAAACGCGGATTAAACTGCGAAATAGCGCCATATACAAGGCCGATCCAACGCCTTTGTCGCAGACATCGGCGATCACCAAACCCATGCATCCGCCGGGCAGCATAAAAACATCGTAGAAATCGCCAGAGACCTTTCCGGCCGGATAAAAACAGGTGGCGATATCCCAGTTGGGCAATTGCGGAATTTTACTGGGCAGGAACTCCTTTTGAATCTGGCGTCCTTTTTCCAGTTCAAATTCAATCATCTTGACCCGCTCCCACTCCCGCAGGCCTTCCACCATTTTGTTGAAATTGCTGGCCAGCTGGCCGATTTCATCGTCTGAAGTGACCGGCGCTAGATTTGTCAGATCCCCTTTGGCCACATCCGCGGAAAGTTGAGAAAGATTTTCAATCGGCCGGGCGATCTTGCGGGCAAAGTAATACCCCAGAAAACGGGATAGAATCATGGCAATAAAAAACATGAGCATAAACCATAAGGCCTCTTTTTTCATGACCGCAGCGATACCTTCACTATCAATTCCGATTTTGAGAAAATAGGAATTGAGGTCGTCTTTTCGGGTGATATTGATAAATAAAGCATGTTCGTATTCGGAACGAATCATCAGGCTGGAACGACTAAAATGTCTGCCAAGATTGCGCTCCAGCTTCGGAATATAGGCAGCCGCGGCCGGATTGATATGCAGCACATTATTTTCTCCAAAAAACAATTGATACCATCTGGCTTCGTCGGTCTTTCTGGTATAAACGGCGATATCGGCAACCGAGTAAAACGTAACGGATATCGTTTCCAGCATCTGAAAAAGTTGATACAGGTCGGGACTTGGACGGCCGATTCCTTTCCATAGAAAATCAACTTTCTCGCTGTTTTCCATGATGGCGACCTGATTCTTTATTAATTTGCTTACCGATCCGATGAAGTGTTTTTTGGCCCCCCGCATGTAAACAAAAGTTGTTGTTACAAAAATAATCAGGCCAAAAATAATAAAATAGAGCGTAATTCTTCGGGCGACCGAGGGCTTCCAGAACCGACAGTACGATTTGATATGTTCGACGGGTTTCATCTTGATATTCCTCAGTATAAAATAGATCAACAGCACCATATGAAATGCCAGGCTTGGATGCTGCATAAAATTTGCTAACGCAATTATGAATATAATACACTGGCTATTTTAAGGTAAATGAGTTTGCCCAAAATTGAAATGAAAAAATTGTTACGAATTGTATCTACCGCTTTGGCGACCATGCAAACGTAAAATTACCATTACTGAAAAAAGAAAAAATAACCTCAGGGAATTTTGTCAAATCCTTGAAGCCACTTTTGAACCCGCTGCGGAACAATTAGAAGAAGTCCTGGTGAAACCGAAGAGCACCGATATCACGTTGGACCTATTCGGCCTGACCTGGATGCCCTATCGTAAAGATGCCGGCGGACGCCTGAGCCCGGACTGGCAATAGTTTCGCTTTAAATGCTTAAAAAAATTAAGTGACTAATCCTCCAAAATGCACGGCGGACAAGAGTGAACTAAAGTTTGGAGTGACTAAAGTTAAGGTGTCGCTCACGCAGCACTGGCGCCGCGTGGTGCTCCATCTTTTATAAAAGGACAGAATTCCTCAACTTTAGGCACTTTCTTTACCCTGAACCTTCCCTTGCAAAATATCCGCGTCAGAGGTATTGCTAACCATCTTTTTTGCCAGCAAGACAACCGATCAATCAAATTTTTAAATACGCAGAAATGAGTTCCCAGTTTTCAAAACAAAAAGAGGTTAAACCGTATCGCGACGTTCTTCGGATCAGTCTGCCCCTGGTGGCCAGTATGTCTTCCACCATGATCATGGAGTTTACCGATCGGATTTTCCTGGCCAATTATTCACTGGATGCCATTGCCGCGGCACTGCCGGCCGGTATCACCTCTTTTTTATTCATTTCATTTTTTATGGGCACGGCCCAGTACCTAAATGTTTTTGTGGCCCAGTATACCGGATCCGGGACACTTGATCGGGTCGGTGCGGTCCTGTGGCAGGGTATCTATTTTTCGGTCCTTTCCGGAGTGGTAATGGCCGGCCTTTATTTTCTGGCCGAACCGCTGTTTCGGTTTGGCGGGCATTCCCCGGAGGTGCAGGCTCTGGAAGTCATCTATTTTCGGATCCTGTGTCTGGGCTCGGGAATACTTATCATCGGAACGAGTCTGTCATGCTTTTTTAGCGGGCGCGGACGGACCCGGCCGGTGATGATCATCAATATGATCGGAACCCTTTTTAACATCCCTTTGGATTATGCCTTGATCAATGGAGTCTGGATATTTCCCGAATGGGGCATACGGGGAGCCGGGATTGCCACGGTGATGTCCTGGTCGTTGATGGCCCTCATTTTTGCATTAATGGTTTTTACCCGCAAAAATGATCGCGTTTTCAAAGTCATATCGCATCGAGCTTTTGAAGCGGGTCTTTGCGGCCGCCTCATGCGATATGGTATCCCCAGCGCGGTTCAGTTTAGCCTGGATATTTTCGCATTTACGTTTTTTGTTTTGATGGTGGGGCGCATCGGCAAAATCGAGCTGGCCGTCACTAATATTGTTTTGTCGATAGACTCATTGGCCTTTATGCCGCTGATGGGTTTTTCTCTGGGCACCAGCACCCTGGTCGGGCAGGCCCTGGGCCGCAATCGAGTCGATCAGGCGCTTGCGGCAACCCGGGCGACGATCCATATCGTCTTATGTTATATGCTTTTGTTACTCTTTCTTTTTTTGTTTTTGCCCCAGCCCTTGCTCGAGCTCTTCAGACCCAACCACATGACGCCTGAGGATTATACCGCTATTCGTCAAGCCGGTATTATACTGCTGCGGTTTGTGGCGGCCTATCTTTTTTTTGATGCCCTGTATATGGTCTGCATCGGGGTACTCAAAGGGGCCGGTGATACCCGTTTTATCATGTGGAGTATCGGCTTGCTTTCATTGGCTGTTATGATCCTGCCGATCTATATCGGAGTGCAAGTGTTTGGTGCCGGGATTTATTATGCCTGGAGCTGCGCCACGCTTTTTGTGTTCTTTCTGTTTGGCGCATCTTTCTGGCGCTATCGGCAGGGCCGCTGGAAGCAGGTGCGGGTTATCGAACACCCTGCCCAAATCTAAAAAAGCCAATCGTTGAGTTTGCCCTGTTTTCCTTTTTTTCTTTTGACAGGCGCAAGGTTTTTTCTTAGTATATCTCTCAAATCGTTTTACAGTTATCATGTTAGCCCCTGTTCTCAGGTCGATGCGAATAAAGATTTTTTTTGCGATTTTCTTTTCACGCTCTGCTTGGCTCTTCGATTCTCTTTTCCGATGGCTTTAGATTTTTTATCAACCTGGTGGAGTAACGTGCGGGGTTGAATTCATATAAAATCATAAATGATGATCTGCATGAATACATGATCATGCCTCGGAGGCTGAGTACGATGAAAAAGAATCACTTTTTGCCGGCCCTAGGATATCTCCTCATTTGCGCTTTTTTGACCCTCCTGGGATGCACAACGTCCAACCTTGAGATGCCGGGATCACGGCCCTCTATTATCAAAAAGTACAAAAATATATCGATTTTAGGTAGCCAGATCGGTCTGAGAAACACCGGGATTCATTTAGAGTCCGGGGACGTTTATTCCGTATTGGCTACGGGTAATATGGATTTTGGAGTATGGACCCACTATCGTAATGTCACACCGGATCTGGGATGGCCGATTATGATGAGAATCAGCGACAATAACATATTTCGTCCATTTAATCGGAATAATGGTATTACGTCCACAAGTTACCAATCCGGAGATCTTTATATGGGTTACAAAAGAGGGCCGGTGTCAAGGATCGGTGTGCCAGATAATCCTCAATGGTATGGATATACCAAGGGAGCATTTAGTGTCGACATCATTGTCTGGGAAAAAGCGGACTGGGTTCAAATTGCAGACTTTTTTGCCCAGATGAATGCAAAAACCCCCGGTAACAAAGCCGTCCAGGATGCACTTGCCGACGCCGAAGGGTACAAATCATTATATCTTTCGGAAGAAAAAGCCAGAGAAGAGATCGCCGCAACGGAAAAGCAGATCAGTGATTTAAAAAAAGAAGCCGAGCAAGAGCCCTTGTCCCAGGAGGAACAACCAACGGAAGCGTTGTCCAAAGAAGATAAGATCGTCCAGTTGCGAACACGGCTGGCAAAGCTCCTCGATATTCAGACGCAGTTGGATACGATGAAGACGGAACTGGAGCAGGAGAGAAAGAAAGCCAGCCTGCTGGCCGAAGAGCTCGGTGAAAAAGAAAAAAGAGAACAGGAGCTGTTAACTCAGCTGGCGCAGGGTGTTAAAAACCCACCGGTCATCATGATTGCTTCCCCCAAAGACGGCAGCACGATAGAGGCGAGTTCAATTGGTCTTTCCGGTGTTGCCGAAGATGAGCAAAGTATCGAGCGGCTGGAGATATTTATTAACGACAAACCGCTGGAAGATAAAAGCGCCCGCGGCCTGCAGGTGAAAAAAAAGGCCGCGTCCCGGCGCATTGAATTTAATGAACGCATCCCCCTGCAGCGCGGTGAAAACGAAATCAAGGTACGGGCGGTTGATGCGGACGGCTTTGCTTCTGAAAAGACCCTGATCGTTACGCACATCGAAATGCGCAAAAACATATGGGCGGTGGTTGTCGGCATAAACGATTATCCCAATACGCGCCGGCTCAGGTGGGCCGTAAATGATGCCAGAGCTTTTTACCGGCATCTGGTGGACGTCATCCAGATACCGCCTGAAAATGTGACTCTGCTTTTAAACCGGGAGGCCAGTCTTTCGCGTTTGCGCAGTTCGCTCGGTACCCATCTGAAAAAAAAGGCCGGCAAAGAAGACATGGTGATTATTTATTTTGCGGGCCACGGGGCCACCGAAAAAGATGTGCTGAGTCCCGACGGCGACGGCCTGGAAAAATATCTTTTGCCTTACGATGTCGATCCCCAGGACCTTTATGCCTCTGCTTTACCGATGCGCGAAATCTCTCATATTTTTTATAGAATCCAATCCCAGCGCGTCATTTTTATTGCCGATGCCTGTTACAGCGGGGCCAGCGGCGGACGAACCATTAATTTATCCGGCATCCGGGCCAATATCTCGGATGCCTTTTTAGATCGTATTGCGGGCGGCAAGGGGACGGTTATCATGACCGCCAGCGGCGCCAATGAAGTCAGCGCCGAAGATGAAAAACTGCAACATGGCGTTTTTACCTATTATTTGCTGGAAGGCCTGGCCGGCGCAGCCGACGCTGATAAAGACGGCCTAATTACGGTGGATGAGGCCTACCGCTATGTTTCCACGCACGTTCCGCGGGCCACCGGGCAGGAGCAACACCCCGTTAAAAAAGGCACTGTTGAAGGCCGCCTGATCCTTAGCATCATCAGATAATTTTTCACAACAAGAGAGCACAGGGTCTGCAAAGATATGGTTTTTCCCTTTGCGAGTTGACACACAAACTTCTTTTTGCGATGCTTTAATGTAACTCTATCTTCATCCATTAGGAGGTATGGAATGAAAATAATCGCAAGGGCTGTTTTTATTATCGTGTTTATGATCTGCGGTTTTGCTGTATTCGGCGGCTCCATGCCTGTTTATGCCGAAGAAATAAAAGCCGCTCAAAATGCCAATGTTCAATTTCAGTGGGCCTTTGGCGCCTTAAAAAAAGCAAATGGGTCGAAGTTTGAAGCCGTTACCAAAGATACGGATCTCAAAACCGGCGATCAAATCAAATTCTTTTTAAAAGTTAACGAGAACTGTTACGTTTACCTTATTTACCGCAGCTCGCAGGGCGAGCTCAGCATTCTGTTTCCGCAGCGTTTTAAATTAAAGAGCGCTGAATACACCGTGGCGGGCAACCATTATATCCCCAAAGGCGATCAATGGTTTGAGCTGGATGAGCACACCGGAGAAGAACGCTTTTATTTGCTTGCTTCCCGGAAACGCATGCTGGATCTGGAGGCACTCATTAACGACTATGAGAGCGCCGATAGCGCTAAAAAACCAGCGCTTGCCAAAACCATACTTGCTGAAATTCGTAAATTAAGAAAACAACACCTCAAATTTAAAACCTATGCCGAACGGCCGGTAAATATTATTGGAAATTTGCGTGGCACCGAAAAGGCCGAAACGGCTGGCTCTCAAGACATTGCCAAATTTGCCGTCGAGATTTCAGCCGACACGTTTTATAGCAGGACCTTTACGATTGACCACAAGTAAAACACAAAACATACACTTGCCGATCCTGTTGATCCTGGGCGCGTTTTTTGCCGCCCACCTGTGTTTTTGGCTCCTGCCAAACGTCTTTGAAATCTGGAATTCTCAAACCATCGATCAGCTTTTTATTTTGCGATCCAAAACTGAAAAGCTTCGCCCGGCCTATGATCCCACGGTTGTTCATCTGGATTTTAACAACACCAGTATTGAGCGGTTAAAAAACCTTTATCTGAATCGATTTCATTTCGCCCAGCTCGTGCGCAACCTTAAATCCATGCAGGTGACCGCGCAGGTTTACGATTTTATTTTTGCCGCCCGAATAAATGAACAGGACGATCTCGCATTAATTAAATCCGTCAAAGACGCTGGGAATGCCTATTTTGGTCTGGCTCTGGATTTGCGTTTGCCGAATCAGCCCGGGCGCAAAAAGTCAGGACCCTCCAAAGGCAGAAGCTACGTGCTTCAGACCAAATGGCATGTTCGTATCGATGCAGCCGGTGGTGAGCTTTATGTGGGTAAAAACCCCCTGGCGACCTATGCGGATCTGGCCAATGCGTCCCGCGGTCTGGGATCCCTCAGTGTAAAATTCGACCCCGATGGTGTTTTGCGCCGTGTCCCGCTGCTGGTGCGTTATGAAGATGCGTTTTATCCGCTGTTACCGCTGCGCGTCATTTGTGACTATCTTCAGGTGCCTCCCGAAAAAATTGTACTCGTACCGGGACGGCATATTATCCTGCAGGGCGCAAGCCGACCGGGACCGCCGGGCGCCAACCCATACGATATTAAGATTCCCATTGATCAGCATGGCAATATGATCGTCAATTATATCGGTCCCTGGGGGCGCATGGATCACTATAATTTTGCCGATATCTTACGTGCTGCAGAGGATCGTGATGAACTGGAAATCTGGGCCGAAGAGCTCAAAGGCAAGATTGTTATAATATCGGATGTCTCCACCGGTTCAACAGATATCGGACCGGTGCCGACCGATGCGAATTTCCCCTTGAGCGGGGTGCATGCCAATGTAATTCACAACATCCTGACCGAATCCTTTCTCAGAGAGCTGTCCGAATGGGAAATGCTGTTTGTCGAGTTTCTACTGCTGGCAGCGCTCTTTTTGATTTCGATGCGGTTTTCTTCCCTGACTTATTCACTGGGCACTGCTTTTCTGGCGGCGGTTTACATTGGTGTTGCCATGTTGAGTTTTTTATACGCTCAGGTCATTTTTAACCTGGTTCGTCCGCTGTTAATTGTGGGTTTTGCCATGGTTTCCATCGTGGTTTACCGTTACATTTTAGAAGAAAAAGCCAAGCTGGAAAGCTTGCGCCAGCGGGATTTTATTCGTGAAACCTTTGGCCGTTATCTCAGCAGTGAAGTGGTTGAAGAATTACTGGACTCTCCCGAAGGCTTGAAAATGAGCGGTGAAAACCGCGAGGTCACCTTTTTGGTTTCGGATCTGCGGGGATTTACGGCCCTGACATCCAGGCTTTCCCCGCACGAGGTTATCGAAATAATGAACCGCTATTTCGAATATATGGTTGAAATTATTGCCCGCTATCGGGGGACGGTCAATGAATTTATGGGAGATGGTATTTTGGCATTTTTCGGCGCGCCCCTGTATGCCGCTGACGATCCTGAGCGGGCGGTGGCCTGCGCCATTGAGATGCAGAATGCGCTGGCGGCGGTGAATGCCGAACAGCGGCGGCTCAAACTGCCGGAGCTGGAAATGGGGATCGGAATTGACACCGGCGAAGTGGTCGTCGGCAATATCGGATCCGAACAGCGCGCTTCCTACGGTGCGGTCGGCACACCCATCAACGCGGCCTATCGCATCGAGTCTTTTACGGTCGGCGGTCAGGTTCTAATCAGCCCCGCCACATATGACAAAGTGCAATCGCGGGTCAGCACCCGGGGAACCAAAGAAGTCAAATTCAAGGGACTTGCTAAGGAGGTATGCCTTTACGATGTCGGTGGTATCGGTGATCCGTATCACGTCTTTTTGCCGGAAAAAAAAGAGGTGCCGCTGAAGCGGCTGAATTCACCGCTGCCGGTTGAATGTTTTCTTTTAGAAGGCAAAACCGTATCCGATACGGCTATTTCCGGCCAGATTACCCACCTTGGAGAAAATACGGCCCAGGGATCTCTGGACGCAAGGGTGGCCGCCTATGCGAATCTCAGAATCCTGCTGACGGCTCAGGATGCCGCCGGATTTGCTGAAATGTATGCTAAAGTCTTACCGAAAGATGATTCGGATGCCGGCTCGCAAGATCAGGGTATCCGGCTGCAGTTTACATCGATGTCACCGGAAACAAAAAATTATCTCGACAAAAGACGATCCGGCAAATAAGCGAAAGGCCGGGGAGTTTTTCATTAAAAACCCGGCAGCGGGCGTAATGAATGATCGGTCCGCCAATATTTATGCCATATGGCAAAATATTATTTAATATCTTTCTATATGATAAGATATCAAGGCTTCATAGAAAACTGAGCGAGCGTTCAACTTTTTTTGTTTGGATCATTTGAATTTTGGTGATTAGAAATTTGTTTCGTATTTCGAGTTTCGTATTTCCGGTTTATCCGGGTCAGGATACCCGGTACAGGTTATTAATATATTCCACTACAAACTCTTTGGCCATGCTTCTATCGGGCATGCTGCCCAGCATGGCATACATGGCGGCCTGTTCCGATAGGTCCTGGGAGTCAGCCGGGGGGACTCCAGGGGCGATACGGCTCAAGTCATCAAGGAATTTATCCGCAACCGACAGATGCACCGGAGATACCGTCATGTGAAGGCTGGGCGGCAATTGCTGGGCTTCAATGTGCCAGCCGCGTTCGGCCATCCTGGCCGACAGCTCGTAGATATTTATTTCGTCGCTGCCGAAAGCAAAAACGGTGGCATCCGGATCCCCCAAAACATATAGTTGCGGTATTGCCTTGATACCTTCTATGAGTTTTTCAGTGGCCGCCCGGGCTTTTTGGGCCAGAGCCGTAAACCCTTCCTCTCCCAGGTAATGCATTACCGCCCATGCGGCTGCCATGGTGCCGCCGGGACGGGCGCCGGCCAAACAGGGGGTTGCGTATACGCCCCCGGACCAATCCGCGTAAGCAAAGATTTGAAATTTGCGAAAATCCCGGTTGCGGTACATAACAGTGGAAACCCCTTTGGGCGTATAAGCGTATTTATGGATGTCGGCCGACATGGACGTCACACCCGGTATGCTGAAATCATAAGGCGGGATTTCATATCCCAGCCGCTTTAAAAACGGCAGCATCAATCCTCCCAGGCAGGCGTCCACGTGCAGCCAGAGATTTTTCTTTTCTGCAAGCGCGGCAATTTCTTCAATAGGGTCGACCATGCCGTGCGGATAGGTAACTGCGCTGCCGCCTAAAATGATGGTGTTTTTCGTAACCGCGTTTTGCATGGCAGCCACGTCGGCCCGCAGGTCATCTTTTAGCGGTGTCATGTTAATCTTAACGTCCAGATAGTGGGCCGCCTTATTCCAGGCCGGATGGGCGCTTACCGGCACCACCATCTCAGGCTCCTCAATCCGGGGGTGGGTGTGCCGGGCCCAATCGCGGGCCGCTTTCAAGGCCATAAAAATACTTTCGGTACCGCCGCTGGTAAAGCTTCCAACCGTTTCATCGTCGCCGCCGCTCAAGGAGATGACGTTAGAAACCACTTCGGTTTCCATTTTTACCAGACTCGGAAAGGCCATTGGACTCAGACCGTTTTCAATCAAAAAAAGAGCGCTGGCCTCTTTTACAAGCGCTTCTACTTCCGGACCGGCTTCGTAAACCAGGCCGAACAGCTGGCCCGCATGCCATTTGACATCATCGGATTTAAATGACTCCAGGGTGTTCAATACTTCTTCTTTGGGCATGCCCTTTTTGGGCAGCGAGATCTGTCCCATTTACCAGCCTCCATTATTTATTTTAATCAGCCACAGACCCACACAAACGCACACTAACCTTTTGGCCGAACGACCTGTTCGGCCAAAAAATTGTCATCCCGCTGCGCGGGATAAAAAAGCGAGTTTAAACACTTTAGGCGGATAGCTTTATCATATAGCATTGCCCGGCTTAAATTCACGAAGACCAAATTGTTTGTCCGCAGGGTATACAGTTTCTCCCGGTAGCGTTGTCGGGAGAAAAGAACTTGTCTGTGTCTGTCCGTGTGGGTCCGTGGCTAATTTAGAATTTAGGCGGACCCCAGAATTTTAGTGCCCGAATAAGCCCAAGACCAACCACCATCACACCCAAAAAGACCAGGGTCGTTGTGCCGATCCCCCAGTTCCACCAGACCGGCGCATTCACGAGCAGCAAACAGCCCCCGATGGGGATAATGGACAATACATTCATCACCGCGATTTCGATGGCCACGGGAGTCTTGAAATCCGGGTCCGCAATTCGCAAAAGTAAAAGCCCGCAGGAAACGGTTCCGGTTACCGCCCCGAAGACCGCCGCCGTTCTCTCCAGATGATAACTCCACAGTCGTTTTCCGAGGTAGACAACCACCCCGGTCGTCAACAGGCCATTTGCGATGGAAATAACGGATATGGGCCATACATATTCCCATACGACCGGCAATTGAATCGCCATGATGGTTGCGACCATCAGAAAATCGATGGACCAGCCGGTAACTCGGCGCTGAATACCGGGATCAATCAGATGTTCGACGCCAAACTTTCGGATCAGCAACCTGATCAAGATCGCAAATACCAGTCCGAACACAAAGAAAAAACCCCACAGGATCCTGGCCGCATCCGGCGGCAGCAGCAGGCCAAAATATTTTACAAACGCATAGGTAATTAGATAAACAAGTCCGACCAGGGCGGCCTGAAACGCCATGGAATCCACGTTGCCGGTGTGCAGGGTAAGATTGCCGGCTGATTCGGTTTGATTATCTCTGGAGATGATTCCGGTTAGAAGATCCCGGGGTAAATCCTTTGCTCCGTGGGCCGCAAGCCCCTTTCGGATCCCCCGGTTTACCAGCGGCACTCCGACGAAAAACGCAAAAAAGTAACCAATGGCGGCAAAGGTTAACCCAAGGGTTGCGGCCTGTGCAAAGCCGAAACCTTCCCAGACTTTGCCCACCGAAAGGGCTTGGCCGGGCCCTTCCTCAAATCCGAGGGGCGCCAGAAAGCCAAATGTCGGGAAAAGCTCCAGACCGAAAACTCCGAAAAGTATAACCAGAAGACCACCGACTGCTGCTTGAAGGCCAAAGCACGAACCCTGCACCAGGGCCATCCATGCCGGTCCTTTTATGAACTCTTTACCGCGGGACGATGATTTCTCCTGATCGTTGCTGTGGGTGAGTCCGACCGAGATAAATGAGATGTTAAAGAAATGATAGGCAAATGTTTCCAGATCAGAGGCTGCCATGTTTATTATCCGGGTATTGATAAGGATCAGGCCCACGATTCCGCCGATAAGGCAACTGGGAAAGAGAAATCTCTGAAAGAAAGGAATCCTGGCTCTTAGAAGCACGCCGATGAGAAGCATGCTTGCCAGCCATCCGAACACCAGCATGGGTTCAAAGGAAAACGGGCTTGTCATCTTTAGGCCTCCGTTCTGTTTCTGCTGTAAAATGACTGACGAAAAGATTGTTGAACATGCCAGAATAGGTAAAAGCCCGGTAGGTGTCAATTCAATATTGTGTGGTTACGGATTTCTCATTATGATTGACTTTTAAGCCATTATAAAACATAAAATGTTATTCGAACATCCTTAAAGAATTTGGTCATCGCGCAGCGATACCGACCTTCTTTCGGTGTTGCCCTGAATTCCTTTTTCACCCAGCTGGGTTTTCGCAAAGCTTTCCGGCAACAGTTTGATCGATCGCCTCACCAACCAAAATTGTAATCATTAATGCCAAAACCGTCTTTTTAATTAGCCGCTTGGTTTTTTGACATGTTGCAGTATATTAAAGGAGCTCCCTAAAATAGAATCCTGGCTTTTTGAGCCTTGCTAGATAAGGAGGATCGATGGCAATTCATGAACTTCCGATTCCATCCCATTTCAACCCCCAAAGCGTGAGTGACGTTTGGAAAGTTCCCTATGAAGACCGGGCCGAAGATGCTGAAAAATGGGCAGCGCAGCATAATCTGCAGCCTGCCGCCCGTGATACGCTCAAAATTTCCCTGTTGCTGGTCGATGTTCAAAATACCTTCTGTATCCCGGATTTTGAACTCTATGTCGGCGGAACTTCCGGAACAGGCGCCGTGGATGATAACCGCCGGCTGTGTGATTTTATTTATCGCAATCTCAATGTCATCACCGAGATGTGCCCGACCATGGATACGCATCAGGCGATGCAGATCTTCCACAGTATCTTTCTGGTAAATGACAATGGGGAACATCCAGCCCCTTTTACGCTCATTACCCCACAAGAAATCGAGGAGGGTATATGGAGATTTAACCCGCAACTGGCCGCCAGTCTTAAAATCGACGAGGGTTACGGTCAACAATTTTTGCGCCACTATACCCGGCAATTAAAAGACAGCGGCAAATACGATCTGACGGTATGGCCCTATCATGCCATGCTCGGCGGAATCGGTCATGCGCTGGTTGCGGCCGTCGAGGAAGCGGTCTTCTTTCACAGCATCGCCCGCTTGAGTCAACCCGATTTTCAAGAAAAAGGAGGCAATCCGTTTACCGAGAATTACTCGGTTCTCAGCCCGGAAGTGCTGGCGGGACCTGCGGGAGAGCGAATTGCAGAAAAGAATGTCGGATTTATTCACAAACTCTTAGACTTTGATGCCGTAATTATCGCTGGACAGGCAAAAAGTCACTGCGTGGCCTGGACAATTGACGATCTGTTGAACGAAATCCATATTTGCGACAGGAAGCTGACCGAAAAAGTTTATCTTTTAGAGGATTGCACTTCACCGGTGGTTATTCCCGGGGTTATCGATTACACCGAACAGGCCAACGCAGCATTTCAAAAATTCGCTGATGCGGGCATGCATATCGTCCGCTCAACGGATCCAATCATAAACTGGCACGGGATGAAACTCTAAGATAACCTGCGCCCCAAGTGCTTTTAATCTAGTTTTAATCTGTGTTTATCTGTGAAAATCTGTGTCCCATTAAATATCCAAAAATCTGCAAACCCCTTTGAGCTTTCAGCCTTGAGCTATGAGCTTTTTTCTCTCTGTGCTCTCTGTGGTTAATATGTCCCCCCGTCAGGTCCTTTCTTTGACATTTATCGGCACAAAAACTGACAACTTTTGTCAGAAATACACCTGCCTGTGAAACCCGAAAATACATAACCATTAGATATAAAATAAGAAAAATTTTGTATGATAAGTTGGTGTGAATTTTGCTTCTCATAACCTCGCTTATTATTTTTGAATTACCAACCCGCTTGGCTTATTTTTTCTGTTTTTGACCGATATCATAATAAATTAAAGCTGACGCAGTTTTTCTGTCATGCCAAAATCTGTGCCGGAGGGGTGAATGCAGAATGTGTCATATAAAACCCGGACTCATAAGACCGAAAGGCCTATCGGTCATGACCGGGCAGCCGCAACGATCCCAAAACAAAAATACGAGCGATTAAAAACCAAGATCAAAAAGCTTGAAGCGGATATCGAGCAGCGGATCCAAACCGAAAAGGATCTGCAGGCGCTGGGAGAGACGTATAAACTTGTATTTGAAAAAGCCAGTGAAGCCATCTTTATTATCCAGGGCGGTATCATAAAATTTGCCAACCGCAGAACGCGAGGCGTGTTGGGTTATACGAACGAAGAACTAAAAACACTTCCCATCTCCGAGATCGTCCACCCTGAGGACAGACAAAGAGTTGTTTCCAGACATGTAAAAAAACTCAAAGGTCAAAAAGTACCCGGCATCCATTCTTTTAGAATCGTAAGCAAAACGGGCAAAGAGATATGGATTGAGGACACCACCGTGCGCGTTATCTGGGAGGGGCAGCCGGCCACCTTAAATTTTGTTCGCAACATAACCAAGAAAAAGAAGCTGGATGCGCAACTTCAATTTTCGGCCAAATTGGAAGCCATCGGCACCCTGGCAGGGGGAATTGCGCATGCGTTTAACAACCTCATGATGGGGATCCAGGGGCACGCCTCATTGCTGCTTTATGATATCGATTCCACCCATCCGCATTACGAGTCTCTCAGGAAAATTGAAAAAGAAATTGAAGATGGAGCGGAACTTACCGGCCAGTTGATGGGCTATGCGCGTAAAGGCCGATATCGGGCCGGGCTGATCAACATGAACGAAATCGTTGAAAATACTTCCAAAACCTTTGGGAAAATGAAAAAAGAAATTATAATTCATCGTGAACTCACCCAGAGGCCATATGATATCGAAGCGGATCAGGGCCAGATGGAACAGATGCTGTTAAATTTATACATCAATGCCACCGATGCGATGGCGGGTGGCGGGGATCTTATTTTAGAGACCCAAAACGTGATCCACACGGATATCAAAAGCAAACTTTATAAACCCATGCCGGGCAAATACGTCCGGATCACGATTTCCGACAAGGGCATCGGAATGGATAAACAGATCCAGCAACGAATCTTCGATCCTTTTTTTACTACCAAAAAAACCGGCCGAGGCACCGGACTCGGACTGGCATCGGTTTACGGCATTGTAAAGAGTCATGAAGGTTATATAAATGTAGAGTCCAAAAAGGGACGCGGAACCACGTTTTATATTTACCTGCCGGCCGCAAAAAAGAAGAAATAAAAACTCATCTGAGTTTTACCCTCCTTAATCTCTATCCATTAGGTTTTATTGAAGTCTTTTTAATATCCCATCCGCTTGCGGCGGGGTTTCCGCAAGTTCCCTCTCCCTGAGGGAGAGGGTTAGGGTGAGGGGGAATATAATAGGATTATTCCTTTTACATACCCCGACCGCTTGCGGCGGGGTGGTTAATAAAAAAAACGGTCAACCCACCGCATATCACAAACACCCTGTCCCCAACTTATGTAAGGAGTACCAACCGTCTAGCGACAGATACTGGCGGGTAAAAAATCGCTTTTTGAGGATATTAATTTAAAAAAATGCTGAAAGGGGCTATTGGGAATGAATGAAATAATCTTGCTCAATTTTGTGATATTTTTGTCGATGGTGAGCTGTTGTTATGGTCTCGAGTTTAGCACCGCTCATGCTAATAAGCGACACCGACAACTTTAACATACTGAAATAATGTAATATTAATATTTATGCCGAGGGATTCAACCTTTTTTAGGGAAATCATATCATTTTCTCAATTCTATTCTGATGGCGTGAATTTTGCATTATTTTTAAGTGTGTTAACATTAAACAATACATGTTATTTATTTATCTTTGATTCCTTTTCTTGATTGGACTGGATAAAAATGCTTAAAAATATTTCAAAATTAAATCTGGTACGTGTCGGAAGCTATATTACTTACAGCAGTCTCAAAGAGATTGGTAACGGCTTATTGGATTCCTTCCGAGGTATCATTGGAGAAATTAACCTGTCCCATCATGAGTCGCCGGTTGTCGACAGCATCGATGCGCAGCTTTTAACACTGATACTCGGAGAGGAATACTACGGAAATACATTGGGGATCACGGATGCTGATTTAAAGGTAGACGATGACGACGAATTTTATAATTCGATCATTGGCGGCAAAAACCCCAAAAATGATGTAGCCGTTGTCTCCACCAAAAAACTGACTCCGCGCAATATGGTTTCCGAAAAAGAATTTGACCTGTTTATTGATAGAACCACCAAGGTGGCCCTGCACGAAGTCGGGCATAATCTCGGCTTGACCGATCATGCCTCCTATAAACCGGCAACGGATGGATCATTGTGCCCCATGAGCAGAGGCGAGTATAATAAATTTGGCTATCGGGGGTATGTGCGGGCCATTGTCGATGGCCGCGGTCTTAAATTTTGTGATGAATGCGGCGATTTTTTACGATCGATTTATGGATTTCGAAGCGCGTCAAAAGGGATGCTAAAAGATGGGCTGGTCTCAGCTTCCAACTAAGCGATTACCTGAATTTTACCTCTTTCCCTACCTGCAGATTTTGGCAGCCGTTTTTAAATTACCTTAAGTCTCTTCTCTATACTTTTTCTACGTTCGGATATGACAAATGATTTCGGGGCGGCGAAAATCTCTTCCGACATCTCTAATAATTCATTTCGGGCCTCAATAATATCTGCTTGTTTGGGTAGAAAAAACAGCAGTTTGGCAATTGCGTAAAACGGCACCAGACGATAGCCGGCATTTAGCATGGATGCCAGTTTGCGGTATTCGTCTGCGGCTTGTTCCAATTTCTCCGGATCAACTCTTCTTTGTTCCTCTTCCCCTGACGCGTCTTCTTCCCCGGAAGGTGCAATTCGATAAACGTGCGAATAATAAATGAGCTTAAACGCAATGTCGGCGATGACGCGTTTGAGCTCCTGCACGGGGTCTATCACAAGCTTTACGATGATTTGTCCCGCAACATAGATGATCACACCGGCCAGGATAATGTAAAAAACGATTGCGATTTCCATGATCTTTCCTCCGTTAATGATCTAAAAACCCCATCTCATTTTTGAGAAATGGGGTTTCCTGGATTCAGTCCATGACTACCTCTGATTTGTTTTAATTCAAAAAAATCAGATTATTATGTATCAAAATATGTCTTTTGAAGTCAAGTGAATGGAGCAAGAAGGTTTATTGGCAGAAAAAGCACAGTGGTGAAAAATTCAAAAGAACGGGCAAACGGGCTAACCGGAAACCGGTTACACTGACTTGTCGTTTTCCACCATGAATCGCCTATCGCACCGATTTTTCCACTATAGCTATTAGCGAAGATAGGAAGCTCACCAGAGAGAAGACGGGCCTTTGGCCCACCAAAAATTTCGGACTCTAAAAATTGGACGCGGATTAACACAGATGCACACAGATTAAAAGGAATAGATTTAGATTAAATTAGTTAAGTAAAGATCTGCGCTTATCTGCGAAAATCTGTGTCCCATTTTCCCGGGGTAAATCCTGTCAAAAAAAAATCACCAATGATGTATCTGGAAAACCATTTCTGAATGTTTATATTTATTATACGCACAGGTGTCTTAAAAGAGGCCGTGTCCCTTGCGCCTTGAACCTTGTGCGGTGACTTTATTATATGGGAGGGTGTATCAATGCCCAAGGCAAATAGCCCGGAAGATTGGAATTTTGACGATTGCATTGAGAATTGCTATTATTCGAGTAAATTTTGTTATGATAAACCGGACGGTACTTCGGTGTGTCCGATTGATCTTAGAAAATGCGTTGATGGATGCAACCAGCAGTATTCATCCTGAGCAGCATCCGCACCCATCAATCGATACAAAATCTCTTGATTAAAACGCAGAATGCCGCACTCGAGGTGCAAGCTTTATCCCCTGAATTTACAATCACAATAAATTTCAATATGTTGCTTCTGAAAAAGAGGGTCGTTTTTCAGATAAATGGTATTAAGCAAGTGTTTCTAAACTTACTAATTTAAGGATGTCCCCATACTTCCATACTTCTGTGGGTGAATTCACCTTACTAATCATAGGCTGAGAAAAAGAGGAGAATGAGATGAAGGCATTCATTATCAAGAGACGCGGGGCCATAGGTAACATAGAGCAGGTAGAAATAGACTATCCCACGATCAGCAATGACGAAGTTCTGGTCAGGGTGAAGTCCGCTGCTATCAATCCAGCTGATATTAAAGTCATCACAGGTAAAAACGGAGGAAAGTTTATCCATTCCGGTAAATCCCCAATAGGTCTTGGATTTGATTATAGTGGGGTTATAAATGAGACCGCTGTTGAGGTATCACAATTTAAACAAGGCGACGAGGTGTTTGGATTTTTGCCATATTCCACAAAAACGAAACAAGGGAGTTTTGCTGACTTTGTTGTTGTCAAAAGCGACACGGTTGCAAAAAAACCATCGTCAATCACGCATACTGAGGCGGCGACTGCTCCCACGACAGCCAGCACAGCCCTTCAGGCGCTTGTCGATATCGGTGGGATAAAGCAGGGCCAAAAAATATTGGTGAATGGTGCTTCCGGGGGAGTGGGAAGCTATGCAGTCCAGATAGCCAAGAGCTACAAAGCTGAAGTATGGGGAATCTGCAGTGCGAGCAATTTAGACTACATCAAATCAATCGGCGCCGACCATGCTCTGGATTATAAAAAAACTGCGCTAAAAGATCTGGCTGAGAAATTTGATATTATCTTGGATGCAGTTTCAAATTCCTCTTTCGTCGAATGTGCCGCAATTCTGGCACCAAAGGGTTGTTATATCACACTGTTACCTTCTCTTGGGCTTGTTACCGGGAAAATACGAAGCATGTTCTCCGCCAGGAAATGTGCTTTATGTTTTGTCCAACCAAAGACTGCGGATCTGGCCAATATAACCAGAATGATTGACGAGAAAGTAATATCAACACCTGTTGCCGATATCTACCCTATTGCCGGACTGCAAAAAGCCCTGGAGAAATTTATAGCCGGTGGAGTGCGAGGAAAAATAGGTGTTGTCGTAGAAGAATAATAATTTATTTCTTCTTTTCTTTTTTCAATTTTCGTTTTTCCTTTGGAGTAAGCTGAGCCTTTTTCTGTTGTTCCTTTTTGCCTTTGTCTTTTTTCCCCTTATCACCCATAGCTGTTTCTCCTTGTTTGAAAGTGAATTGTGCCGGACTGTGGCGGCGAAACCCCGTGTTCGGTCGTAGAAGGCAGCAGATGAGATCGTTTGGCCTCATTGCCAAACGCCTCCAACATGCCCGGAATTTCATCTAAGAACACTTCAGCGATTTCGTCAACTGGATTCGAAACAGACTGGCACAGTTTGTTGGCGGTGTCCAGCCTGATTTCGTCACGCACGCCGATTTCTCATGCGTCCCTTTAGCCATTACCTGGCATGCGGCTAAACAATGATAATACGGATCCGTATATGGCGTTGTTTACCTGATTTCAGTCCGTATGTTACGCCATTGTCGGAAAAGTCCAAAAATGGCGATTTCAGCGATTTCGCATTTAATGATATCAATAACTTACAAACGTCAAAATCACAGATTTAGGGTTTTTCGATAGTCTCTGGAGCTATCACAGGTTCGGGGACCTACCAAATTTCTGTGATACATGGCTGGTCCCTACGATACAATCGACCAGCCTGTTGAGACTAAAAATAAAATGGCGCAAGTGAATGTGCCCTATCTGTTGTTTGTTCAATTTTTTCTTTTTAAAGACAAGATTGAGCAAATAATTAAAGTAACTGAAAAGGTAGTACCTAAAATGATTACTGGAGTTAACAATGTTGCGTTAGGTTCAATAAAAAATTTCTGGGGGCCAGCGGATAATAAACACATAAGCCCCACAATGATGGAAGATATATAGCCGATTTTGTAATGATGGTAAACCAGATATAATGATACAGCTGCCAGCGTAAGGGTGGAACCGATATAGGGACCAAATTGTCCGGGTGGGTTTGGTGGAACTTGTGCAAAAAGAGCATGTATCATTGCCCAGTTAAGAATGATAAGGCCAATTAACGAACTCATCGAAGCTTGAATT
>Ga0255055_10001121_pt1 | contig 20175 bp, 14 predicted proteins | sample JV7_2_27_MG_FD_188633 | JGI IMG/M metagenome (GOLD analysis project Ga0255055, IMG submission 188633) | Seawater microbial communities from Jervis Inlet, British Columbia, Canada - JV7_2_27 | ecosystem: Environmental > Aquatic > Marine > Inlet | place: Canada: British Columbia | collected...
ACGGGAAGGCTCTGATTATCTGGTCAGTTCACCGAAAAATGAAGATATTGTTGTTGCGCTGCGCGAAGTCGCCGCCGGGAAAATAGTAAAGGTGGAATCAGACGAAAAAGAAGAACAAAAAGCGGAAATAGAAACCACATAAATTCTACATTCCAATTGGGGCGAAGCCCCTGGTTTGGGCCCCTTGCAAATCAGAAGTTCGAAATATAAAGCGCTGAACCGGGATGTCGGTAAGGCCGTGCACCGGTATGAAATGTTGCAGGACGGCGATCGGATTGTCGTGGGATCGGATTATTTGCTTAAGTAGAAAATTGGATTATGAAAGACACGCAAAATCAGCGCGATTACCGCAACATTCCAATTGATAAGGTCGGCATCAAAAATTTGCGATACCCGATAACCGTTCGCGATCGCCGTGACGGTTCGCAAAATACGGTTGCCACGATCAATATGTATGTCGATTTGCCCCATGAGTATAAAGGGACCCACATGAGCCGGTTTGTCGAGATGCTTCATCTCTTGCAGCCGGAGGTTTCTTTGCAGAAATTTTCTGAAATCCTTGAAGACATGAAAAAGCACCTCCATGCGGCTTCCGCCCACATTGAAGTCACCTTTCCCTACTTTATCGAAAAAAAAGCGCCCGTCAGCGCCTCCCCGGGTCTAATGGATTACACCTGTCGCATCGTCGGGACCAGCGATCCATCCGGAAAAATTGATCTGGTTTCAGAGGTCATCGTGCCGATTTCATCTGTGTGTCCCTGTTCATTGGAAATCAGTGACCATGGGGCTCACAATCAGCGCGGCGAAGTGCAGCTGGCAACACGCTTTAAAAAATTTATCTGGATGGAAGATATGATTGACCTGGTGGAGGCAGCTGCTTCAAGCGACGTGTACTCTGTTTTAAAGCGCGTGGATGAAAAGAGGATAACCGAAACGGCATTTTCGAACCCGAAATTTGTGGAAGATATTGTGCGCGATATTGCCAAAAAGCTTGAAGAAGATGATAATATTACCTGGTTTTCGGTCAGCGCCGAGAATTTCGAATCCATCCACAATCACAGTGCCTACGCCCATATCACCAGCCACTAAAAATTGAGAAATTTATTTTTTATTTCCCTTCAAGTCTTGCACGCCTTGCATATGAACATTTTACAAAGCCTTTCTTTTTTTATCCTAAATTACCGGGAGACTCCAACTGGAAGATCGAACTTTGATGTTTGGATATGATGTATAATTGAAGATATCCGGTGATTCGAAAAATTTCATATTACGTTAGAACATCCAACAAATTTTTGGTTCTCCCAAATTCCATCTTCGGCACGAAGTCCAAAATAAATTAAGGCTCAAAAAAGTGTGTATTTGCCCTGTCTAATCTGCAAATTCATTAGCCATATATGAGGCATATTTTTTCCCTGTGTCGGACCATGCTTTAGCATCGTCCAAAAACACTTGCGATATCACTTTGAAACATGTACTTTTTACCGAGCTGAATTTGTGGCAAAACGCGGCTAACAAAGTACACTAGATTTTATTCTGTCCGAGATGATATCACAACTTTACCCTGAACTGAGGTATTCTCAATGTACCTTTACTTTTTGTTACGCGCTCTTGTGGAGTTTCAAGCATTTTTTCTGAAAAATCGGCGGCTAACGAAAATCCTGATAATACATATGTTAAGTGCCACGAAAATAGAGGCGAAGATCCAGAGAGGAGAAAAATATGGGAGATGTTTATCCAAAATTCAAAGCGGCGGCTGTTCAAGCCGCACCTGTTTTCTTAGACAGGGAGGCCAGCGTTGAAAAAGCCTGTTCATTGATCGAGACAGCAGGGCAAAATGAGGCCGATTTAATCGTATTACCTGAGGTGTTCATACCTGGGGGACCTTATTGGGCCTGGCATATGGGAATGGGAGAGGGTCTTCGATTTTCCGCAGAGCTCTACCGGAATGCCGTGGACGTTCCTGGGGACGCAACGGTTCAGATAGGTGACATGGCAAAAAAGTATGGCACATATGTTGTGATTGGTATTAACGAGAGAGAGAATAAAAGCATTTTTAACACCCTCCTTTTTTTCGATAGGGAGGGAAATATTATGGGGACACACAGGAAATTCAAAGCCACAGGCGCGGAGAAACTGGTCTGGGGGGAGGGCGACGGAAGTACGCACAAGGTGTACGACACGGACATAGGGCGCCTTGGCGGTCTTATTTGCGGGGAGCACACCATGGCGTTACCGGGGTATACCTTAGCGGCCATGGGCGAGCAGGTCCATATAGCATCGTGGGTAGGCTTTGCATTTGCAGACACCTCATTGACTGAAATTTGCTCACGATATCATGCTATTGCCTTTAACACCTTCGTGATATGCAGTCAGTCTGTTATCGATAAAAGTGTCAATGAAAAGCTCGGATTAGATCTTCTCAAACCCGGAGGCGCATGGAGCAGTATTATCGAAGCCGGCACGGGTCATATTTTGGAAGGTCCTCTCTTACCCGATGAAGAGGGGATCGTTTATGCTGATATTGATTTGAATAAAATGGTCAGCCATTATTTCTTACACGAAACAACGGGGCACTATTGGCCAAAACAATTTCAGGTGACCTTCGATGCCCGGGAAATTAAACCTCTTACCATTAACCGATCAGTGGACTTAAGGGACAAGAAAACTGAAATGGAAAAGGGAGAAGCGGAGGCGGGAAAAGATTCGGAAGAGATTTCGTAATCGTTCATTGGCACGGCCTAACCACTCACCGGAGCGGACGGGCCACAGCGCATGCTTTTTCGCTATCTCCTATGTTCGTCACCTGTGGCCCGCCACTCACCGGGGGCGTTAATCAACATATCTCCAACGAATCAAAGGTTTTTGAAGTCCCCAAAAACTTGCGATATCTATTTTTCCGAAAGTAAGACACAGTCACGTCTTACCGCCATGATTCGGTCAATATCAACTCAGAATCCATTTTGGATATCCAAATCGTATCCCAACTTAAAAGGGTAAATCTTATCGCATGGAATTGCCCTTTTTATTTTCCCAAAGCCTCATTTTTAGGCACCCTAATTTGACATCAAACTCAACAATCCGATAAGGTGCATGTATCCGTTTCGTATCTGAAATGATTTAAACAAAATTGATATTTGTACATCTCTCAATGTATCTGTATATGTAGTAATATTTCGGTTTCTGGCAAGGTAGCCGCACATTGTTTGATGGATCTACCCTTAATTATTATATTTTTCTTGACCACAATGCCATTTTGGTTTAAAAATCAAGCAAATGGCCTAATTGACATCAAAGGATCATCTAAGACTGCATGACCGTGTATTGTGTACTCTCATAACTCTCTCTTTTTGTTGTTCGAAACCACCTCAAGTCTGGCGTAGAATCATCCCCTTTAGAAGGCCAAAAATACAAATTTAAGCACCTAATTTTTGACACCCATCGTTTCCATAATGGGAAAGGGGGTCATATGCCAAAATTCCTTTTTAACAAACCTCAAATCCTGATGCTGGCAGCATGTGTATTTGGTCTTTATTTTCTGTCCGGCTGCGTCACCGAACCTGTTAGAGAAGCCGAAATACTTACCCCCAAAGAAATCCCTTCAGGCCAAAAAGCCAAACCCGTTCAACTTAAAAAGGTGATGGTGAAAATAAAGCGAGGCACAGAAATTGGCTCCTATCAAGAGGGATTGTTTTGTCTGCCAGCCGGACCAGTAACCTGGAAAGGCGGACGTTTATTCTTTGACATTGCTGAGTTCGACGCAGTGTTTCGCGAAGAGTTTGAAAGTGCCAATTACACGGTTGTAGGTGATCCAGATGCCCTATTTGATGATCCATCCTCGTGGAAAGCTGAATTTTTAATTGGGGCGATAGTCACTGATATAGATATGAGCATCTGTAGCTCAGTTGTAGGTTTGAAGGGAGAAATTTATCTGGAGGTCAATTGGCAAGTGTATTCACGGCTTGATCGTAAAGTTGTGTACAAAACCAAAACTGAGGGATCCTATGAGGTTACCGAAGCTACCGATCAAACTTTAGATGATCTGGTACTTTATGCCTTTGGAATGGCCACCCAAAATTTGCTTGCCGATCCGAAATTTTATGCGCTGCTTGCAGGCGAAACCCAAGTTGCCGCTCTAAGTCCAGCATCATTTAACAAGCTCATATTGGCCAAATGCGCTCCGTTTAAGAAACAAATTGAAAAAACCATCAATGATGTCCGCCCGGGCGTGGTGACGGTGTTTGCCGGCGAGGGTCACGGTAGCGGCTTTTTCATTGATGCAGAAGGTCATCTGTTTACAGCCGCCCATGTGGTTAGGAGTGCAAAATTTATAAAGATTAAGCTGGTAACCGGACGAGAAATATTAGGCGAGGTGTTAAGAATAAATCCACAGATGGACATTGCGCTGATTAAAGTGAGTGAACAAAATATGGTCCCGCTGCCGATCAATGAAAGAGAATTAAATGTTGGTGTACCCGTTTATGCGATCGGCTCTCCGCTTGATCAAATGTTAGGCAGCACAGTGACCCGAGGAATTTTAAGCGCCTATCGAACCGTAAAAGGCAGAACCTTTATTCAAAGTGATGTCAATATTCTGCCGGGAAACAGCGGCTGCCCATTAGTTGATCAGAAAGGTAATGCAATTGGAGTATGTGTAAGTGCGGTTTTTTTAGGTCAAGCACCAGCGGGGTTGAATTTTTTCGTTCCGATAAATCATGCGCTTGATGCCTTAAACATTGAGATGGTCGCACCGGCCGAGTTGGAGCATAAAAGACGGTTAGCTGCTAAGGAAATTAAAATTAAACAAGAAACTGAGAAATCTCGTCAGGAGAAAGAAAAGCCCAAGGTGGCTGCCATTCCCAAAGAAGTGCCTATTAAAAGGGTTTCGTTGCGGAAAAAGCCCCTGAAGATAACTGTGATCAAAATAACTGATATGTTGTTGGAATATGATTTTTATGACCGCTCCAAGAATTATAAAGGCTCTTTTGTTAACGACTTTGTTGATAACAACGATGGCACCGTAACTGACAAAGCAACAGGGTTAATGTGGCAAAAGAGTGGCTCTTCAAGTTCTTTAGAAAATAGGGGTGCAAAAGAATATATAAAACGGCTGAACAGAAAGCGATTTGCAGGCCATTCAGACTGGCGAATGCCCACCATTGAGGAATTAGCATCGCTTATAAAGAAAGCCAAAATAAAAGGTGTTCACATAGATCCCGTATTTGATAATAAACAGTCCCAGTCTTGGTGTTCAGATAAACGTACCGAAAGTGATGGCGGGCATTATGGGGGTTGGATCGTCAGCTTCTCTCATGGCGGTATCATGCCTGCAAAATTGGCATCAGAAAAAACCATTCGCAGCGAGGGGGGGAAGCAATTTAATCATAACAATTACGTCAGAGCAGTTCGTTCGGTTAAATAAAAATAACTTTTTAAAGTTCTTTATGCTCTATATATTTAAACAATCCAAACTTTGTGCATCTGCTATGTAAAACAGGCTTCTTTGCAGTGATAAAACCCGTGATATCTCCAACGTATCGGTATCCTACTGTAATAATTAATCATTGTGATATCGTTTTTATATCCCAAGTGTAAAAATCCGCTAATTACGTTTCTATCCAAGATTGTATATTAGGTATACGCAACCCGCACTTTGGCTGGATTGTGTAAACCGGCTAATATCTTCTGTTAATCTTAAATATTTTCAAACCCAAAAAGTACATATTATCCTAACAGATTTTTAAATTTATCCTACCCCTAAAACATGCGATACCGAATAATATAAGACAAAATAAATCCTTTTAAAATTTGAAACGCGTAATTTAGGTCTAAATAATATCATGATATACGTGCACAATGTAAAGAAGTGGTTTCAAAACCCCATCTAGTGTCCGATGGCTGCGTTGCCCCGCTAAATCGGGATTTCACATCTAATTATATAAATATTATGGAGTGAATCAAACCGACTCAAAATGCTCACATACTACCGTGTATGCTGCGCTTTTGACTCGGCTTGCGCCTTGCCCTCGAACACAATCTGAGGCTTTGAAACCACTTCTAATAGACGGTCGAATGGATATCTGCGAATTAATCCAGGATTCTTAGGAGTCTTAGAATCAAAGCATCGGTGGATTTACCCGGGGAGTTGAACATAATGACAAAGCGGTAGAGTCCGCCATGGGCGCTTTTGATATATCCGGCACGGGTGCTGATGCCGTGAAGCGTGCCGGTCTTATAATACTCTCTGCCATTCCGGCGCATCAGATTGTGATAGGGCAGAAACTCCTGGAGAACCTGGTCCATCTGTGCCGCCGACACCTTATTGTCTCTGGATATTCCGGAACCTTCGACAATCGATATATCTTCGATACCCAGCATGTTTTTGGCGTAGTCGCGTGCGATGGTGACGCCCTTGGTGATTGTGCCCGGTGACCCGATGATTTCCGCGCCGGTGGCGATGAGCAGCTGGTTGGTCGTAAAATTGTTGGAGTGTTCCAGGAGCTTCGCGATAATCTGCTCCAACGAGTAGGCGGAATCGTATCTGAATATGAGCCGGTCGGTCTTGGCATTTATGCGGGCCAATTTGACTTTGCCGGTGAAACGGATGCCTTGTTTTTCAAGGAAATATTGGAAAAGTTTACCCGCGTAGAGGGTAACTTCATTTTTATTATGCGAAAAAACGATGCGACCTTTATTTAATTTCGATGCTTTTATTTTCTGGATCACAAACGGCAGAAGCGGTGTTTGCGGTTCGGCACTGACATACCCCTGGGATGTGTGTTTAAAGTTGACGGTATTAAAATTGACGCATAAGGCGCCATTGGGGGCATCGTAGGGCTGTGAGGACGAGGAGATGCCGGGAATTGTAAGTGGCTGACTAAAATAGGAATCATCTAAAACCAGATCATTCATGGGTTGTGTATTTTTCAAGAGCACTGCAAGGACTTGCGATATTTTGATAATAACCTCTGAGACCAAAAGTGGATCGCCATATCCTTTGATTTTCAGATTTGACTGTTCGTCCAGATAAAATTCGGTCGGAAATCGATAATCTTTACCGAGATAATGCAAGGCGACGAGGGTAGTGAAGATTTTTAAAATCGAAGCCGGAATCCGTTTTTTATCGGCATTTTTCGACAATAATATTTGCCCCCGGGAGTCGCTGACGAGGATGGCGTCATTTTTGCCGATAAAACGATCCAGTGCGTCAAGATCTTGGGCCAGGAGGTGGAACGGATTCGACAGGATGCTTGCAAAAAATCCCAGCAAAAAAAGCCACTTGATGATTTTTCGCCGGGGATGGTGTTGCCCGTTAGAAACAAAAATGTGCTTTAGCTGAATTCGTATCATTGTTTTGTAAATTCCTTGCAGAACACAACACTATAACTTATCTCAAAAATGTATTTAAAACTCGATGGTAGAGTTTTAAACCTATTAAAAGTGCTTACAACAACAAATGAGCTAATCCGCCAAAGATCAGTGGCGGAAAAAATGATCTATAATGCCTAAAGTTACGGAGCCGCTACGCTCCATCTTTTTTATAAAAATGACAGAATTCCTTAACTTTAGGCACTTTAGATCATTTTAGGCATTTTAGGCACTTCTAACTCTAAGGCACCTTTGGAACTTTTTTTCTCTGTCTTCGAAAATGAACTGCTAATTTTGAGATAACTTTTAGGGGCTTTCTATGATTATCGTCACCGGACCGTCATTAATCAGCGCCACTTCCATCATTGCGCGAAAACGACCGGTCTGAACTGCGACACCCTTTGCGCGTACTACATTAACAAAGCGCTCATAAAGGTCGGTCGCTTTTTCGGGCTCAGCGGCTTCTATAAAGGAGGGGCGTCTGCCCTTGCGGCAATCCGCTAACAGCGTAAATTGAGAAACGGCCAGCAATTCGCCGCCCGTTTCGAGCAACGATCGGTTCATTTTGCGGTTTTCGTCTTCAAAAATTCTCAGGTTGATGATCTTGTTGGCCAGATAATCTGCATCTTTGGCCGTGTCGCCTTTGGCAACTCCCAGCAAAACCAGGAGCCCGCTGCCGATTTGCCCTAGAATTTCATTATCTGTCGTGACGGTACTCTGTTTGACTCTTTGAACAACCGCGCGCATTTTCAGTGATTTTTAGCTTGAGATTAATGAGTTTAATTGCTAGGCTTCATTGTTTTGACGGGTGCGTATAAAAATTAACATTTCTAAACAATGAATGATTGGTTTATCTCATGAATCATGATATTTTTCAATACGATGCAATAAAGAACCAATCTAGCGCTAAAGCTTCACTGCGTGCCCAACATTCCATCATTCTCCGCCTCCGGCGGATGAGCAAAGCGAACTAAGTTCTGAGGTGCGCTGCGAGATCCCCCGAATCTTATTCGCTTGAAGAATAATTATTTTTATAATATAAATAACTTATGCAGCCTATTCGATCAGGGCTTTTGTTTTTAGCGATGATAACGCCACCTGCCGATTTGAACGGGTAAGTGGCGGGAGATAACTTTTTGAAGAAAAAAAACCTATATACCAAGCTCAATTTAATTTTTGGTCTCTTCTTTTTCTTTCCGGTTTTGGGATTTATTTTCTTTAGCATCAAGTATGACATGCTAAAGGACAAGTATGTTCCCTTATTTTTTCTGGGCATCCTGGTCTTCTCATTTTTGGGATTCACGATACTCAAAAAAACGTTTGACAAGATCACGCGTATTTCGGAGCAAATGTCATCCAATTATCTTGATGAACTATCAGACGATCAGGCCTCTCGCGGAACCGATGAGCTCCACAGCATTGTTGAATCATTTGCGGCCATCGAAAGGCGTTTCGGCCGGACATTCAACGAGCTTGAAAAGAAGTCGTCTGAGATATCCATCCTCAAGGATCTTTCAGAGCTTTGCTATGTCACCTTTGACCCGGAGGAGATCCTGCACATAACACTTGAGCGCGCTTTAATGTTGACCAAATCAGATCTCGGTTCAATCCTGACGCTCCAAAAAACCGAACCAAAGTCCTTTGTTGTTAAAGCCACGGTCGGTCTTGGAAAATTTGTCAAGGCGGGGGACCGGATCGATTTTGAAACAAGCATCGCCAAATATGCGGTTATTAATAAATCGCCCCTTGTTGTTGAGGATATCGAAACAGACAATCGATTCGGCAGGGCCAACCTGGCGCATTATGGAACGAACTCCTTTGTCTGTATGCCGATTAAAACCAGCAAAGATATTTTCGGGGTTTTGACAATTTCATCGCGAAATTTTGATCGAGTATACTCTCAGGATGATGTGGAGGTGTTGACACCACTTTTGAGTAATGCCGCTTTTACTTATGAAAATCTACGTCTGCTGAAAGAAAACGAACGCAACAGAATACACCTGCGGTCCATCGAAAAAATATTTAAAATATTAATTTCAAGTTTTAGAGATACCGAACTCGTACATGCGGTGCTCAATGAACTTCAAAGCGTGGTTCCATTTGAGCTTGCTTTCGTGTTGACCGAAGACGAAGCCAAAGCCGGGCACTTAAAAATTTTCGACCTGCTAATCAGCGGCCAGTCCAACCTTGCCCGCGGCGCCAGTTATGCTTACGAAGGGTCTATCATTGAAAAAGTATTTAAACAGGAAACCAGTCTGCTTGCGGACAATACCGGTTCAAGTGGCAACGCGGTGGACCGCGAGCTATTTGCTGAACATGGATGCACATGTTGTCTGCTTGCACCCTTGAAAACCGATGGCGTTGTAACCGGCATATTGGCATTGTCAGCCAAAGAGGTCGGCATTTTTTATAATGTTCAAAAGCTCATCACCTGGATTGCGAACGGTCTTTCGCTGGCGATTGAACGCAATCGGCTTTCAGCAGCGGTTGTTAAGCGTAATCGGGAATTGGATACAATCCGTCAGATCGGCAGCGCACTGGCTTCATCCACATTTGATATCAGCAAAGTTCTGAAATACACAATGGACATGATCCGTGAGGTGATGAACGTCGAAGCGGGTTCGCTCTTATTTCTGGAAGAAGACGAACTCGAGATCGCAGTGGCATTTAATATTAAAATTAAAGCCATGAAAAAATTCCGCCTTAAAATCGGTCAGGGAATTGCCGGTTATGTGGCTGCCAGGGGCAAATCGATTCTGGTCAATGATATTGAAAAATCACCCCATTTCTTTCCGATGGTTGATCAATCCACAGGTTTTAAAACCCAATCGGCGTTGTGCGTGCCGATGGTATCCCAGGGAAAAGTGATTGGTGTTGTCGAGGTGCTCAATAAGATAAACGGGGAGTTTAGCATAGATGATAAGGACCTTTTACAATCCATAGCAACCTCTGTCTGTATTGCGCTGGAAAACGCCCGTCTTTACAAAGAGACCGTATCCATGGCCGAACAAGAGCGCGATATTCGCCATATGTTTCAAAAATTTGTCCCCAAGGAGGTTTTGGATAAAATCATTTATGATTCGGAAAACGGTAAACCGGAAATTGAAGAATTAAAGACACTTACATTACTGAATATCGACATCCGGGGCTTTTCGGATGTATCCCGACAGATCGGTTCCCAAAAAACGGTATCGCTTTTAAACAGCTTTTTTTCGGTTATGGGCGGCATTGTGTTTAAACATTATGGAATAGTCGATAAATATCTGGGAGATGGGTTTTTGGCGTTGTTCGGTGCACCGGTATCAAGTACCAAGGATGCCGATAATGCCATAGCTGCAGGGTTTGAGATGAAACAATCCCTTAGCGCCGTAAATCGATATTTGGAAAAGAAATACGGTGCAACCGTCAAAATGGGAATTAGTATTCACACCGGAGAGGTTGTGGTTGGAAATATTGGATTTGAAAAGAAAATGGACTACACCGTAATCGGCGATCCCGTAAATACGGTTTTCAGGTTGCAGAATCTTACAAAATCGTTTCCGAATGGAATCCTAATTAGCGAAAACACCTTGCGGGCGACAAGATCCAGACCGGATGTTGGAGAAATCAAGATATCAACCGACCTGGCACATGAATTTGGCGGTACGAAAGTCTATGAGCTCTTGAGCCAAAAACCAGGCAAGCCTTACGCTGTTGCCGTCAATTAACTATCCTGTATCCCGTGCATCCAAAACACCGTCTTATCCCCAGGATTGCACCAACATTTTTGCCCCTTTTATTTGGTCGATGCATGGGCTCACCGATTTAAAAACTGCGCAATTTTCATTGCAGATTCTTGACAACGACCGCTTTACCCATTAGTTTGACAGAAACATTGGGCAGTTTCAATGCGGGTTTGTGACGGAGGAAGATATGGAAAAGGAATATCCGGGCACATTAAAAGGGCAGTTTCTTCTATCCATGCCCAGTTTGTTGGATCCCAATTTCCACCAAACCGTGACATGTATGTGTGAACACAACTCAGAAGGTGCCATGGGACTGGTGGTCAATCGTGTTCATGAGGCCCTGACGGCAAGGGATATTTTCGAAGAGCTGAAAATTGATTATGCGCAAGGCGCAGAATCCATCCTGGTCCATATGGGCGGACCGGTTCACATCACCGAACTATTCGTACTTCATGGTCCTCCCTTTGACTGGGAAGCCTGCTTAAAGATTACCCCAACCCTTGCGATGAGCAATACCAGGGATATTGTAGAGTCGGTTGCATTGGGCCAGGGACCGGATTCATTTATTATAACTCTCGGTTGCGCCGGTTGGGGTCCCGGGCAGCTGGAAGCCGAGATTAAAGAAAATGCCTGGTTAAACTATCCAATTTTCGAGGAGAATATTTTTAAGATGCCGGTTGAAACACGCTGGGAGGAGGCGGTGAAGAAGATGGGAATCAATCCTACGCTGCTTTCCGATACCGCCGGTCATGCTTAAAGGGGGCTTTGCGTTTGTTTTACGCGCTTGACTTCGCTTTCGCTTTAGGTTTTTTTTTCTTCAAGCAAACTTTATCTTTTTTGACGAAAGCGCACAATTTCGGATTATAGTATTCTTTACAATTTAATGGGTTATATAGCGGGCACTCAGGATGTTTTTCGGACATATATTAATTTTTCCCTTCTTAAATTAAATTCCTTGTCGAACCGGCTTTTTGTCGCGGTGACCTCTTTCAAATGACTCCAATTCATCTTTTGAGCAACCGCCTTAAGAGTTGGCAGACAGCTGGTGATCATTCGTTTTCTGAAATATTGAACCGCTAAGCGTGCTAAAAATTGACCCTGCCCGCCGTAATTCTGCCAAAACGCCGTTTTAATACCATAAAATCTTTGGCTTTACAAGGTATTATATCATATTCAATTCTGCTCAAAAAGGTTCTGAATTCAGATTAGGCTGCAATTTTTTTTCTGAAATTACATTAACCTTGGGCACCTCACTTCCATGGAGGCTGGTAAAATGATAACAGCAGGAATCGATTGTGGTGCAAAGAACACCAAAACCATTATCATGAAGGACGGGGAGATCGTCGGCAAAGGCCTGATTCTGACCGGTCCTGATCAAGAAAAAGCCGTCCAGGAATCCCTGGACCGGGCTCTAAAAGATGCTGGTATTTCCAAAGATGATGTCCCCAAAATTTATGGCACCGGTTCCGGTCGAAAAACCATTAAAATAGCAGATGATTCAATCAATGAAATTAAGGCGATGTCAAAAGGCGCCAATTTTTTCTTTCCCAAGGCGCGCACCGTAACCGACGTGGGCGCCGAAGAGGGGCGGGCCGCCAAAATAGATGAAAAAGGCAATCCGATTGATTTTGCGATTAATGAAAAATGTGCTGCCGGCGCCGGTGTTTTTATTGAATCCATGGCACGGGCGCTTGAGGTCAGCATTGAAGAAATGGGTCCGTTATGTTTGGACTCCGATGAGGAAATTCCGATGAATGCGCAGTGCGTCATTTTTGCCGAATCAGAAGTCGTCGGACTGATACATGCCAACACCGATAAGCCTGATATCAGCAAGGCCATCCATGATGCTATGGCCGGCCGAATCGCATCCATCATTCGCCGCATCGGCGTAAATGAAGATATCGTCATAGTCGGCGGTGTGGGTTACAACCCGGGATTTATATCAGCGATGAAAAGGGAATTGAAAGTCGATACAATCTATATCCCGGATGAGCCGGAATATGCTGCTGCCGTGGGCGCAGCACTTGTGGCTGCGGAAACATATCAAAAATAGTTATTCGGTATTCATTAATTGTTATTAGAAATATTACAAACCCGAAGAGATAGCCGAAAGTCGGATCAGGCACCGTTACCTATGTTTTCAATAACGAATACCCCATGCCCACTACCCGATAATGTGACCGCCGAGGAATACAAACATGGTAGACGAACCAAAACAGGAATTCTGGCGCTGGGCAGAGTCTAACTGGAAAAATCCCGATATTGACTGGAAGGCTGCCAAGTACATCACCGTCGGTATTGATGTGGGTTCCGTCAGTTCTCAATCCGTCATTATGGCAGACGGACAAATTTTTGCCTACGCTAACATGCGTACCGGTTCGGACAGTCCGGACAGTGCCCGCAAAGCGTTTAAATTTGCATTGGAGGCTACGGATATGCCCGAAGATCGTATGGATTATTGTATCGGCACCGGTTACGGCCGGGTCAATGTGCCGATGGCAGATCGATCGATTATCGAAATTGCCTGTCAAGCACGTGGTGCCAATTTCATTTACGGGAACAAAGTTCGAACCGTTTTGGATGTCGGTGGCCAGGATATTAAAGCCATCCAGTGCGACGAAAAGGGCAAAGTTACCAATTTTTTGATGAATGACAAATGCGCAGCCGGCACGGGGCGCGGCATGGAAGTATTTGCCGACCTGCTGGGCGTGCCGATTAACGATGTCGGAGACCGATCCTTTGAGTTTGAGGGCGAAGAACCCGGTGCTGTTTCCAGCACCTGCGTGGTTTACGCTAAATCTGAGGCAACCGGCCTGCTGCGCAAAGGCTGGAATAAAGAAGAAGTTCTGGCAGCCTATTGCAAGGCCATGGCCGAAAGGATTTACGAGCTGATCGAACGCCTGGGAGTCAAAGCCGAGTTTGCCGTTACCGGCGGGATGGCGAAAAATCGCGGGGTTATGGATCGCCTGATGCCCATGGTCGGACTCAAGCGCATGCAAACCGAATGGGATACCCAGATTGCCGGCGCTGTCGGTGCTGCGCTGATCGGGTACAAGCTGTGTCAAAAAGGGAAAGGCAGGAAAAAATAAATTGTTAGCTCAAAGCTGAAAGCTCAAAGCTCAAAGGTTTAGGGACTTGTTAGATTAGTTATATTTGTTTTATTGGTTGAATTGGTTGGCTTAAACCGAACCAATTGAACGAATTAAACCAATCAAACCAATATAACGTTTGCGCTACACTGGATACCTAAATCCAGGAATAGGTAAACGGATGGTTTAAAGCAAAGGTCGGTGAAGATGAGCACCGTAAATTTGACCATCGATGGACAGCCGGTTGAAGTGCCTGCCGGGACGACGATTTTGGAAGCGGCCCGTAAGGCAGATATTTATATTCCGAGTCTGTGCTACCATCCGGACCTGCCGCCGGCCAAAGACCGCCCCGCGGTTCAAACCGTTTTTCAGGGCGAACACAATATAGAAAATGCCCAGCCCGACCAGCACGGAAAAGGCTGCGGCATCTGTGTGGTTGAGGTCGAGGGTCGGAGCGACCTGGTGGGTTCCTGTGCAACTGAAGTGGCAGATGGCATGCTGGTGATTACTCAAAATGAGCGTATAAAGGAAAAACGACAGGAAAACCTGGTGCCCATCATGGCCCGGCATCGGCATGCCTGTCTGACCTGTGCCCAGCAGGAAGGATGTCCTCGGACCCAGTGTTCCACCAACGTGCCTGAAAATGAGCGCTGTTGCCCGCAGTTCGGGCATTGTGAACTTCAAACGGTGGTCAATTTTATAGGCATCTCGGATGCCACACCCAGATGGGTGCCCACCGATTATCCGGTTTTCAGAGATCAATCCCTGTTTGAAAGAGATTATAATCTGTGCATCGGCTGCACCCGCTGCGTGCGTGCCTGCCGTGACATGCGCGCTATTGATGCACTTGGGTTTGTCTTTGATGGTGAGGGGCAGATCCAGGTCGGCACTGTCGCCGAGACTCTGGAAGATTCCGGCTGTAAATTTTGTACGGCCTGTGTTGAGGTATGTCCCACCGGGGCCCTGGTGGATAAATCCGTGGAGCCGGCAACCCGGGAGGATGATCTGGTTCCGTGCAAAGCCGCCTGCCCGGCCCGTATTGATGTCCCCGGCTATCTGAGAATGTGTGCCCGGGGCAAACGGGATGAAGCCAACGCCATCATCAGGGAAAAGGTGCCGTTCCCCGGTATTCTGGGCCGGATATGTATTCATCCCTGTGAGGATGCTTGCCGCCGCGGCGAGGTCAATCAATCTATCTCTATTTGTGCGCTGAAACGCTATGCCGCCGATGGTGAAAAGGGTTTGTGGAAAAAAGGAAACCGGATGGAAGCCAATAGCGGCAAGAAAGTCGCCATTGTCGGCGCCGGGCCTGCCGGGCTTACGGCGGCCTTTTACCTTTGCAAAAAAGGGCATGCGGTTACTATTTTCGATGCCGGCAAAGCCGCCGGTGGCATGATGCGATATGGCATCCCCGAATATCGTCTGCCCACTGAAATTTTGGATAAGGAAATTAATGAGATTTTAGACCTCGGAATTGATCTGAAACCCGGCCAGGTACTGGGCAAGGACATTACGCTGGATCAGCTGACTAAAGACGGCTACGATGCCGTCTTTTTGGGTGTCGGTGCTCGGAACAGCCGTCGTATTCCGCTGGAAGGCTGCAATGTCCCGGATGTGCTCTGGGGGGTCGAATTTCTGCGCCGGGTGGCTGAAGGTGAAGATATCAAACTCAAGGACAGTGTGGTGGTTGTCGGCGGCGGCAATGTCGCCGTGGATGTGGCCATGACCGCTCTCAGATGCGGTGCCGGGGATGTCAAAATGGCCAGTCTGGAATGTCTGGATGAAATGCCCGCCAATCCATGGGAGTTGGAAGAAGCCAAAGCCGAAGGCGTGGAGATTATGCCGTCCTGGGGGCCGGATCGCGTGCTTACTGAGGACGGTAAAGTGATCCGCATGGATCTGGTGGAATGTACCTGCGTATTTGACGAGCAGGGTCAATTTTGTCCCGAATTCAGCGAGACCAAAGCGTGTATTTTGGTGGAACAGGTCATTTTAGCTGTCGGCCAGGCGGCCGATCTTTCGTTTCTGGAGGATGGCAGTCCGATAAGGGTCGACCGGGGCTTGATCGTTGTCGATGAGGACTCTTTAGAGACCGATATGAAAGGCATTTATGCCGGCGGGGATATTACCAAAACGCCGGGTGCGATTATTCACGCCATTGCCGCCGGCAGACAGGCCGCTGCGTCTATCGATAAAGCCCTGGGAGGCGCCGGCGATATCGATGAGGTGTTATTCCCACGCGGCAATCCGGATCCCTATTTGGGACGCGACCAAGGATTTGCGTCCTGGCCCAGAGAAAAGGTGCCCGAGCTTGATGCTGCGACCCGTACAAACGGCTTCCAGGAAGTTGCCGTGGGCTACAGCTATGAACAGGCGGCAAAGGAGGCCAGACGCTGTCTGCAGTGTGATCTGCGGCTCCATCTGGGCTGTAACCCGGTTCCGCCGCATGATTGGCTTCCTTTCGACCAAGAGAACATCAACCAGGTGCCCGCCGCCGAAGGTGTGTTTCAGCTGCTGGATGAGGCCCATAATGTTCTGGCAATTAAAGGGACGGAAAATCTTCGCCAGGAACTCCTGACGGCTCTGGAAGACAATGATAATGTTGCCTGGTTTGAATATGAAGAAGATAAAATGTATTCCCGGCGTGAAAGTGAGCTGATCCAAAAATATCTTCAGGAACACGGTGAGATGCCGGGCGGGGGAGGGGATGATTTATTTTAATCTATAACTTTTCGCAGATTGATAAATTTGCTGCGGTCGAATCCAAGGGTTTTAAAAAAGGAAAGCAGGTCCGTTGAATCCCAGCGGACCGTGGTATAAACGTTCTCGATGCCCGCGGCTTTGTAAATTTTAAATATTTTTTGAGCCAAGCTGGCACCGATTCCCTGGCCCATGAAATTTGGGTCCACTCCTAAGGTCGCAATCCAGGCACTTTTAGCTTCGCCAAATCCGGCGGTGAGAATGTAGCTGATCATAAAGCCTACGACCTTGCCCTGATGTTCTGCGACGAAGCAAGCTTCCTCGCCGCTGCGGGCGTGTTCCTCCACAACGCTTTTGAAATCCGGTTCAACAGGACGCCGCGTGATCGCTGCGTAGATCTGCCCGATCACTTCTGCATCCTCAACTTTTAGCCGTCTTATTTGAAAATTATCCACAGGCAAATTCCTTATCGATGGAGGGGTTAATCGGTTCTGATGATTTTTACCTTGTGGCCAACCCAATTAGGAGGCAGATAAACCCTGCCGCTGTTGCCACTGGATTTGACTCGCTTTTCGATCATCTCCTCACCGTATATTTCAAATTTCACTTTGCTATTCGGTGTTTCGGCAGCGGTTTCTTTCTCATTATCTTCTGTTTTCATATTTATATCTTTTGCATCCGGGACGTTAAAAAGCCTTTTCCTTGTTTTCGTAAAATATATAACCACCTAAAATTATAAATTAAATTTAAATATTGCGTTTTAATACAATATTTAATAAAGCTACATTAAAGCTACATTGTATCAGAGTCAAGAAAAAATAGGGCATGAAAGCAGAATAACGGCATTTTGGCTAAATTTAAAGCATGGTGCTGGAGCATTGTGCAAGGGGCAAAGAGCCGATCATTTTTAAACCAATGGCTTTAACAACCGTTTTCAACCCTCTGCGCTCTGCCATTTGATTTTCAATAAAAGAGGTGGACAAATGATTACCGTCGGAATTGATGTAGGTTCCATAACGACCAAGGCTGCAGTGGTTAAAGACGGCAAATTGATTTCGGACCGGGTCATATCGACCGGTTATAATGCCCAGGATGCCGGAACAAAAGTTTATGAAAATATTATGGATGAATTGGAATTACTTCCGTCATCGGTGGCCAGAATTATTTCAACCGGTTACGGCAGGAATAGTGTGACCATTGCCGATAAAGCCGTAACCGAGATTACCTGTCATGCGGCGGGTGCTCACTTTTTGAATCCGAGCGTGCGCGCAATTATCGACATCGGCGGTCAGGACAGCAAGGCGATTGTGGTGGACGAGAACGGGAGCGTAAAAGATTTTGCCATGAATGATAAATGCGCTGCCGGAACCGGCAGATTTTTAGAAGTCATGGCAAGAGCCCTTGAGGTCGACCTGGATAATTTTGGTAAATTTTCCCTGGAGGCCGATACGCCTGCCAAGATCAGCAGCCTGTGTACCGTTTTTGCCGAGTCAGAAGTCATCTCGCTTATTTCCAAAGGAGAAAAGAGACAAAACATCATTGCCGGAATCCACGAATCTATAGCCGCCCGGGTGGTGGCCATGGCCGGTCGCATCGGCCTGACAGCACCGGTGATGATGACCGGTGGGGTGGCCAAAAATAAGGGCGTGGTCAACGCATTAGAAAACAAAACCGGTCATGCAATTGAGGTGTCGGAAAAGGCCCAGGTGACCGGGGCCATCGGAGCGGCCTTAATCGCCGGCTCCCAATCGTGAACAAGTTGCAAAGGAATTCGAGGGGAAATGGTTAAAACCAACTGCTTGGATAGCTAAGCGAGTTATGGCGTTCCAAAGATGGAAAGACTTTCGTAGAGCCAACAAGTAGTAAAAAAAGCAGAGAAGATGTAAATTAGATGAATGTGAAACCGACGTTGGTGAACAATTAGACTAACTATTCCTTAGATAATCGGGATTACAGTTAAAATATAACGCTTAGAACAATAGCGTCGAAGATAATTAGCCTATGATGAAGAGAGTCTTTTACGGATGGTGGATTACGCTGGCTTGTTCTCTGATCAGCCTATATGTCGCCGGTGCTATTTTTTTTGGCTTTACCGCATTTTTTGAACCCATCGCAGCGGAATTTGGCTGGAGTTATACCCAGATATCTTTTGCCATCAGTCTGCGTGGCTTGGAGATGGGCATCTTTGCCCCGCTTGTCGGTTTCCTTGCAGATTATTTCGGTTCCCGAAAAGTCCTTTTCTGGGGAATCATTACGACCGGCGCCGGGCTTATCCTGCTTGGCCAGACTCAATCGCTCACCATGTTCTACTGCTCTTTCGTGCTGCTTGCATTCGGAGCAGGTGGTTGTACCTCTGTCGTCACCATGACGGCGGTGGCCAACTGGTTTCGCAAAAAGGCCGGGATTGCACTTGGTGTGGTGGGCTCCGGTATTGGCGCCGGGGGGTTAATGGTTTTGCTGATCGTTCGCCTTATCGATCTTTATCAGTGGAGAACCACACTGATTATTCTCGGATTGGGCATGTGGGCAATCGGCATACCCTTATCGCTGGTTATCCGTAATCGACCAGAGGACTACGGCTATCTTCCCGATGGTGAGGTGCCCGGCACTTCCGGCCAAAGTCACGAAATTCAGGATACAGGCGTGGAAATTGCCTTTAAGGAAGCGCTCAAAATGAGGACGTTCCTGTATCTCAATCTCGTAGAAGCTGTGCGTATGATGATCCCGATAGCCGTGTTCACCCATATTATGCCTTACCTCAGCAGTGTGGGAATGCCGCGCGCCACCGCCGGCATGGTGGCCGCTGCGATTCCCCTGATCGGCATCATCGGACGGTTTGGCTTCGGCTGGCTAGGGGATATCTATGATAAAAGACATGTGATGGCGGTGACAATGGGGCTTGTTTTTTTAGGAATGCTGGCATTAAGTTACGTGCATATGAGATGGATAATCATTCCCTTTCTTATACTGTTCCCATTAGGTCATGGAGGAAGTATGGTCGTAAGGGGTGCAATCGTGCGGGAATATTTTGGAAGGGATTCCTTCGGCAAAATGCTCGGCATTATCATGGGATCGGCATCAATTGGAGGCATTATCGGCCCAACTCTGGCGGGCTGGTCTTATGATACATGGGGAAGCTATCGACCCATCTGGCACGTTTTTTTGGGACTCATAGTTATAGGGATCACATTAATATTAAAACTGAAACCGGTGGCGATCAAAAAAAACGAAAAGATTGTTCTAAGCGCGTTGTGATTGATAGAATGCAGTCAAAACATATAATCTTAAAGATGGAA
>Ga0255055_10001122_pt1 | contig 20173 bp, 16 predicted proteins | sample JV7_2_27_MG_FD_188633 | JGI IMG/M metagenome (GOLD analysis project Ga0255055, IMG submission 188633) | Seawater microbial communities from Jervis Inlet, British Columbia, Canada - JV7_2_27 | ecosystem: Environmental > Aquatic > Marine > Inlet | place: Canada: British Columbia | collected...
CTACCCTCTTCAAGCATCGCGTCGGTGATCTCCCCTTGCACTGCGCCGGCTGCATCTGTCGCAGCAGCAGCCACAGTAGCGGGAGCGGCGTCCGGCGTGTCAGCCTGTTCGGACTCCCCGCCACAACCAAAGGCTACGGCGGCCATTACCAGAAAGGCACTCTTCCGAGTAAGCATTTTGTCCTCTATGTGTATCCAGGTCGCGTTTTGGTCGGCATCAGCGTCTCTGCCATTGCCGGCACATGAACTCTGTTGTCGCGGCACATAATGCACTGTTGACCTGGAGATGTGAAGGCCTACGGCTTGTTTGACAGACTCCAGACATAGGTTGCCACGGCACTGAGTTGCTCTTCCGAGAGGGCGCTCCCGCCCTTCGGCGGCATCAGGGTTCCGGATGACGACTTGTCCCCCGTCACGCCTTGCCTGATTGACTCGAGGATTCCCTCGAGTGAACCGTCGCTGTGAAGCCACTCGTCATCGGTCAAGTCCACACCGAGGTTGGGAACACCCTTGGCCTCGGGACCATGGCACGCGTGACAGAGGCCGAGGCCCTTGAAGAGCGATGCGCCCTCGTCCACCGTCTCCTTGGCGATGTCCTGTGCCGAGACTCCTCCGGCTGATATTGCCGCGAGAATGAACGCCCGGGCCACATGACCGGCAAGCTTCCGCATGGATCGAACCTCCGCTGCTTAGAACGCTGTCGTGAGCCCGAGCGTGAGTCGGGTCTCGTCCACCTCGAAATCCCAGATCACCTCCGCGAGCATTCGGAAATTACGCCGAAACACATACCCCGCACCACCGGTGATGGTCTGATACTGCTCGATGTTGCTCCGCCGACCCAACCGAGCGTTGAGGAGTGGTCTGTGCTGGGTATCGGTCATCAGTTGGAACAGCGCCGGCCGTCACGGACCAACGCACCGGGAGCTAGTGATGCTGTGGGTGCGAGTTCTGTGTCCGGGTGTCGAGCCCGAAGACGCCATACAGCGGGCAACTGTGGGTAAGAGCTGTGGCCGCGAACAGCAGCGCGAAGAGAGCTGCAACGAGCGAAATCACCGGTGTGCTAAAGACCGCTGCCAAGACCAAGAACACCAAGGACAGTGCTCCCCGTATCCAGGCATCGATCCTACCCACGTTGGCGCGCATGTAGCTCCTCTTCCTTCCCTCGGAGAAGGAACTTCGCGCAGCCTCCATGAAGCCTCCTGTAACGGAATGTGAAGGCCAGGCGAAAGCCGACTTTAATTTGTGGGTAGCGAGCGCGGGATTCTCAGAACGATCCGGAGTCCACCAAGGGGGCTTGAATCTGCTTTGACAGAGCCTCCATGTGCACTGGCAATAGCAGCGGTGATTGTGAGCCCAAGTCCGGCTGCACCCGACCGTGTCCGAGCTGCGTCAGTGCGGTAGAAGTGCTCGAATAGGTGCTCCATCGAATCTTCGGGCATACCTGGCCCACTGTCGTCCACGAGGATCGTAACACCATTCTCCTCGGTGACTACAGAGGCTTCGACGCGAGTATCCTCTGCGGTATGCTTGATGGCGTTGTCGAGGAGCTGATTCACGGCGATCGCGAGCATCTTGTTGTCCGCTGTCAGCGTGGCATCACCATCCGGGGCCGTATAGGTGACCGTCCGGTCGCCAGCCCGCGCCCGAGCATTCCGAATGGCGCGTTCGACAATCATGCCAACATCCGTCTCCACCTTCTGAAGCGGCAGCTCTCCCGCCTCGAGTCGCGCCAGGAGTGTCAACGACTCACTGATCGACGTGAGATGATCGACCTCTTCGAGGACGCTGCCGAGGATGGCCCGATACTCGTCCGGCCTCCGCTCACCACGCAACGCAACCTCGAGTTCTCCCCGCATGGCCGTCAGGGGCGTACGCAAGTCGTGACCTGCGTCCGCGATCATGCGCCGCTGTGCTTCGAATGCGCGCTCCAGGCGTGTTAGACCGTCGTTGAACACCTCCACCAGGCCGGCGAATTCCTGGACGTCGGCGTGGGCGGTTATCCGTCGACCAGCTCCGGGGTGGATCGACTTGGCCTGCTCGGTGATTTCGAGAACGGGGCCAACCGTCGATCCAGCGAGCCAACCCGCACCGAGCGCAGTAGCCACCGTACCCAGCAGCACCGTCCCAAGCATGAGAAACAGCACTCGCCGGGTTGCCTGCTGCAGGGGATGGAGAGACGCGGTCAGCTGGACTACGGCCTGTTGTGACCGGCTCCCATGAGGCACGGGACCGTAGTACGAGCGCACCGCCGCATCATTCCAACGCTGCGTAACCCAGACCGAGTCTCCTAGGAGCGCCCGCTCGAAGGCCTGTTGATCCAGCGGCAGGTCGCTGGCAAGTGGAGTATTGGTCTCGAGGATGGCACCATCGTGGTCCCTGACTGCGACAAACCGGTTCACCGCATGGACGAACCGGTCCATCTCAGGCGGCCCCGGCTGGATGGCGATCGGCAGTCTTGATGCAAGAACCGCTGCTTGTATCTGTCCCGCAGCAGCCAGATTGTTGTCGAGGGAATCACGCAGGATTCGGCGTGCACCAACGTACGCCCACAAGGCGATCAGGAGAAGCGCGACGAATATGGTGAAGGAAAACCGCACGGCGACCGTGCGGCGCAGAGAGTACATCTGCTACGCGGAACCGTTCTTCTTCAGGCAGAACCCGACGCCGCGAACGGTCTGAATGAGTCCGTCGTAGCCTGCGTCACGGAGCTTTCGGCGTAAGTTCCCGACATGCACATCGACGACGTTGCTCTCTGGATCGAAGTGCATGTCCCACACTTTCTCCAAGAGCTCCGTACGCCGCACGACGTCCTCTGGGTGCAGCATGAAATGCTCGAGCAGCTGGAATTCGCGCGGTGTGAGATCGAGCGCCTCCTCTCCTGCCCAGGCTTTGTGCTTCAACCGGTCGAGCTCGAGTGGCCCGTAATTCAGCCGGTCGAGGCGAGCTGCTCCTCCCCGTCGTACCAATGCTCGGAGGCGAGCAAGCAGTTCGTCGAACTTGAAGGGCTTCGTGAGATAGTCGTCGGCGCCAGCGTCTAGTCCACGGACCACGTCCTCTGTGGCATCGCGGGCTGTCAGCATGAGGATGGGCGTATTCCGGCCTTCACGCCTCAATTCCGACGCGACCTGCAGCCCGTTCTTCTTGGGCAGCATGAGGTCGAGCAGGATGGCATCATAGTCGTTGATGTGCGCGAATACGGTGGCTTCTTCACCGTCCTTCGCGACATCAACAGCATAGCCCTCCTCGCGGAGGCCCATCTCTATGAACCCTGCGACCTTACGGTCATCCTCGACGACGAGAATCCTCATGTTGCGAACCGTAGTTGCCCCGAGGTAAGTGGGTGTTGAAGCGACTGTGAACCGGTCTTTATGAAGGCCCGAAGTAGCGAGGTACCTTCAGGAAGAACCGTGCACCGTGGCCCAACCGGCTCTCTACCCTGAGGTCTCCCCCAAGCAGTCGGGCAAGCTTGCGGGAAAGCGCGAGCCCCAGCCCGGTTCCTCGTTCCGTCTGTTTTCCGGCACGCTCGAATGCCTCAAAGATCACCCCCTGCTGCTCGGGAGCGATTCCCTCACCGTGATCGACGACATCGAAACGGAGGATGTCATCGGTCACCTGCAGCTGCACTTGAATGGCGTGTTCCTGCGGACTGTGCCGCACGGCATTCGTAAGAAGGTTGATCATGATCTGCCGGATGCGCTGCTGGTCCGTTCGGCAAGTCACGGTCGCCGCCGGCCCAGACACCGCGATACGGATACCGCGCCGCTCTGCCGTCGGTTCCACGGTGGCGACGGCCTCTCGCACGATTGTCCAGGCGTCGCCCACTTCGACGATAGGCTCGAGCTTGTCTGCGTCGATGCGGCTCAGGTCAAGCAGGTCCTCGAGGAGATTGAGGGCTCGCTCTGAGGACTCCTGTACCTCCACCGCGGCCCGGGGAGTGTCCGGCGAAGTCTTGCGGATCCAAAGTTCCGTCCAGCCGGCTACTGCCGTGAGCGCATTCCTCAGCTCGTGGTTCGTCATGGCAAAAAAGCGCTCGCGAGAGCTGTGCATATGGCGGAGTTCGCCCAGCAGACTCTCACGTTCCTGGTGATCGCGTGCATTCTCGACGGCAACGGCTGCATGGGCGGCCAACATCACGGCGAAAGTCTCATCGTCGTGAGTAAACTCCTCGGCACCAACCTTCTCCGTTACGTAGAGGTTGCCGATGGGGCCACGGCGTCCCACGATGGGAACACCGAGGAAGGACGTCATCGGCGTATGGTGTTCCGGGAATCCAAAGGCTTTTGCGTGCTCGCGCAGGTTCTTGAACCTCACCGGCTGGGGATCGTGGATGAGGAGCCCTAGGATGCCCTGGCCGGAGGGCGATTCGCCCAGGCGAGCGTGTGTCTCCGCGTTCATCCCACTTGTGATGAAACGCTCGAGGCTCGTGCCGTCGCTATTGAGGATGCCGAGCGCCGCGTAGCGTGACTCGATGACACCGCGGGCTGAGTCCACCACCTCCTGCAACACGCGATCAAGATCGTGTTCAGAGGTGATGCGCACGGCGGCTTGGCTGAGCTGCTGGGCGCGCTCCCAGAAACTTCGACGGTCTGCTTCCTGAGCCATGGTGCCTAACCTTAGGCGGTCCAAGAGCCCAAGGCCAGTCCAGTGTCCGTACTGCAGGCTTGTTGCCAGGGCATGTCAGGCGCTACTCTCTCTGTGAACCCACTCTGATCCGGCCTGTGGATCCCACGCTCGTAGTTCTTGCCTACTCGTCTGCCGCCGCCGCCATGGGTGGCCTCGGTGCGGCTCCGCTCCTGTTACGTGAGCGGTTGCCGGTTACGGCGATCGGGTGGTCCAATGCTCTGGCAGCGGGACTGATGCTGGGGGTGGCCTACGCACTCATGATCCTGGGACTCGAGCGGATTCCCTTGTCGGGGGCGCTCGGTGCAATGCTAGGGATTGGGTTCGTCTATTGGACCCACGCGGTTTCGGGTACCGCCGATCTCGATCTCAATCGCCTGGATGAGACGCAGCCGGAATACGGGTACCAAGTTCTCTTGGTCAACACCCTTCATTCCGCGGCTGAAGGCGTTGCGATTGGCGTCGCGATGACCGTGAGCTTGCCGTTCGGAGCCTTCACGGCGCTGGCAATCGCCGTGCACAACGTTCCAGAAGGAACGGTCTTGTCAGCAATCCTGACGACTCGGGGTGTCCGTCTCTCTCACGCCGCGGGTCTCGCCGTGGCCGCCAACGTAAGCCAGGTCCTCTTGGCCGTCGTGAGTTTTGCACTCGTTACGGCGGCACCCGGTCTGTTCCCGTGGGTCCTCGGGTTTGCGGCCGGAGCGATGGTCTACTTGGTACTGGTCGATCTCATGCCCGAGTGCTACCAGCAGGCCGGCAGTACGAGCATTGGACTCGTGACGATTGTCGCCATGGGAATTGTGGTGCTTCTGGTGAGTGGGGGCGTCGTCAGGTGAACGAAGTCCTCGTGGTGCTTGGATACGGTCTCCTTACGGCGCTCGCGACCGGCTTGGGGGCGCTGCCCTTTGCGTTCGTCGGTAGGGTATCTGAGAACACCGTCGCGCGGGCGAACGCAGTAGCGTCAGGCCTTATGCTCGGAGCAAGCTTCGGTCTCGTCGCCGAAGCTACCCAGTATGGGAGCTGGCAGACCGTGCTCGGCGCCGTCTGTGGTGTGCTCTTTGTCCTCGCGACCCAAGTGGTGCTGCGGGGACATGACATCGAATTCGGCCGTGTGCGAGGCGCTGGGGCGCAACGCATGTTCCTCATGCTCATCGTGATGACGGTGCACTCCTTTGCGGAAGGCGTGGCAGTTGGAGTCTCGTTCGGTGGCGGGATGACACTGGCCGCCGTGATCGTTGCGGCGATTGCCGTCCACAACATTCCCGAGGGATTGGCAATCAGCGCCGTGCTCCGACCGCGCGGCACCAGCGTTGCAGCGTGCGCGGGATGGAGCATCGTTTCCTCGCTGCCACAGCCACTCATGGCAGTGCCTGCTTTTCTCCTCGTCGAAGCCTTCGCTCCGGCCCTCCCCTACGGCATCGGTTTCGCTGCGGGTGCCATGGTCTTCATGGTGTTCGTGGAGCTGCTTCCGGAAGCGTACGATCAAGCGCGGAGGCCGAGCGTGGCACTCCTAGTGAGCATCACGATGCTCGGAATGATGCTGTTCCAGCAATACCTATAGCTGTAGAGGCAAGCACAGGCTCAGAGTCGGCCGTCGGCTGAACGATGTCACTCGATGACAGCACCCCAACCAAACGATCACGACGGTCTACCACCGGCATGGCATGGACGCGGGCGTCAGCCAACTGGATCACGGCCTCTCTGATCGAGATGTCCTGGTTCACGACGGCGAGATCCGTCACCATTAGGTCTGCGACCTTCATGACCGTGACCCCTTGCTATGGCGGTGTCAAAGAGCGAATTGGGATGACGAGTACGGAACTTGGCAGTCGACTCAACAGGCGTTCGGTTGTACTTCCCAAGAGCACACGGTCGACCCAGCCCTTGCCATGTGAGCCTACGATGACGAGGTCCGCGCCCCACTGAGCGGCTTCTTCGGCTACAGTGCGAGCCGGTGCCCCACAGCGGACGACGTGTTCGAGCGGGGCGCCCAGATCCAGGCTTGCCACGAGTTCAGCCGTACTCGCTTCCGCCAGTCGCAGATGTTCTCCCTCGTCCAGCTGTATCCCGACGTCCGGTATCGACGGCAATGGTTCCACCACGTGGAGAACGCGCATCTCAGCCACGAATGGCGCGGCGAACGCAACGGCTCCTGCCAGCGTGGCGGGCGTGGCATCGGAGAGATCGATGGCGACCAAGACCTTGGCGAGCGTCGTGGCTCCAGGCGTGGTGACGAGGAGGGGAACGTCGACCGTGCGAACGGTGTGGTGGACCGTGCTGCCCCCGAACCACCGGACCGGAGCGGCGTGGTGCTTGCCACCCAACACGAGGAGGCCTGCGGCATGCTCGCTCACTGCCTGGGCAAGTTCCCATGCGGGGTTGCCCATCCGCACCTCGAGTTGGTCGAGCGCCTCCGGGGGAGCCTGGCCGGCCAGCGTTTCTTGGATCGTGTTCCGTTCGGCTTGGAGCAACTGCTGGGTGATGCGCTCTCCTTCTTCGGCGGCGCGAGCGCCGAGGCCGAGATGTGATGGCTCCCGCATCACGTGCACCAGGTGGCATGAGACCGCAGCCCGTTGTGCAACCGTCCACCCGACGGTTGCTGCCATTGCTCCTTCGGGTGATGCGTCTACTCCCACGACAACAGGCTGCCAATCCATCAATCAGGCTCCGTGTGGATCAGGATTCGCCCTTGGCTTTCAAAGGCGAGTGTACGCTTGAGGGACACAACCCGTCAAGCCGGTTGGGGATTCATCGCCTTTAAGCGGCATTCAGGTCGAATTCACCTGAACTTCATATGTGCGAGACTAGGCTTTTTCAGTCATCCTTGATGGGTGGCCACTGCGGGATTGCTCTTTGAGGGAAGGGCCGGCGTTCGCGGCGCCGCTGAGGTTCGATGGGTTCAGGCATCGGCCGCAGGCAAGACGATTGGGATCGTTGAGCATGTAATCCGATTGCTAAGATTTGGCTGAGCCCTGCGTCATTTCCGATCTTTGACGCGCAAAAACTCGAGTCTTTGAGGGAAATCCCTCACCCCCGGTGCACGGGAGGGCACCGGGGGTGTTGTTTTTTCGCACCTATTGTCCTGCCAGGCTGACTCCCTGACCGTCTTCAGCGATGTGTGCTTGCCAGCGATACCGGTCGGCGATTTTTACCGCTAGTGTCTCGGCTGCATCAGGCTCACCATGAACGAGGTAGGTCGTCTTCGGAGGGGATTCGAAGCCGGCCAACCACTGCAAAAGTTCCCCCTGGTCAGCGTGTGCCGAGAGGCCGTTCAGCGTTTCAACTCGGGCCCGGACCTGCACGTCACGTCCGTGGATTCGAACCTCCTCGGCTCCTTCCTGGAGCCTCCGGCCCCGGGTCCCGGCCGCCTGAAATCCCACGAGCAGTACCGTCGTACGGTGATCCGGTAGGCGGAGCTTGAGGTGGTGGAGAATCCGTCCACCCGTCGCCATACCACTTGCCGAAATGATGATGATCGGACCCCGGAGGTCGTTCAGGTCTATCGATTCTTGCTGGCTCTTGGCGAGGTGGAACTGGGTAGGGTAGAGTGGGCACTGGCCCGATTCGCGCACCATGCGCATGTCCAGGTCATGCTCGGCTTTGTGACGGAGATAGATATCGGTCACGTTGATGGCCATTGGACTGTCGATGTAGACCGGGAGACTCGGGATCAGTCCCTCTTCTTCGAGCTGCCGTATCCACCAGAGCAGCTCCTGGGTCCTTCCGACTGCGAAAGCCGGTACCAGCAAGGCACCTCCGCGCTCGGCTGCCGAGCGAATGCACGTAGCGAGGTCTTCCTTCACCGAGGGACCGTGCGTTCGGTTTCCGTAGGTCGACTCGAGCAGCAGGAAATCCGCATGTGCGACGGGCTGCGGATCGTGAAGGATCGGTCGCCCCCAGCGACCGAGATCTCCGGAGAACACGAGGTGTTGAGGGGATGTCCCTGAGCGGCCATCCAGCTGTAGATCGATCGTTGCAGACCCAAGGATATGTCCTGCCGTCCGGAACGTCGCGCCAATCCCCTCCGTTACGCCGATCGTCTCACCAAAGGGCTGCGGCACCAGCAGTTCCAGTGCCGCCTGCGCATCCGCCATGGTGTAGAGGGGCAGTGCGGGCTCGTGCTTGGAGTATCCCATGTAGTTGGCGTGCGCTGCGTGCTTCTCCTGGAGATACGCCGAGTCCGGGAGAAGGCAGCCGAGTAGGTCCGCGGTTGATCGCGTGCAGTACACCGGACCCCGGAAGCCGCGGCTGACCAGCAAAGGGAGGTAGCCGGAGTGGTCGATGTGGGCATGGCTCAGTACCACCGCATCAATTGCCTGCGGATCGAACGGTGGAGCCTCCCAGTTTCGCTGCCGAAGGTTCTTGAGGCCCTGGAACAGGCCACAGTCCAGTAGGACCTGACGCCCGTTGGCGGTCACGAGGTGCTTGGATCCGGTGACGGTACCAGCCGCACCCAGGAACTCGATCGTCGGTTGTTGTGTCGTCATAGGGCAGGATCGTTGTTGGAGCTTTGGCGTGCCGCCACTAAGTTGTGACGTGCTGCTGAATGGTGCGCCGCAATCCCTCCAGAAGCAACGTGGCATCGGCAGGTCTCCATCTAGCCCGGTGCCGCCTTCAAACCCTGTGTCGCCATGGCCACCGCCGTATGAGCAGTGGCGACCTCCGGTGAAGTCACGGATCTCACCAGCTCCCCCAGGACTGCACGTATGACATTGAACAACACTGTCGACGGACCGGAACGCAGGCCTCGCCGGTCGATGCTTTCGCCGACGGCGACCCTATCGACCGACGTGCTCCGGCGGGAGAAGCGGGTCAGCATCGAGATACATACGCTGCTCTCCGACCGACTTCTTGCAGAAGGTGGAGTCGCGGAACTCCTGCACCTCGTACTTGTGGGGATCATCATAGGGCTGTTCTGGGGGCGAGTGCCGGCCATTACGCTCGGGGTATGGGTTGTCGCGATTTGTGGTGCGGTTCTCGTGCGGGGGATCGTCCGCAAGCGATTGCGGGCGCAAGCGGTCGATCCCATGTACGCGATCAATTCTGTTCGAAGGACGGTCCTGGCAACAGCCCTCGCGTGGGCCGTCGTGCCTGCCATCGTGGCCAGCGGATTCGAGTTCGTGGATTTGGCGCTTCTCCTGGTGCTGTTCTCCGGACTCGTTGCCGGTGCCACGGTGACCTTGATCGCTGACCCTCGCAGCTTCCATCTGTTTACAGCCGGCTTACTGGCCCCGCTCGCCTTGATCCTTCTGCTCCAAGGGCCGGACCGATGGCACGTTATCTCATTGCTGCTCCTAGTCGTCTATGCCGTGGCGATGGTCGTGCTGTACCGTCGAGGCCATGAGCAGCTGCTTGCCTACCTGACCGCGGCGAAGCGACTCGAGGTCACCCAAGCCGATGTCGCACGAGAGCGCGGATTCCTCGATGCCCTTCTCACCGGTGCCCCGACGGCGATTGCTGCGGTCAGCCGGGGCGGTCACGTGGTCGGAGTCAATCCAGCCTTCGAGAGGCTGTTTGGCTTCACGAATGTCGAAGTGCAGGGCCACGAGTTGAACGAGCTGATCGTTTCCGAATCCGATCGTGAAGCTGCCCGGGCGTTGGATGACCGTGTGCGCGCCGGAGATGTCGTTGTCGAGGATGTCGAGCGGCAGCGGAAGGACGGGAAGCGAGTGTGGGTGCAGGCTTCGGCGGCGTCGCTGCAGGAGGAACTCGGGGAGGGAGCCACGTTTGTCCTGTATGAGAACGTGACTGACAGGAAGCTGGCTGAGGAAGCGCTCCGCCAGGCCGAGGAGATGTACCGAGCGCTCGTGGAATCCGCTTCGGATCTTGTCTGGGAGGTTGATAGTGAGGGCCGCTGGACGTTCTTGAACGAGGCGACGCGGAGCATCTACGGGCTCGAACCGTCCGACCTCATCACGCAGCCATTTGCCGATCGGGTCGAGCCGGGCCGCCTTGTCGATGACCTCTCGGCATTTGGTCAGGTCATGCGAGGTGAAGAACTCATCGACCATGAAACGGTCCACCGGGATGCGTCCGGAAGGCCGCGAACACTGAGTTTTGCGGCCCGCCCGATCAAGGATGCACACGGAGACGTGATCGGCGCGCGTGGAACCGCCCGCGACGTGACCGAGAGGGCAGCCGCGAGACAGACATTGGAGGAGGCGAGAGAACTTGCGGAGCGGGCGGCGCAGAGCAAGAGCGCCTTTCTCGCGAACATGAGCCACGAGATCCGGACGCCGATGAACGCAGTACTTGGTATGACAGAACTGCTGTTGGATACGGAACTCACAACGGAGCAACGGGATTCTGCGGAGTTGGTCAAGAACTCTGCTGAATCACTGCTCGGAGTCATCAACGATATCCTCGACTTCTCAAAGATCGAGGCGGGACATTTGGAGTTGGAGGAGATCGAGTTCGATCTGCACGGTCTCGTGGACTCCGTGGTTCGATTGCTCGCCGTCGGCGCGTTCGGGAAGCGAGTCGAGTTGGTCTATGACATCGGACCAGATGTCCCTCGCACTGTTCGGGGCGATCCCGGTCGACTTCGGCAGGTGCTGAACAACCTCATAGGCAATGCCATCAAATTCACCAGTGAGGGTGAGGTGCTCATTACCCTCACGCGCGCCGGTGAATGGAATCGTCGAGCGAATGTGCGTTTCTCCGTCAAGGACACGGGGGTGGGGATTGCACCAGATCGAGTCGCGTCGATGTTCGAAGAGTTCACGCAGGCCGATGCGTCGACCACTCGACGGTATGGCGGTACGGGACTTGGCCTCGCCATCACGCGTCGCCTGGTGCGACTGATGGGAGCGGAGGACGTCGTTGTCGAAAGTGAAGTGGGACGGGGCAGCGAGTTCACATTCACGGTGCTTCTTCCGGTGGTGCCTGATGAGGATACCGGGAGCGTGCGTCGTGATTCCGCAGCGCTTCGCCAGGCCCGAGTGTTGGTCGCCGACGACAATGCCACAATCCGTCGCATCGTTGGGAATGCCCTAGGGGGGCTCGGTGCCGCTGTAGACGCGGTGGGGAACGCGCAGGACGCGCTGGAAGCCCTGAGGGTGAGAGCAACAGAGGACGCGCCATACGAGTTGGCGGTCATCGACGCCTACATGCCAGGACGAAGCGGATTCGATCTGGTCAAGGACATGCGCGACGATCCAAACCTGGCAGGAGTGAAGGTGATGATGCTGACCGCAGTAGGTCAGCGTGGCGACGGCGAGCGATGCCGCGCACTCGGCATCGCCGCCTATTTCCCGAAGCCTGTGTCGGAACTCGAGCTCATTGAGGCCGCGTCGGCTATGCTCGCACCTTCTTCAGCGCAGGACGTTGAGCCGTCACCGGCCCTCATCACGCGGCACCTGATGGTCGAGACCCGGCAGCCGCTTCGCATCCTCGTAGCCGAAGACAACCCCGTGAACCAGCAGGTTGCGAAGCAGATGCTCGAGAAACGTGGACACTCCATCGATCTGGTCGAAAACGGCCGGGAAGCTGTGGAGGCAGTGGGGAGCCAGGACTACGACATTGTCCTGATGGACATTCAGATGCCGGAGATGGACGGGATTGCCGCGACCCAGGAGATCCGCATGCAGCCAGCTCACGCTGATCTTCCCATTGTCGCCATGACGGCGCATGCACTCCCCGAGGAACGCGCGCAGTTCCTGGCTGCTGGGATGAACGACCATATCCCGAAGCCGTTCAAACCTCACGATCTGTTCGCCTGTGTTGAGGGCTGGGGCGGTGGAGGTGGCGATAGCACCGGTGAGAAGGCGACAGAGGCTGTTCAGGAGGGAACCCCCCCAGTAGACTTGGAAGGATTCCGCAGCACGATGCGGGAGGCCGGTGTCGAGGAAGCAGTCGATGCAATGCTGGAGGTGTTCCTGAGTGATGCTCCCACGCGGATGGAGGCGGTGACGGAAGCGGGGGCGTCAGCCGACGCGGAGCAGATCAAGCTGGCGGCCCACGCATTCAAATCAGCGGCAGGCACCGTCGGAGCGCGCGGCCTGTTTGATCTCTTGAAGCAGCTCGAGATGGCGGGACGTGAAGAACGGGTGGCAGATGCTGCGGAACTCCTCGATCTGGTTCAAGCCGAATACACCGCAGTACGCGAGTATCTCGCACAGGAGATGGGTACCGATAGTTGAGGAATGGGCTCAGGATGCACTGGCTACTGCTAGGCGTTCAGATCAGAAGCAGTGACAATCGCCTGATCACCGCGATCAAGAATCTCTACAACGGTCCCCAGGCGTACGGAAAGAACAAACAAGTTACGTTGGTGATCGACTAGACGACGGCGCACCTTCCTGTTCCCCGCCGGTCAGTCGTGCCTCTGCCCTGCCGGAGCAGCAGGAGGTCACGACATAAGTTCACTGAGTTGAAGGCGTCCCGAGACGCTTCTCACTTCCGCTCGCTGTGAGGCGTTCCGCAATGTCTACAGAAACGAATCGCTCCACTCTCATCAAGCGCGTGTTGCGCCCGCCGCAGTTCGAGGATCCCGAGCTCGAGCGGGCGGCGATCATCCTGTATCGGCTGCTCCTTGCCGCGCTCGGGATTCTGATACCGCTCTTCGTCATCACGCCGCTTGTCAACCGAGATCCCGTCGCTCCTTGGACAGTCTATGGATCGCTGCTCGTGGCCTGCAGTGTTGCTCTCTGGTCGGTGCAGCGTGGGAGCGTGCGTCTTCCAAGTGTTGGGATCGTCTGTGCCGTTTGGCTCATTGCGCTCGGTGACATCGCGACGGCAGGGGGGATTCGGGGGCCGGGGACGGTCTTGTTCATCGTAGCGGTGTTGGTCGCGGGTCTTACGCTCGGCACGCGAGCGGCAATTGTCACCGCCGTCATGAGCATCCTCGCCGGCATTGCTGTGGTCCTCGGCGAAACGAGTGGCCTTATCTCCCCTGAACCGGTCACCGTGTGGAGAATGTGGGCCGGTGTCTCCGGTGGTGTGGCGGCGGTCGTGGTGTTTCTGCACCTCGCGCGGCAGTCCGAGAGGGAGCGTCTTGAGATCGGGGAACGGCTCGAACGGATCCTCAGTGAGACGCGGGAAGGGTTTGCTCTGGTTTCACCCAGTGGGCAGCTCATCGAGACGAACCCAGCAATATCGGAAATGCTGGGTTATTCGCGAGAGGAACTGAGCACCTTGAGCGCCGACCAGATCGACGCCGTCATGACGCCAGACGAGGTTCAAGCAAGGCTGAAGAATGTCGTCCAGAAGGGGAGTGATCGGTTCGAGACAACGTGCCGACGCAAGGACGGCGAGATGGTGGATGTGGAACTCTACCTCACGGTGATGGCTGCTGGATCGGATCAGACCGCAGCGGTGTTCATGCGGGATGTGACCGAGCGGAAGCGAGCCGAGCAGGCGCTGCGGGAGAGCGAGGCAAGATACCGCGGTCTGTTCGACAACTCGCGCGACGCGATCTTCGTCACGACGATGGACGGGAAGTTCATCGATGCCAACCCCTCGATGTTGAATCTCTTCGGATACGGTCGAGCCGAACTCCCGGCTCTGAACGCGCAGGAGTTGTACAGAGATCCCGAGGATCGCCTCCGGTTCCAGGAGTTGATCGCACGGTTCGGGTCGATGAAGGACTTCTCCGTCAAGCTGCAGAAGAGGAACGGTGCTCTCATTGACTGCCTTCTCACTGCCAACGCCCGTCGAAACCAATCCGGAGAGATCGTCGGGTACGAGGGTGTGATTCGGGATGTGACCGAACAGCAGCGGACGGAGCGGGCGCTGCGAGAGAGCGAGCGGAGGCTAGTGGAAGCCGAACGGCTGGCGGCGCTTGGAAGTTGGGAATGGGACATGCGCGAGGAGTCGGTTGGTTGGTCCGCCGAGATGTATCGTGTGCTGGGTGAACGACAACATGAATCACACCCCTCCTACAACAGCTTCCGGCAGCGCGTTCACCCTGAAGACCGTGAGGCCATGGATGGGCACGTCCAGCGAGCCATTGAGGGTGGAGAACCCTTCGAGGTCTTCCATCGCATTGTGCGTCCTGATGGTGCGGAACGGATCCTTCACTCGCGTTGTGAGGTGATCCACGATCACTCCGGGCAGCCTGTGCGCATGGTTGGATCGGCGCAGGATGTGACGGAAACGAAGCGCATGGAGCGAGCACTGCGGGAAAGCGAAGAGAAGTACCGCGTGCTCTTCGAGAACGCCCCTATCGGGATCGGCGTGGCGGACAGCGAAGGAACGCTCCTAGCCTTCAACGAAGCTATGCTGGAGCCGGGAGGGTTTAGCCGAGCAGATGGCAACCTGGCCAATGTCGCAGATTTCTATGTCAATCCAGATGACCGAACGAGAATGCTCAGCGCGTTTAAGGAGCATGGAGCTATCCGCCAAGCGGAGACGCGTTTCAGGCGCAAGGACGGCGGCTGGTACGATGCGGCGTTGAGCCTCAATCCCGTGGTGATTGAGGGAAGGGACGCAGTGCTCGCCATCGTTCAGGACATTTCCGAGCGCAAGGAAGTGGAACGAGTACTTCGGTTGACGCAGTTCGCGGTCGATCACGCCGCTGACGCGGTGTATTGGATCAAGTCTGATGGCAGCCTGGCGTACGTCAACGACGCCGCTTGCGAGTCCCTGGGGTGTTCCAGGGAAGAGCTTTCTTCACTCACTATCTCCGATTTTGACAAAGCGGCGCCACGTGACGTATGGCCTGATCTTTGGGCAACACTGAAGGCCGCAGGCTATCTGAAGAACACCTTCCTTCACACGAGAAAGGACGGCCGAGAGTTCCCCGTCGAAGTTGCTGCCAACTTCGTGGAATTCGAAGGCGAGGAATATTCGGTGGCCTTTGCGCGGGACATCACGGACCGCAACCGTGTGGAGGAAGCGTTGCGCGCATCGGAAGCACGCTTGTCCAAGGCCTTTGGGCTGAGCCCGGATGCCATCATGATCTCGACCTTGGCAAATGGGCGGATCGTCGAAGTCAACGAGAGCTTCACGCGCCTGTCCGGCTACAGCGCCGACGAGGCGACTGGGAAGACGGCCCTCGAATTGGGCTTGTGGGGGGACGATCCCAGAGTCCGTGACCGATGGGTCCAGAAGCTGAGCTCCGAGGGGAGTATCCGTGAGGCGGAGATTTCCTTCTTCGACCGCTGGGGGGGAGTCCTGGTATGCCTGGTCGCCGCCGAGGTCCTTGACCTCGATGGCCAGCCGCACCTCCTCACGTACGCCACCGACATCACCGAACGAAAGGGAGCCGAGGAGCAAGTCCGAAGGTCCCGCGAGCAACTTCGCCAACTCGCAGCGCGGGTCCAGTCGGTGCGAGAGGAAGAGCGAACGGCCATCGCCAGAGAGATTCACGACGAGCTCGGGCAGGCACTGACGGGAGTGAAGATGGATCTCTCCTGGCTGATCGCCAGGCTTCCGAAGAACCGCGAGCCGCTTCTGGAGCGGGGGCAGGCGTTGACGGAACTGTTGGATTCCACAATCAACACGGTGCGAGACCTGTCCGCACGATTGAGGCCCTCAGTTCTCGACGACCTCGGCTTGGCCGCAGCAGTGGAGTGGCAGACTCAAGATCTCGCACGGCGAACTGGCATCGACGTTCACCTTGAGGCGGAGGCTGCCACGGGTGATCTTGATCGCGATCGTGCCACGGTGCTCTTCCGAATCCTTCAGGAAGCACTGACGAATGTCGTACGTCATGCGGAAGCAAGGCGAGTGACGGTGACCCTGAAGCTGGAGGACGAAGTGGCCGTACTCGAGGTGGGTGATGACGGTAAGGGAATTGGTGGCGATCAGCTCAGAAGTTCGCAGTCATTGGGAATCCTGGGAATGCGCGAGCGGGCTTTCGCATTCGGTGGATCCGTGGACGTTGAGCCGGTGAAGGACGGTGGGACGCTGGTGACGGCGCGGGTTCCCCTCGGAGAACACGGGTCCAATGGTTGAGACGATCAAGCTCGTGATTGCGGACGATCATCCGATCGTCCGCCAGGGGCTGCGCCGCATTGTTTCTGAAAACGCGGACATGGCGGTGGTGGCAGAGGCATCCAGTGGCGACGAGGTCTTGGTGATTCTGGGGGAAGCGGAGGCCGATGTGTTGCTCCTGGACATATCGATGCCCGGGCCGCCGTTTCTTGACCTCCTGCGCCGTGTCCGGGAGGAATGGCCGCGGTTGGGCGTTCTTGTGCTGAGCGCACACTCTGAAGACCAATATGCCGTGCGGGCGCTCAAGGCCGGGGCGGGAGGATATCTCACCAAGGAGCGTTCGCCGGATGAGCTGGCAAACGCGGTGCGCAGGATCTTTCGAGGGGGACGATACATCACATCCTCAGTGGCCGAGAAGCTGGCCCTTGCACTGGATTCGACCAGGGAGGGCTCCGCTCACGAGTCCCTGTCCGATCGGGAGTACCGTGTGCTTTGTATGCTTGGCGCCGGACAGAGCGTCAAGGAAATAGCTGCAGCCCTGTCGCTCAGTCCCAAGACGGTAAGCACCTATCGGGCACGACTACTGAAGAAGCTGGAACTCGAGACCACGGCTGAGCTCATTCGCTACGCTGTGGAACACGATCTGCACTGACGTCCCACCCCCAGATTCAGTGTCGGCATCACGTGATGTAGGACGCTGACCGACAGCGTGTGAGGCTGACCCGACCACTGTAGTTCGTCAGAACGCACGCGTTGCATGGCATGGTGCTGACTGCGCTGGTCTCCACATTATGTAACTTGATACCCGAAGGACTCCCTCGAGTCACCTCAGGGTGGCTCGGTGCTGCACTGATCAATCGCAGGATTCCTGGAGGCACAGTTGAGCACGATGGCGAGAGCGAAATCCTTACAAGTGGTCATCGTTGATGATTCAGTGGTCATTCGTCAGCGCTTGGTCAGTCTGCTCGAGGAGACGCATGGGGTTGATGTAGCCGGTGTGGCGACCGACGGTTTCGAAGGTCTCGAGACCGTCCAGAAGCTGCGTCCCGACGTCGTGATCCTGGATATCAGGATGCCTGGCATGGGCGGTATCGAGTTTCTGGAGGCCCTGCAGGGAGACAACGAGCTGTCTCCGACGGTCATCGTGCTCACGAACTTTCCCTATCCAGCCTATCGCAAGCGCTGTCAGGAACTCGGCGCCGAGCATTTCTTCGACAAGTCGACGGAGTTCGCAGCGGCGGTCGAGGTTCTCAAGGAGCTGTCAACGAACGGGCGATAGGGTCCGGTAGGGGCGAGTCCTACACATGAGCCCAATCCTGATTCCATCAGTTGTCATCTGTGCGGGGGCCCTCGTCTGGGCCGTCCTGCTGTACCGGGAGCGCCGCGTGTGGCGGCTGGCAGCCCTCATGGGCGTGGTGGCCGTTCTGCTGATTCACCAGGTCGTGATGCTGATTCTCGGGGGCGTCTCCACGGATATCCGCCTGTTGGACCACGTAGCCCAGGCACCCGACCTCGCTCTCAGCATCTTCGCCTTCGTTGCCGTGGCCTTCGTGCATCGACACACGGTTCATGTTCGGCAGACGGCTTCGCTACTCCCGCTGCACGAGCCGCACTGGCGGGCACTCATCGAGAACGCACTCGACCAGGATCTCATTGCCATCCTCGATGAGGATGCCGTCATCAAGTACGTCAGCCCGTCGACCAAACAGCTGCTGGGGTACGATCGCGAGGATCTGATCGGCCGGCCGGTTTATGGCCTGGTACATCCGCGGGACCGGTCCAGGGTTCAGAAGGCGTTCACTGAAGGGCTCCGGACGCCGGGACCGGCCAGCGCCATTGAGTTGCGTCTCCCACACAGAGACCGGTCATGGCGCTGGCTCGAGGCGATTGGCAACAACCTCTTGGGCGACCCAGAACTCCGCTGCGTTGTCGTGACGTGCCGTGACGTAACGGATAGAAAGCGCCGAGAAGGTGAGGTGCAGTTGCGCTGGGATCAGACCCAGCAGTTTCTCAATGTCGCCGAAGTCATGTTCGTTGCGTTGGACAAGGATGGGCGCATTACGCTGGCGAATCGCAAGGGTCTGAGTCTGCTCGGCTATGAAGATGAAGGTGAGCTGCTCGGCCGTGATTGGTTCGCGACGTGTGTGCCACCAGAAATTGCGCCAGAGATCCGGCAGGTTTTCCGGGACTGCATGTCAGGGACGATCGACGGTGCCAGCTACTACGAGAATCCCATCAGAACCAAGGATGGTCGCGACCGAATAGTCGCTTGGCACAACGTGGTGCTCCGGAATGAGGCAGGAACGCCCGTGGGTACCTTGAGCGCAGGTGAGGACATTTCCGATCGGAAGGAGATCGAGCAGGATCTGCTCAAGTTCAGACTTGGTATCGAGAAGTCCAGTGAGGTCGTCTTCCTAACGGACGTTGACGGAAAGATCCTCTATGCCAATCCGTCTTTCGAGAAAGTCTATGGGTACAGCCCGGAAGAGGTGATCGGCCAGACACCGCGACTCCTCAAGTCTGATATGATGTCGGCCAAGACCTATGAGGAGTTTTGGAAGGCGCTCCTGTCGAAGCAGGTAGTCACTGGTGAACTCGTCAACCAGACGAAGCACGGGGTACTCCTTACCGTAGAGAGTTCGGTAAGTCCAGTCCTTGGCGAGGACGGGTCGATTGTCGGGTTCCTCGCCATCCAACGTGATATCACGAAGCGAAAAGACACGGAGAAAGCACTGCGGCGGTCGGAAGCCAGCTACCGCGAGCTGATCCAGCATGCAGTCTATGGCATCTACCGTTCTACTCCCGACGGTAAATTCGTCTCCGTGAATCCCGCCCTCGTGCAGATGCTGGGCTACGACTCTGAATCAGAACTACTAGGCGTTGATCTCACGACGGACGTCTACGCTAGCCCAGAACAACGGGATCGGATGCTCGACCGGTATGGTGAGCGACCCCGCATCGCTGGCCTGGACGTCGAGTGGAAACGCAAGGATGGAACGGTGATCACGGTCCGGTTGAGTGGCCGCTCTGTTCCTGACGAGACGGGCAGGATCCAGTTCTACGAAATGTTGGTGGAGGATGTCACTGAACGTCGGGCGTTGGAGCAGCAGCTTCGTCACGCACAGAAACTCGAGGCGATCGGCCAACTGACTGCGGGCATTGCGCACGACTTCAACAATATCCTCACGACCATCATCGCCAATGCCGATCTGGCGTTGGATGCAGTGCCGCCAGAGGAGGCGGAACTCCGGGCTGACATCAGTGAGATCAGCGGTGCCGGCCGCCGTGCAGCGGAAATGATCAAGAAGCTGATGGCGTTCGGTCGGCGAGAACACCTGGATATGGATCGGCTCGAACTCGGCACTCTCGTTGGTGAAACGGCGGCGATGCTTGGCCGAGTGCTGCCCGAGAGCATCCGTATCGACTTTACAGCGGAAGAAGGCGGCAACCTCATCGAGGGGAACCGTGGTGCGATCGAGCAGATCTTGCTCAACCTCGCAGGGAATGCGCGGGATGCGATGGCAAAGGGAGGTGAGCTCCGGCTCGCGGTAGGTCGTTTCACGATGGACTCGGAGTACCGCCGGACCCATGGGTGGGGCAAACCAGGGCCATACGTGCTACTCGCCGTCAGCGACACCGGGGCTGGAATGGACGTGCGGACGCGCACTCGGATTTTC
>Ga0255055_10001123_pt1 | contig 20149 bp, 16 predicted proteins | sample JV7_2_27_MG_FD_188633 | JGI IMG/M metagenome (GOLD analysis project Ga0255055, IMG submission 188633) | Seawater microbial communities from Jervis Inlet, British Columbia, Canada - JV7_2_27 | ecosystem: Environmental > Aquatic > Marine > Inlet | place: Canada: British Columbia | collected...
AGGAAAAAGACCGTTCTCTTCCTCCCGTGGGAGGAGGTAAGTATCTTCAACCGGCGGATCATCGCTTCGCGGAAGCGGGATTCCGATCTGGCGGAGTTTACGCCCGCACCCGACCAGCTGCTCATCCGGAAGGACCTCCTGGACAAGCAGATCGTCGACATCGACGGGGCGAAGGTCGTCCGGGTAAACGATGTCAAGCTTGCCGAGGAAGGGGGAGCCGCCTGCGTTACGGACGTGGACGTGGGGGTGCGCGGGATCCTGCGCCGTCTCGGTGTGGAGCGCCGTGGGGAGACCTACTACCGGACGATCCGCCATCCGCTGCGCCACCAGATGATCTCCTGGTCCCTGATCCAGCCCCTCCACGAAAAGCTCGACCGCCTCACGCTGGCTGTCTCCCGGCAGGCCCTCGCCGAGATCCACCCGGCGGACATCGCCCAGATCATCAGCGGGCTCTCCCCCGAAGAGCGGAAGGGATTCTTCGGGAAGCTCGACCTCGAGATGGCCGCCGAGGCCCTCCACGAGCTGGAGCCCGAAGTGCAGGCCGACCTCATCACCGACATGGACAAGGAGCAGGCCGCAGACGTCATCGAGCGGATGCCTCCGGACGAGGCGGCGGACGTGATCGCCGACCTCCCCCTCGAGAAGGCCCAGGAGATCCTCGGACTGATCGAAAAGGAGGAGGCCCAGGACATCCACGAGCTTCTGGGGCACGAGGATGATACCGCGGGGGGCCTCATGACGAACGAGTACCTCGCCTATCCGCCGGGGATCACCCTCGCGGAGACGCTTACGAGGTTCCGGAAGGAAGCCGAGGAGATCGAGGCGGTCTACTACTTGTACGTTGTCGAGGAGGAAAAACTCCTGGGGGTCATCGGGTTGCGCGATCTCCTCCTCGAGGATCCCTCGAAGTCGCTCGGCGAGGCGATGCACACGAAGCTGATCACCATCCGGGCGGACGCGAACCAGGAACAGGTTGCCGAGCTTATCTCAAAGTACAACCTGCTTGCCCTGCCGGTGGTAGACGACGAAAACTGCCTTCTCGGCATCGTGACCGTGGACGACGTCGTGGACCTGCTGCTCCCTCCCGCCTCCCGTCGCCGCCGCCGGAGGATGTGAGCCTCGCTTCTCTCCCGGTAGCCCTCCTGGCGATCGGGCTTCCTTGTCAGAATCCGAGAATCGCCGGAAGCCCCGGGAAGATCGTCAAGACCACCAGCAGAATCGTTAGGACGATCATGACGGCCGCAGTCGTCCATGCGATTCCGTTGAACGCCTTCGAGTTGACGTACTCCCCCATCAGTTCCCGGTCGTTGATCAGCTTCAGCATGAACACGAGGACGAACGGCAGGAGGATGCCGTTGGCCACCTGCGAGAAGAGCATGATGAGGATCAGGGGGGCGCCGGGGTAGAGTACGAACAGGGCGCCCAGCACGATGATCCCCGTGTAGAGCCAGAAAAAGTGGGGAGCCGTCCGGAAATCCTTGTCGATGCCGGACTCCCACCCCATGCCCTCGCAGACGGAGTAGGCGGTCGCCAGCGGAAGGATGGAGGCGGAGAAGAGGGACGCGTTGGCAAGCCCAATGGCGAAGAGAATGGAGGCGTATTTCCCGGCGAGCGGGGCGAGCGCCAGGGCCGCGTCCTTCGCGTCGGTGATGTGAATTCCCGAAGCGAACAGCGTCGCGCCGCAGGCCACGATGATCGAGAACGCGACGATGTCGGTGACGAAGCAGCCGACGATCACGTCGATCCTGCACAGGCTGTAATTCTCCACCTGGATATTCTTCTCCACGACGGCCGACTGCAGGTAGAACTGCATCCAGGGGGCGATCGTCGTTCCCACCAGGCCGATCAGCATGATGACGTAGGCGCTGTCCAGAGTCAGCACAGGCGTCACCAGGTTTCGCGCCACCGTCCCCCACTGGGGGTGGGCGAAATAGGCCGACACGGCGTAGGTGAAATACAGGGTGCTCGCGATAAGAAAGATCTTCTCCACGACGCGGTACGTCCCCTTCACCACGAGGAACCAGACCGCTACCGCCCCGATCGGCACGGAAAGGTACTTGCTGACGCCGAAGATCTCCAGGGCGGCCGCCCACCCGGCGAACTCCGCCACGGTGTTGCTCTGGTTCGCGAGGAGAAGAGCCACGAGGAGGAAGAAGGTCGGGCGGACGCCGAACTTCTCCCGGATGAGGTCTGCGAGCGTCTTTCCGGTGACCACCCCCATCCGGGCCACCATTTCCTGGACGACGATGAGCGCGGCGGTGATCGGGATGAGCGTCCAGAGGAGGGAGTACCCGAAATGCGCCCCTGCGATCGAGTAGGTGGCGATCCCCCCCGCGTCGTTGTCGACCGAGGCCGTGATGATCCCGGGGCCCAGGACGGCAAGGAACACGAGAAACTTCCTTTTGTCGGGACGACGCCAGCGCATGGGGGTGAATCTCCCGGCCCATTGGAATAAACATTATAAATATCATATCTGTCGGGACCTTTCCTCCAGAAAGGAGAGAGGTGCGCTGGCATTTCCCGTATCCGGTGATATAATCAATAAACATCTCTCTCATGGCCACTCCGGAGCAGTGAACGGTATAGAGGGAAACGGAGGTGCACCGTGGAGCTCCTTCTGACCAACCTGGAGATCCGGGCGCTCAAGGAAACCCTTGAGGCGGAAGTTTCCCATCTGCGGATGGATATCGCCACAGCGAAGGACCGGAAGATGCGGGAGGACCTGATCATGAGGAAGGAACTCCTCCTGTCCATTCTGGAACAGATTCCCACCGCCGTCCTGGACGTTGCCTAGCAAGGCAACGTCACAGGAGTCAGATCGTGGACCGGAACCCCTGTTCGCCCAGCCGGGCGGCGAGTTCTTCTCCGTGAGCGCGGTCGCGCGTCTCGAGGAGCAGGATGACGGCCGAGTACCCCGGGGGACAGTCGGACGGGAGACGATCGTGCTCGATGCTGATCACGTTCGACCGCTCCCGGGCCACCGTGGCGAGCAGGGTGGCTAAGGAACCGGGCCGGTCCGAAACGAGGAACCGCTGGCGGATGAGACGCCCCGAGCGGAACAGTCCCCTCTCGGTGATCTGGGAGAGGAAGTTGACGTCGATGTTCCCCCCCGAGAGCACCATCACCGCGGGGAACCGCGTCGGCGGGCGCTTGTAGAGCAGCGCCGCCAGCGGGGCGGCCCCCGCACCTTCCAACGTGGTCTTCATCTCCTCGAGAGCGTACAGGATCGCCGCGGCGATCTCCTCTTCGTCCACGGTGACGACGTCGTCGACCCACCGTCTGGCGGCCTCGTAGGTCCTGTCGCTCAAGGATTTCACCGCGATGCCGTCCGCGATCGTGCGCGTGTCACCGCATTCGACAGGCCGACCCGCCTCAAGGGACGGAAGGAGCGACGAGGCCGCCTCCGCCTGCACTGCAACGAGCTCCGCATCCGGATACGTCTCCTTCACGGCGGCTCCGATCCCGGCCATAAGCCCGCCGCCGCCCACGGGGACGTAGACCGTTCCGGGGGGGCCGATCTCCTCGACGAGCTCCATCCCGAGCGTCCCCTGGCCTGCGATCACCATCGGGTCGTCGAAGGGGTGGACCATCACGAAGCCGGATTCCCCGGCGAGCGTGGTTGCATGGGCGGCCGCGTCCTCGAACGTCTCCCCCTGGTGGATGATGCGGGTGTTTTCCCCCCCTTCGCGCTGCGCGGCGGACGACTTGGACACGGGGGCCCAAACGGGCATCACGAGGGTTGCAGGGATTCCCGCCTCCCTCGCGGCGCGCGCGACGCCGCGGGCATGGTTCCCTGCGCTGGCCGCGATGACGCCTGGGACCCGGGAGGGGTCCAGGGAGAGGACTTTGCTGGCTGCCCCCCGGATCTTGAACGACCCGGAATTCTGGAGGTTCTCCAGCTTGGAGAGGACCCTGCCGCCGAACCGGGCAGACAGCGGGGCCTCCTCGACGAGAGGGGTGGCGTAGGCCAGCCGGTAGACCCGTGCTTTTGCGGCGATCACGTCCTTGCGTCCGAAGTCCACGGGATCCTCCCTGGTCCAGTCTACCAACCCGTGCGATGTGCATCCAGCACGCCTGCGGGGACGGGGTGGTGGTACGATAATGGTTCCGGGCAGCACGATGCATTGGACAAAAGGGGGGATGCCGTGAGCCGCCCGATCTACCTCGACTTCAACGCGAGCACACCGATCGGACCGGAAGCCGCCCTGGCGATGCGGCCGTTCCTCTCGGACCATTACGGGAATCCTTCGAGCCACCACTGGGCGGGGGCTCCCGCGAAAGTTGCGGTGGAGAAAGCGCGGGGTCAAGTGGCGGAGATCCTGGGCTGCGACCCCACCGAGGTCGTCTTCACGAGCGGCGGGAGCGAGGCGAACAACCACGCGATCAAGGGGGTATATTTCGCGAACCGGGACAGGGGGGATCACATCATCACGACGGCGGTGGAGCACCCGGCGACGCTTTCCCCCTGTCGGTTTCTGGAAACGCTGGGAACGAAGGTGACCGTTCTCCCGGTGGACCGGTTCGGGAGGGTCGACCCGGACGACGTCCGGAAGGCGATCACCCCTCTGACGGTCCTCATCACGGTGATGCACGCGAACAACGAGGTGGGGACCATCGAGCCGATCCCGGAGATCGGGAAGATCGCTCGCGAGGCGGGAATCCCCTTTCACACCGATGCGGCCCAGACCGTGGGGAAGATCCCGACCCGCGTGGACGATCTGGGGGTGGATCTGCTCTCCGTCGCCGGACACAAGGTGTACGCCCCCAAGGGCGTCGGTGCTCTCTACATCCGGGAGGGGACGAGGATCGCGTCCTTTGTCCACGGCGCCGGTCACGAAAGCGGGCGCCGTGCGGGGACCGAGAGCGCCCTTCTGGCGGTGGGGCTCGGGGCTGCGTGCGAGGGGGCCCGCGAACTGGCCGGGATGGAGCAGGTCCGGAACCTGCGTGACAGGTTCTGGGAGGTGTTGAAGCAGATATTCGGAGACAAGGTGACGATCAACGGCCACCCTTCGGATCGGCTGCCGAATACGCTGAACGTGAACTTCGTTGGTCTGGTCGGCTCGGAGGTCCTGGCCTCCCTCCCGGGAGTCGCCGCGTCGACGGGCTCGGCCTGCCACGCGGGGTCGGTGACCCTATCTCCCGTCCTGTCCGCGATGGGTGTCCCGCCGGGGGAAGGGATGGGGGCAGTCCGGTTCAGCCTGGGACGCACCACGACCTGGGAGGAACTGGAGGAAGTCCTCGTCCTGCTTCGAAAAAAGTTCCCTTCCTGAAAGCTTGTCCCGGCCAGACAACGCATTTCGATAGGGGGGAAGTTCGCATTGTTTCAGAAGAGAATTCCCCAAATGTCTATTATCCTGATAGACAAAGTAAATAATTTGTTGACTTCCCTCTTGTGTGCCGTATAATCCTCTATACTCTATTTAATACATGGATTTTATTATGGATACCCACAGGCGGAGCATCCTGAAAACGATCAGCTGGCGGGTGATGGCAACGCTGCTTACGGGGGTCGTTACTTTCGTAGTCACGGGCCGGGTCGATTTGGCGATCACGGTTGGGCTGGCCGATTCCATCGTGAAGTTCTTTACGTATTACCTGCACGAGCGGATGTGGTCGAAGATCCGCTTCGGACAGGTTCGCCCGCCGGAGTACCAGATCTGAAAAGAGCGGCCCGGTATGGGGAGGGATAAGAAGGGTTGATTTCCATAACCGGACTGGCGGATAGGCTTGCGGAGAGGTTCCGGGGAAGGCCTCCGGAAAACGTCCTTTTCTGGGCATTGTCCGAATATCATCCGAACATCGCTCTCGCCTCGAGCTTCAGCAGGGAGGACATCATCCTCATTGCGATGATGACGGACATCCGTCCGGACGCGCGGGTATTCGCCCTGGACACGGGGCGCCTGAACGAAGAGACGTACGAGGCGGCCGAGACTGTGCGCGGGAAGCTTGGCGTCCGGATCGAGTGGCACTTCCCGGACCGGGAGCAGGTGGAGCAGCTCGAAAGGACAAAGGGGCTCTATTCTTTCCGCGAGAGCCTGGAAAACCGCCATGAGTGCTGCCGGATCCGGAAGGTGGAGCCCCTGGCCCGCGCCCTGTCGGGGCTGCAGGCGTGGGTGACGGGGCAGCGGAGGGACCAGAGCGTCACCCGGTCGGCCTTGCCGGTGTTCGAGACGGACGAGGCGCACGGCGGGATCCTCAAGATCAACCCGCTGACCGAATGGACCGAAGAGCAGGTTCGGTCATTCCTCCGGGAGCGCAATCTTCCCTACAACCGGCTGCACGATGCGGGATATCCCTCGATCGGGTGCGCCCCTTGCACGCGTGCCGTCCTCCCCGGCGAGGATCCCCGGGCGGGGCGCTGGTGGTGGGAGCGGCCGGAGCACAAGGAGTGCGGGCTGCACCGTCCCTCGCATGGGGACCACAGACAGAACGCGTCGGGGACTTCCCCCAGGCGCACGAAAGGGAAGCGGTGAGCATGGACCATCTCGACGCCCTGGAAAACCAGAGCATCTACATCTTCCGCGAGGCGTTCCGGAAGTTCAAGGATCTTGCCATGCTGTGGTCGATCGGGAAGGACTCGACGACGCTACTTTGGCTTGCCCGCAAGGCGTTCTTCGGGCGGGTGCCTTTCCCGCTCGTTCATATCGACACGAACTTCAAGCATCCCGGGATGATCGCATACCGCGACCGGATGGCGCGCGAGTGGGGCGTGGACCTGATCGTCGGCCAGAACGAGGAAGCGCTCTGCGCGGGAATGGAGCCGGCGAAGGGACGGTTCCAATGCTGCAACGCCCTCAAGACCCAGGGTCTGCAGCAGATCCTCGAGAAGCACGGGTTCAAGGGGATCTTCCTCGGGATCCGCCGGGACGAGGAGGGTTCCCGAGCCAAGGAGCGTGTCTTCTCCCCCCGCGACAAGAACTTCGAGTGGAAGTACAAGGACCAGCCCCCGGAGCTTTGGGACCAGTTCAACACCTCCTTCGGGCCGGAGACGCACGTCCGGATCCACCCGCTTCTCTCCTGGACCGAACTCGACGTCTGGGAGTACATCTGGCGCGAGAACGTGCCCGTCTGCGACCTCTACTTCGCGCGGGACGGGAAGCGGTACCGGTCACTGGGGTGCGTACCGTGCAACTTCCCGATCGACTCCGGCGCGTCCACCATCGCCGAGATCATCGAGGAACTGAAGGTGACGAAGACGCCGGAGAGGGCAGGGCGCGCCCAGGACCACGAGGCGGCCTACATGATGCAGAAGCTTCGGTCCTTGGGCTACATGTAACCGGCAGCGAGAATTTTCGGAGAGCCAGAGGAAGGTCTATGGACATAAACGATACGCTTCGGATCGTCATCGTGGGGCACGTGGACCACGGAAAATCGACCCTGATCGGTCGGCTGTTCTACGACACCGGCTCGCTTCCCGAGGAGCGCTACCGGGAGATCGAGCGAACATGCCGGGAGCAGGGGCGGGAGTTCGAGTTCGCCTACCTGATGGACGCGCTCGAGGAGGAGCGCGAGCACAACATCACGATCGACACGGCGCAGACGTTCTTCCGCACGGCGAAGCGCCCCTACGTGATCATCGACGCCCCGGGACACAAGGAGTTCCTGAAGAACATGATCACCGGCGCGGCCGCTGCCGATGCGGCGATCCTTCTGGTCGACGGGGCGGAGGGAGTGCGGGAGCAGACACGGCGGCACGCCTACATCCTCTCCCTCCTGGGACTGCCGCAGGTCGCGGTTGCGGTCAACAAGCTCGACCTGGTGGGGTACCGCCGGGAGCGGTTCCGCGAAATCGAGGAGGAGATCCGCAGGTTCCTGGGGTCCGTCGGGATCGTCCCCTCCTACATCGTTCCCATCTCGGCGCGGGAGGGAGACAACATCGCCACCCGATCTTCGCGCATGCCCTGGTACGACGGCCCGACGCTCGTAGGCGCCCTCGACTCGTTCTCCTCCGCCCGGGAAGCGACCGGCCTGCCGCTTCGTTTCCCCGTCCAGGACGTGTACGTGTGGGGGGGGAAGCGGATCTACGCGGGACGGGTGGAATCCGGAACGGTACGGCCCGGCGACCGGGTCGCCTTTTCCCCCACGGGGAAATCCTCCCTCGTGAGCACCGTGGAGAAGTGGAACCGCCCCGACTGCCCCCAGGCCTCGGCAGGGGAGTGCGTCGGCATCACGCTCGAGGATGAACTGTTCCTCGAGCGGGGCGAGGTGATGGGGGCCCGCGAGAACGTTCCCGCGGCCGCGAGGGAGGTGTCGGCGAGCATCTTCTGGCTGGGGAACGCCCCCTTGCGCCTGAATCAGAGATATGTCCTGAAGCTCGCCACGAGCGAGGCCGAGGTGACCCTCTCCGCTATCCCTGAGCGGATCAACTCCTCCACGCTGGAGATCATCGAGCGTCATGCCGACCAGGTGGAGAACCTGGAGGTGGCCAACGTGACCTTTACGCTCCACCGGCCGATGGCCGTGGACACCTTCGAGGAAAACCAGCGGCTGGGCCGGTTCGTGGTTGCGGAAGACGCGTTTGTGGCGGGAGGCGGGATCGTCCGCGAGGTGTGGGCGGACACGGTGGGGGCGCAGGCGCGCGTGATCCGTCTCGACGTGCGGCTTATGACCGAGCCGGACGGCAATCTCGTCGATCTGTCCCGGGAGGCGGGTCCGATCGAGTTCGATCTCTCGCCGGGATTCCTGGACCGCCTCGAGGGAGGGGAGAAGGTGGCGATACGGCTCCGCACGGCGGACCAGCTGGAAACCTTGGCCAGGCTTGCCTTCGGGCACCGCATGGGCTTCGAGTTCCGGCGGGAGGGGGAGGGGGGGAAAGTGGTCCTCTTCCGGGAGCGCCCCTTGCGCTATCCTGTCACGGAGGAGACCGGCCCCGTGATCTAGAGCAGACGAGAAGGGGCGAGACATTTGGGAAACCAGGCCGAAATCGAGGGTGTGGCGCAGGCGATCGAGGCGGTCCGGTCCGGAGCAATCTCGCCGGAGGAGTTCCGCCGGGTCCGTGTCATCCAGGGAATCTATCCCGTCCGGGGAGGGACGGACCGGTACCTGCTCCGCGTCCGGATCCCTCTTGGGCGCCCGGCGCCCTCCCACCTGCGGGCCCTGGCGGATGCGTCCGACCGGTTCACGTCAGGGAGGCCCGTCCACCTCACCACGCGGCAGGATGTGCATCTCTACGGCCTCGGGATGCGGGAGATCCCGGAAGCGCTGACCTTTCTTTCGGAAAGAGGGCTCACCACCCGGGAGGCGTGCGGGGACACGGTACGAAACATCGTCGTGTGCCCTTTCGCCGGGATCGCCCGGGACGAACTGTTCGACGTTGCACCATACGCGGAGGCGCTCGGAAGGTACCTCCTGCGCAATCCTGTCACGCAAAAGCTCCCGAGGAAGTTCAAGATCGCCTTCGAGGGGTGCGAGGGGGCCGACCACGTGGGTCTTCCCCTCCAGGACGTCGGGGTGCGGGCGGTTCGCTCCGACACCGGCCGCCCGGGGTTTCGCGTCACTCTCGCGGGAGGTCTCGGGGTGCTGCCGCAGGCGGGGACCGAGCTTGAGCCTTTTACTCCGGCAGGTGACCTTGCGGAGACGGTTGCGGCCGTCCTGCGCCTGTTCGACCGCACAGGAGACAGGGAAAGAAGGGGCAGGGCCCGCCTCAAGTTCGTCGCGCTGTCGATGGGGGAAGTCGCCTTCCGGGAAGCGGTGTTTTCCGAGCGCCGGAGCACCGGGTCTCCTCGTTCGGCACAGCGGATCGTGCTGCCGGAGCCGGCCGCACACTCTCCGATGTCACCCTCGGAGGGGAAACCTCCCGGGGAGTGGCCCGGCGCATTTTTCCAGAGGGTTCCGGGAGTCGTGGCGGTCCCCATGCGAATTCCTCTCGGCGATCTTTCGCCGGAACAGTTGCGCGTGCTGGCGGATCTGGTGGAGGAGACCGACGCGACCGCCCGGTTCACCCCCGGTCAGGGGGTCCTGCTCTCGGACCTCCCCGCGGGTCTCGTCGAAAAGATGGGAGGCAGGCTGCGGAGTGCGGGATTTTTACCTCCGTCAGCGGTGGCTCTCACGCGCTGCGCCGGAACGGAAACGTGCACGGTGGGTACGACGGGAGCACGCTCGCTCGCGGCCCTCCTCGAGAGGGAGGTCGTCTCCTTGCCGGATTTCGCCGCGTCGACAGGGGGGGAAATCCGCCTGGGGATCTCCGGCTGCGCAAATGGGTGCGGGCGGCACGTGGTTTCCGACATCGGGCTTCAAGGGATGTCCCTCTCCGTCACCGGTCGCGGAGAGGGCGCGGACCGGAAGGCACCGGCATACATGCTCTTCCTCGGGGGAGGTCCGGACGGGAGCGGAGGGGTCCGGTTCGGCTCGAAGGTGGGACGCATCCCCGTTCGCCGCGTTCCCGAAGCCGTCCGGCGCGTGCTCGCCGTGTTGCGGCGCGACGCGATTCCGGGGGAAAGAATCGGGGAGACGATATCCCGGCTGGGAGCCTCCCCTTTCTTTGCCGCTCTCGGGGAACTGGTGGAGCCCCCCCCCGAATCATTTTCGGAGGAGGATTTTTTCGACCTCGGCATTCCCGATCCCGTGCCGTTTCCCCCGGACCGGTCGGGACCCAAGGCTCCCTGATACGAATCCCGGTGGAGGTTGCCCTTCCGGTGCGATATACTGACAGTGCGGATCTGGGAATTGAGCCGGCGAACCGGTCGGCTCGGACATCCGCCGCGTAGCGCAGAACCTCCCCGCAGGGCGGGGAGAGAAAAAAGAGACTGCGATCCGGCGGAGCACTTCTTTTCTTGCGCAAGCGGGACACCGACCCAGATCCGCATTTCCACGTGCGGTTCCCGCTTCCGGGAACCGTTTTCCCCTGATCGGACAGACGGTTTTGTTCGGGATGCGAAACGAAGCCGCGTCCGGAATCCTCCCTCGCCCGCCCCGATTCTAAAAAGCTCAGGGAGGTTTCAGGGATTCCCTGTGGAAAAGTTCCTCGTCCCGCTGTCCGACGAGCCCGCCCCGTCCTCCGCGGCGACTTTCCAGTAATGCGTGGTGTTCGGGGCAAGCCCGGGTTCCGTGTGTGCGATGGTGTTTGACGGGGGAGCCGGCTGGCTGTTCCCGCTGCTTCCGCCTCCCCCGCAGCCGGGTACTGCCCAGGTTGCCAGCGTCCCCAATAGGATCAGGAGGCCAGCGACTGCCCGAAGACGTCCCCGGCGCGTGAGGCACGCGGACAGCACGATGCCGGTGACCAGGATGCCAGGCCGGGTGTTCGCCCCCCTCTGCGGAGCGGTCTGGCCGGAGGACCCGGGGACAGGCACGGGGACAGCTCCCGCGAAGGACGGATCGGTGTCCAGAAAGAACAGGTAGGTGACGGGGTCCCCGTCCGGGTCGACGGACGGTTCCCACCGGAAGGTCACCGAGGTGGGCATGCCGGCCTGACCGTCCTGCGGGGAGACGAGCGCCGGGGGCGAAGGCGGGTTATTGATCACGATGATCTCGTACACGGCGCCTCCGTTATGGTCCGTCGCGAACAGGTTTCCCGCCTCGTCCTCCCCGAAGCTGGACACCGAAAACGGCACGGTCAGAAGCAGGCTGTTTTCCCATGCCGAACCGTCCCGGGACAGCCCCCAGACCCGCCCGCTGCAGAAATCCGCGTAGAAGTAGATTCCCTCCATTCCGGGATACGCCCCTCCTCGGTAGACCGTCCCTCCCGTAATGGAACAACCTTGTGAGTGATCGTAAACGGCCACCGGCGGGACGAAATCCAAAGGGTTGCATGCAGTGCCCCCGAAGCAGCTGTTCCCCTCCAGTACGTTCCAGCCGTAGTTCTCGCCCCCCGTACTCGAAGCGGGCCGGAAGTCCACTTCTTCGAAGGAACCCTGCCCCACGTCGCCGATATAGAGGTCCCCCGTTCCGCGGTCGAAGGAGAATCGCCAGGGGTTGCGAAGTCCCAACGCCCAGATCTCGCCGCGGAACCCTGTACTCCCCACGAAGGGGTTTCCCGGCGGTACCGCGTACGGGACGGTTCCGTTCTCCACGTCGATCCGGAGCATCTTCCCCAAAAGCGTTGCCGGGTTTTGCGCGTTACCCTGCGGGTCTCCCCCGGAACCGCCGTCCCCCATCCCGATGTAGAAAAAGCCGTCGGGGCCGAAGGCGATCTGGCCTCCGTTGTGGTTCCCGAACGGCTGGTCGATTATGAGCAGGATCTCCTCGGAAGCGGGATCGGCAACGTCGGGGTCCTGGGTCACCCGGTAGCGGGCGACCACCGTGGCGCCGTCCGGGTCCCGCGTGTAGTTCACGTAGAAGTGCCCTTTCGTGGCGAACCCCGGCGGGAAAGCCACGCCGAGGAGTCCCCGCTCGCCGCCGCCGACCACGCGGGCGCTGATGTCCAGGAAAGGAACGGCCCCAAGGGTTCCGTTTTTGAGCGTCCGGATGCGGCCGCCCTGCTCCACCACGTAGAGCGTCCCGCTTCCGTCCCCTGCGTGCGTGACCTGCACCGGTTGGGTAAGTCCAACGGCCCGCTGCTCGAAGGAAATGCCCGGCCAGGCGACCGCCGCGGCCCCTGCCCGCGAAGCGGTTACCGGGGAGGGCAGCGACAAGAAAAAGAGCAGGCCGGCAACCGTTGCGCCGACCATCGGGGAAGCGAATCGGGGCATGGCGGCTCCTTTTGACAGTCCCTGACGGTTTTCCATATCGGTCCCGGAAAATCCGGTTTTTTCCTGGTTAGATGACTCATGGATTCCCGCGTTTCGCTGGGGACGCAAGGAGGAGGGATCTTCCAAGAACCTGCCGCGGCGTGCCATGATACAAAAACCGGCAGGAGGAACGTCGCCGCCTTATCCGGGTGCGTTCGGCCATGGCCGGAAATACCGGTGCGGGGAGCCTGCGTGAAATCGGGACGGATCCTGTTCATCGACGATGATCGTGCAGGGCGGGAGGTGGCCCTGTTCAACCTGCGGAAGGCGGGGTACAAGGTGGAGGCTGCCTCCGACGGAACCGAGGGGCTTTCCGCCTTCTCCCCGGAGAAGTTCGACCTCGTGGTCACCGACCTGAAGATGCCGGGGATCTCCGGGATCGAGGTGCTGCGCCGAATCCGGAAAGCATCGTTGAACGTTCCCGTGCTCGTCATCACCGCCTTCGGGAACGTGGAGACGGCGGTGGAGGCGATGAAGGAGGGGGCGTACGACTTCATCGGGAAACCGTTCCACCGGGATCAACTGCTCCTGGCAGTGGAGAAAGCCCTCGAGCGGCAACGCCTGACCTCCGAGATCCGGGATCTGCGGATCCGGGCTACGGGAGTGGAGCGGGAGGTCGTGAGCGCCTCCCCCGCCATGAAGCGGGTTCTTACGATGGCCGACAGGGTGGCCAGGACCGATGCCACCATCCTGATCACGGGGGAGAGCGGGACCGGAAAGGAGGCTGTCGCCCGGCGGATCCACGTGCGGTCCCCCCGGGCGCAGGAAGCTTTCGTCGCGGTCAACTGCGCGGCGATTCCCGCGGAGTTGCTCGAATCGGAGCTATTTGGGCACGCGCGCGGGGCGTTCACCGGCGCCGTTCGGAACCGCCTCGGGAGGTTCCGCCAGGCGGGCGGCGGTACCCTGTTCCTCGACGAGATCGGCGAGATGCCCCTGCCTCTCCAGGCGAAGCTGCTCCGCGTCCTCCAGGAAAAGGTGGTGGACGAGGTGGGGGGGGACAGGCCGATCCCCGTCGACGTGCGCATCCTGGTGGCGACCAACAGGGACCTTCTGGAACGGATCCGGGAAGGGACGTTCCGGGAGGACCTGTATTACCGGTTGAATGTTGTTGAAATCCGGGTACCACCGCTTCGGGAGAGGCCGAAGGACATCCCCCCCCTCGTGGAACACTTCATGAAGGAGATCAGCCCGGACCGCGAGATTTCCGTGCCGCCGGACGTGCTTGAGGTGCTAAAGGCCCGGCCGTGGCCGGGAAACGTACGGGAGCTGAAGAACGCCTGCGAGCGGATGGTGATCCTGTGCCGGGGGGAAGAAGTTTCGGTGGAGGATCTTCCGCCGGTTCCCGCAGAGTCCCGGTCGGACGACCAGGCGGGGGAGATGTTCGCGGAGGAGTGGCCTCCTCTTCCCCCCGGAGGGCTCTCCCTGGTGGATCTCGAGAAGAAGGTGATCGAGCGGGCCCTCCGCCTGAAAGGGGGAAACATCACACAGGCCGCGGCCTATCTCAATGTCCCCCGGCATATCCTCGTCTACCGCATCGAGAAGTACGGCATTCGCAGAGATGCCTGAGAAGCGCTTCATAAAAGGGTTGGTGGACGACCTGCGCCCGGTGTTCTCGACGAGGATGATCCTCGTCGCGTGGGTCCCTTGCCTCCTCATCACGGTCCTCCATTACCGGACGCTGGCGGAGTACGCCTGGGCCCACGACGTCCTTCGCCGCCTGTACTATCTTCCCATCCTGTTCGCTGCGTTTTCGGGGGGGGTGCGCGGCGGGATCTCCGTGTCCGTTTTCGCATCCCTCATCTATTTTCCCCATGCTTTCTTAAGCCTGGTTGCGCGCGACCCGGGGGACGCCCTGGAGAAGGGGCTGGAGATCCTTCTCTACAACATCGTGGCCGTGGTGGCGGGTCTGCTGGTCGACCGGGAGCGCCGGGAACGGGAGAAGCAGGAGCGGCTCGCGGGAAGGCTCTCCGAGGCGCTGGAGGAACAGCGCAGGATCGAGTCGCAGCTCATCCGGGCGGGGAGGCTCGGGGCGCTGGGGGAGCTTACGGCGGGGATCGCCCACGAGATCAAAAACCCCCTGCATACGATGAAGGGAACGGCCGAGATCCTCCGGGACGCCATCCCGTCCGACGCCCCCGAACGCCGGATGCTGGAGATCCATATGGAGGAGATCGACCGGTTGGCGCAGACCGCCGAGAGATTCTTAACCTTCGCCAGGCCGGCCCCTTCCGACCGGCGCCCGCTCGACCTGCGGGAGGTGGTACAGCGCGTTGCATCGCTCGTGGAGACGCAGGCCAGCAGGGAAGGGGTGACGACGGAGGTTACCCGCTATGACGGGGGAGAGGAACCCGTGGTGATGGGGGACGCCGACCAGCTGACCCAGCTGCTTCTCAACATCGCCATCAACGGGGTGCAGGCGATGGCCGGCCGGGGAGGCGGGACGCTCTCCTTCTCCGTTTTCCCCGAGCGGCACGGCGGGAAAGGATACTTCTGCGTCGGCCTCAAAAACGATGGGCCACCGATCCCCGAGGACCAGCGGGAACGGATCTTCGATCCCTTCTACACGACGAAGGACGGCGGGACGGGCCTGGGGCTCTCCATCTGCTCCCGGATCGCAGACCAGCACGACGGGCTTCTGTCCGTTCGCAATCTTCCGGAAGGCAGGGGGGTGGAGTTCACCCTTGCCCTCGCGGCCGGAGGTGGAGATCTTGCCTGAACCCATTTCCTTCTCCCATACGGCGTATCCAACGGGAATGCGAAGGCCGGGGGGAAGATTCCGATTTCTGACCGTGTTGCTCCTTCTCGTTATCCTGCTTCTCGCCGGGTGCCAAAAGCCGAAAGAGAAGGGGAGCGACGGCGCCGTTGCCCGGCCGCCGGCGGATCTTGCGGGGAGGAAGATTCGCGTGGTGGCGACCATCGGCATGATCACGGACATCGTCTCGCAGGTCGGGGGAGAGCGGGTCCAGGTGGATGGGCTTATGGGTCCCGGCGTCGACCCGCACCTCTACAAGGCAAGCGAGGGAGATGTCACCCGCATGGCGGGGGCGGACGTCATCTTCTACGGGGGCCTGCATCTCGAGGGAAAGATGTCCGAGGTGTTCGAGCGGATGAGGGGGAGGATCCTGACGGTCGCCGTCACCGACGGGATCGACCGTAGTCTCTTGCTTAAGCCCCCCGAGTTCCAGGGAGTCTTCGATCCCCACGTCTGGTTCGACGTCACGCTCTGGATGAAGGCGGTGGAGCAGGTGGCCGAGAAGCTCGCAGGGATCGACCCGCAGCACGGGGAAGCGTACCGGGCAAACGCGAAGGTGTACCTGGGAAAGCTTTCGGAGCTCCACGAGTACGTCAAGACCCGGGCGGGGAAGGTGGCGCCGTCCCGGCGCGTTCTCATCACGGCCCACGACGCGTTCAATTATTTCGGGAGGGCCTACGGGTTCGAGGTGTTGGGACTCCAGGGGATCAGCACCGTATCCGAGGCGGGTACGGCCGACATCCAGGCGCTGGCGAAGTTGATCGTGGAGAGGAAGATCCCCGCTGTCTTCGTGGAGACTTCCGTGTCGCCCCGTACCATCGAGGCCCTCAAAGAGGCGGTTCGCGCCCGGGGATTCGACGTGGAGACCGGGGGGAGCCTGTATTCCGACGCCATGGGGAACCCGGGCACCCCGGATGGAACATACATCGGAATGGTGCGACACAACATCGACACGATCGTTTCGGCGCTATCGCAGTGATCGGGAGACGCGGCAAAGGATTTCCAGGGCGGGGGAGACGGTGACATTCCAGGACAAAGGCGTTGAGGAAGGGAAGTCCGGCATAGGTGCGGGGGCGGAGCCTGCCGTCCGGGTGGAGGATCTGACGGTGGCCTACGGGGACAAACCGGTCCTGTGGGACGTGGACATGGAGGTGCCCCCCGGCGTGCTGATGGCGGTCATCGGGCCGAACGGCGCGGGGAAGACGACGCTGATCAAGGCGATCATGGGGCTTGTCCAGCCCGTGGCGGGGTATGTCTCGATCTTCGGGAAACCGTACCTGGAACAAAGGCGCCTGGTGGGGTACGTACCGCAGCGAAACAGCGTCGACTGGGATTTCCCCACGTCCGTCCTCGACGTGGTCATGATGGGGCGATACGGCGTGCTGGGCTGGCTCAGCCGCCCCGGGCGCGCGGAGCGGAAGGCGGCCATGGAAGCGCTTACGAAGGTCGGGATGGCGGACCTGGCCGGCCGCCAGATCAGCCAGCTCTCGGGGGGGCAGCAGCAGCGCGTCTTTCTCGCGCGAGCGCTGGTCCAGGACGCCCGCGTCTACCTCATGGACGAGCCTTTCCAGGGGGTCGATGCGACCACGGAGCGGGCGATCGTTACGCTTCTTAAGGAAATGCGGTCGGAGGGAAAAACGGTCGTGGTCGTGCACCACGACCTGCAGACCGTCCCGGAATATTTCGACTCGGTCACCCTTCTCAACGTCCGTTGCGTCGCCAGTGGACCCGTAGAAGAGGCGTTCGTCGACCGGAATCTTCGGCTCACGTATGGGGGGAGGGTATCCTACCTTACCCACCACGCCCCCGAGGAGACGTTCGCGGACCGGGAGGAGTAGCGGAGAGAGCACCGTGGATATCGTGGGGTTTGTCGACAACCTGTTTGCGGACTACACGCTTCGTCAGGTGGCCATGGGCGCCGCGATGCTGGGGATCGTAAACGGCGTCCTGGGCTCTTTCGCGGTCTTAAGGAAGCAGAGCCTGCTGGGGGACGGTATTTCCCACGCGGCGCTGCCCGGGATCGCTCTGGCGTTCCTGCTTACGGGCAGCAAGTCCTCCCTCGCGCTGCTTCTGGGTGCCGCTGCGGCGGGGTGGGTCGCTACCTTGCTCATCATGAGCATTGTGAAGCACACCCGGGTGAAGTACGACAGCGCCCTGGGGCTGGTCCTCTCGGTCTTCTTCGGCTTCGGCCTTGTTCTTCTCACGTACATCCAGAAGCTTCCTGTCGCGACGCAGGCGGGGCTCGACAAGTTCCTCTTCGGGCAGGCCGCCACCCTCCTCCGGAAGGATGTGGTGACCATCGGCGTCCTGGGGGGGATCGTGCTGGTCTTTCTCCTTCTCTTCTGGAAGGAGTTCAAGCTCCTGAGTTTCGATCCCGACTTCGCATTCAGCCTCGGCTTCCCGGTTCGGATCCTGGACGTCCTCCTCACGACGCTGCTCGTCATCGCAATCGTGATCGGGCTCCAGACCGTAGGAGTCGTCCTGATGAGCGCGATGGTCGTCGCGCCGGCCGCCGCGGCGCGGCAGTGGACGGACCGGCTGGGGGTCATGGTGACGGTATCGGGGATCTTCGGGGCGCTGGCGGGTGTAAGCGGGGCGCTGGTCAGCAGCCAGGCGGCGCGCATCCCGACCGGTCCGACGATCGTTCTCTGCGCGAGCGCGATCGTGCTTTTTTCCCTCCTGCTTGCCCCGAACCGCGGGATGGCGTGGGGCTTTGTCCGGGAACAGATCAACCGGAGGCAGCTGCAGACGGATGCCGTGCTGAGCGACCTCTATGTCCTCGCGAACCAGCACCAGGAGCCGGGACACGGTCACCCGATCGAGGTCCTGCGCACCATGGCGCACGGTCACGGGGGCGTGGACCGAAGCCTCAAGGTGCTTAAAAACCGCGGGCTCGTGCAGGAAACCGGTTCGGGCGAGTGGGCCCTCACACCTCCGGGAATGGAGGAGGCGGGACGACTCTCCCGGCAGTGGAGGGAAACCCCGTGACCGCGCCGCAGATCGAAATCCAGCTCATCGCTTCCGCGGTTGCCGTATCCTGTGCCTTGCCGGGGTGCTTCCTGATCCTGCGCCGGATGGCCATGATGAGCGACGCCATCAGCCATTCCATCCTGCTCGGGATCGCGGTGGGGTTCTTCGTGATCCGGGATCTCACTTCCCCGCTCCTCGTGCTCTTCGCGGCCCTGACGGGGGTCGTGACCGTGAGCCTGGTGGAGCTCCTGACCCGCACGAAGCGTGTCCGGGAGGACGCGGCGATCGGCCTGATCTTCCCGGCGCTGTTCAGCATCGGGGTGATTCTCATATCCCGGTACGCGGGGGACGTCCACCTGGATGTGGATGCCGTTCTCCTGGGGGAGCTCGCCTTCGCGCCCTTCAACCGTTTCACCGTCCTGGGGGTCGACATCGGGCCCAAGGGACTCTACCTGATGTCCGGGATCCTGCTCCTGAACCTTTTCTTTATCCTTGCCTTCTACAAGGAGCTGAAACTTTCCACGTTCGACGCAGGGTTGGCCGGGGCGCTCGGGTTTTCCCCCGTGGTCATCCATTACGGTTTGATGACCATCGTATCGATTACGGCCGTGGGCGCCTTCGACGCGGTGGGATCGGTTCTCGTGGTGGCGCTCATGATCGCCCCTCCGGCGACCGCCTACCTGATCACCGACCGGTTGTCCTATCTGCTTGCGGCAAGCTCCCTGATCGGGGTGATCTGCGCCATTTCGGGGTACTGGGCGGCGCACGTCCTGGACGTCTCCATCGCCGGCTCCATGGCCTCGATGACCGGCATATTCTTCGTGGCGACCTTCCTGGCTGCGCCGAACCGCGGCCTGGTTTCGATCTTTCTCCGGCGCGCCCGTCAGAGGGTCGAGTTCGCCCAGACGATGCTGCTCGTTCACCTGTACAATCACGAGGGGCTTCCCGGCGTTGAGAGGGAGAACCACATGGACCATCTCCACGAACATCTGAAGTGGGAGCCTGACTTCGCCGGGAGGATCGTCGGTGCCGCCGAACGGAAGGGAAGCATCTCCCGTGACGGAGCTCTTCTCTTGCTGACGGAGAAGGGCAGGGAAACGGCACGGCAGGCGATGGTGATGTGATCCCCGATCATCCGGGAGGTGGTCAGGTAGGGGATATCGCCCGTGTAGACCGGTATGGTCATGACCTTTGCCACGCAAGCCACGCGGACAGGATCTTTTTTACCGTAGGGGTGAGACGGGTACGGTTGTAGGCATCGGCCAGCTTCCTGATCGCCTTCCCAAAAAAGGAAATGCCTATCTGTCCATCTCGGCAAGCAGTCGTCTGCGATAAGTGTCTCTGATTGCCGCTACCGAGCGCCATTCGGATTGGGATGTAAGGCTAACGTTTAGGATCAGCGGTCGCACGACCACGTTTAACTTTAGCTACCTTATCCATCAAGGTCCGCTGCATCCGCTTGTTAGGCGGTGTAAATACTGTTTCAAAATACAATTGTCACACGCAAGAAGGGTGCAGTAATAGATGTGGTGTCCTTGTTTGAGCTTTGATTGTGCACGTTGAAGAGGTCATTTAATTCCCTTTCAAGGTCTGTGGCATTGCCATTCTTTTCAGCAGCCACGAATGCATTCATGATCGGTCCGTAGTATTCCTTATAAGTCCTCATATACTCGGTAGCTGATACGGGCGCATTAAAAGTCCATGAATCTCGGGTAAATGATATTTGGTCTGCTGGTACACCAGCCGCTACAAAACGCTCGGT